>Ga0233403_10001203_pt1 | contig 12145 bp, 11 predicted proteins | sample Na_oxic_1_MG_FD_179866 | JGI IMG/M metagenome (GOLD analysis project Ga0233403, IMG submission 179866) | Seawater microbial communities from Saanich Inlet, British Columbia, Canada - Na_oxic_1_MG | ecosystem: Environmental > Aquatic > Marine > Inlet | place: Canada: British Columbia | collected...
GAAATAACTTCCCGGTTTTAGGTTAACCACCCCCTAACCCCCTCCTTTGTAAGGCGGGGGAACTCCCCTCTTTGCTAAGGAGGGGTAGGGGGAGGTTGATAGGAAGTTATTTCGTATTCATTCCTTAGTATAGTTATCCAGATAAATTTCGTTCCAAACCTTCCAAACCTTCCAGGTTTTTAAAACCTCAAAGGTTTCGATACCGGACAAAACTTTTATGGACAACTATACTCGAATGCTCAGAGTATATATGAGTTTAACTTAAGCAAATTTTGACTTCTACATTTTTTAAAGATAAGGAATTGATAAAATGAACCAAACATCACATCACACACTGAAAGAATATCCCGTTTGGGATCGTACCACGCGCTGGTTTCACTGGATTAATGCCTTAGCGATTATTGGACTTATTGCGGTCGGCTTAGTGATTTTCTACGGCAAAAAGCTTGGCGTTAGCACCGACGGCAAAATTTTGCTCAAAATAATCCACGTTTATATCGGTTATGTATTTTGCTTGAATTTAGCTTGGCGGATTATTTGGGCTTTTATCGGCAATAAGTACGCTCGCTGGAAAGCAATTTTGCCGGGTGGTAAAGGATTTGTTACCGCACTACGTGAATACCATGCTGGTTTTCGTTCGGGTAATATCAAATATTATCAAGGACATAATCCAGCTGCCAAAATAATGATTACGCTACTATTTCTATTGTTAATGACACAAGCCATCACCGGCTTAGTGTTAGCTGGCACGGATATTTATTACCCGCCTTTTGGGCAAACGATGAAAGCCTGGGTGGTCGAAGATGCCAGCAAAATTGAGGGACTCAAACCCTATTCCAAAGAAAACATCAACGAAGAAAAATTTGCTGAAATGCGAGCTTTTCGGAAACCGTTTATTGTCACCCATGTTTACGCTTTTTACACCCTCTTGATTTTCATTATCTTGCATATCGGAGCCATAGTCATCACCGAAATTCGAGAAAGAAGTAGCTTAATCTCAGCCATGTTTACCGGACGAAAAGTTTTTCCAAACCAACCGGTTGATGCTGAGGATTAAATGAAATGCTAAGGAATAGTGATTTTTTAACTTTGTGTTGTTTTGGGAATGGATAGCAAATTCTCGAAATATCACAAAAGTTCCTAAGATATTTTCGCGTTGTTCGCATTGTTTCGGGAATTCGTTTCTCATTCCCGAAATATCAAAAATAAATTTCATCCTCATTCCTGAAATATTACAAAATAGATTGTAGATTGAATCTGACATTATCAAGATCAATACACAAAACTTTTTCCTATGAAAGTCAATATACCTCCGATTAAATCTCAAGGTATCAAAACCAAATTAGTGCCTTCGATTAGTGACACAGTACCGAAGAATTTTAAAGGCAGATGGATTGAACCCTTTATGGGAACCGGGGTTGTTGCCTTCAATCTAGCATCACAACATGCGGTGCTTTGTGATACCAACCCGCACCTTATTCATTTTTACCAGGCTATTAACGATGGCGAAATTGTCTCAGAAAGAGTTCGCCAATTTCTGAATCATGAAGGTGCAAAGCTCCTTGAAAAAGGTGAAAGCTATTATTATGAAGTGCGCGATAGATTTAATCAGGAACACAAACCCTTAGACTTTTTATTTCTGAACCGAGCCGGTTTTAACGGTATGATCCGTTTTAATCGCAAGGGACAATTCAATATTCCTTTCTGTCGAAAGCCCCAAAGATTTGCCCAAGCATACACCACCAAGATCGTTAATCAAGTGGATTATGTCGCAAAGCTGTTAAAACGCAAAAATTTCCTTTTCAAATGTCAGAACTTTACAGAAACCATTCAACTTGGCACCGCGCAAGATATCATTTATTGTGATCCCCCCTACATTGATCGCCATGTTGATTACTACAATGGTTGGAATCATGAAGATGAAAAAGCCTTATTTCAGGCACTATCCCAATCGCCCAGCCGGTTTATTTTATCTACTTGGCATCACAACGATTACCGCGAAAATGAAGCGATAAAAACCTATTGGAATCAGTTTAATATACTGACTCGTGAACATTTTTACCATGTTGGTGGTAGCGAAAAGAATCGTCATTCGATGATAGAAGCTCTTGTTACTAATTATCATTCGCCAGCTTGAAAAATTCCTACTAAATTCGTCATTTTGAAAAAAACGAGAACGCTTAATGAAACCTTTTTCTCAATGGACAAAAGAAGAAATCGAAACCGAATTTCATTTGAAAAAAGACCCAAAAAACCAAGTATTGCATAACTGGTTAACTATTGAACCCACTATTTCTGTAGATGAAAAACAACGTTTAGCACAATTATCCCAAAAATTGCTCAACCACGTTCACGATTGGAATGAAGAAGAATTAAAAATGTATTTTATCGCTTTTCTATTAGATTTTGTTGAGTTTTATCAAGAATCATATCGTCCATTTTTGGAACGTGACTTGTCGGTTCAATATGAAGAAGGTAAACGTTTGTGGGGAAACGCGGATTTTTTAGTGGCTTCCGGCACCCAATCTCCAAAAGAACCGTTTTTTTTCATCCATGAATATAAAAAACAACTTGATACATCAAACGATCCACTGGGACAATTGTTAGCCGAAATGGTAGCCGCTCAAAAACTTAACCATCATTCACATCCCATTTATGGTGCGTATATTATTGGTCGTCATTGGTATTTTGTGATATTAGACAATACCAGTTATGCCGAAAGTCTGGCTTATGATGCCACAAAAGCAGAAATTATTGAGATTGTCAGCATTTTACGCCATACCAAAACGATTATTGATCAAATCGTTCAGTCATCAAAAACAAAGGGAACTGCCATTTGAGATCATTTCATTTTGTTGCTCAACTATCCAAAGCTAAAGCTTTGGACTCAGAAGCTTTTCGCTCGTTACCAATCGCTTCGTGCTATCGGACTTCTACGCTATGATTATTTTGGCTAAAAACCTTCAAAGTTTTAAAAACCTCGAAGGTTTTCGCTCCAACGTGAAGCTCAAAATAACACCTATGAACATTCTACAGCCTATATTCCTGATAATACTTATGAACATTCTACAACTGATACTCATTATTTCCGTCATTGTGGTAGCCCAGCTAGCCATTTTTGGTGTCATTGCATTTTATCGACATTGGCAATCCTATGAAGCCGTCAAAAAACGTTTGAATGTTATTGAAGAACATCAGGAAGAACCTATTTCGCAGAACCTATTATCGACTTCATCTACCAAACAGGCATGGACTGGATTTCGTGATTTTCGTGTGCAAGGTAAACTTATTGAAGATAAAAATAAAACGGTTTGTTCATTTTTCCTAATGCCAGTTGATAAAAAACCCCTGCCCTCCTTCAAACCCGGACAATTTCTGACGTTTCAATTGGAGATAAAAAATGAAGTCAAGCAAACCTCAGAACAAGTAGTGAGATGCTATTCTCTGTCAGATAAATCCAATTCTGACTACTTCCGCGTAACGATAAAAAAACTGCCAGCCCCTTCAAATGTGCCGGATGCACTCCCCGGCATCTCCTCTAACTACTTTCATGAAAAAGTGCATGAAGGTGATATTTTAGCCGTCAAAGCTCCAGCGGGTCATTTTTATTGGGATACGTCAGTAAAAGGACCCATTGTCTTAATCGGAAGTGGAATCGGGATTACGCCCATGTTGAGCATATTGAATACCAGTATTCACAGTGATTCTAAGCGGGAAATTTGGCTCTACTATGGTATTCGCAACAGCGATGAGCATATTATGAAAAACTATTTAGAGGAGGTAGCAAAAACGCATCAAAATTTACACTTGCATGTTGTCTATAGTCAACCCAAACCACAAGATATCAAAGGAACGGATTACTATCATGTCGGGCATGTTGATATTACTTTATTGCGTATGACTTTACTGTTGAAGTCTTATCAATTTTATGTCTGTGGTCCGAAGCGAATGATGGAAAGCCTGGTTCCTGATTTGACTGCTTGGGGCGTTCCTGATTCTCAGATTCATTATGAAACATTTGGTCCTTCTTCCCTAGCGAAGCCAAAAAAATCCAGCGAGTTAGCTTCAGAAGAAGCAGAATCAAAATTGACAGTAACTTTTAGCCAATCAGGAAAAACCTATCAATGGAATAGCAGTGCGACTTCCCTGCTTGAATTTGCGGAAGAAAATGGAATACCGGTCAATTTTGGATGTCGTGCCGGTAGTTGTGGTAGTTGCCAAACTCGCCTCGAATCTGGTGAAGTGGAATATGTCCAATCGCCGGATATTGATCCTGAACCGGGTACCTGTTTACTGTGTGTCTCAGTACCTAAAACCCATCTCACCTTGTCGGTGTAATCACCATGAAAAATTCATTATTTCAAACCGAAGTTGTGCCGTTTTTCTTAACATTCACGGTATTGATTATTGTTACCCTGATATCTGACTTCCTACTGCACCAATTTCAATTGGTGTGGATTGGACGTTATTTAGGCATTCCCGGTACTATTTTGATTCTCTTATCATTTCTCTATTCCTTGAGAAAACGCAAAACCATCCAAATGGGGTCTCCAAAATTCTGGCTCAATTTACACGGTTTTCTCACCTGGTTTGGTGTATTGATGATTTTAGTTCACGCCGGTATTCATTTCTACGCTATTTTGCCTTGGTTAGCCGTTATTGCCATGCTAATCAATGTGATTAGCGGCTTGACCGGCAAATTCTTATTAAATCGAGCGCAACGATTTTTAGCCTCCAAAAAAGCCGATTTATCGCAACAAGGCTTGTCTGCCAAAGGTATTGAAAAAGAAATCTTTTGGGATGCAGTGACATTCGATGTCATGAAAAAATGGCGAACAGTGCATTTTCCGATTACATTAGTGTTTAGCGTTTTATCCCTCGTTCACATCATCAGTATTTTTCTCTTTTGGGAGTGGAAATGATGAACCCAAAAACTGTTAAATTTATCATTATTATTAACCTATTAGCCTGCATATTTCTGGTTTTTTGGTATCCTCATTTGATGATTAGTCCAGGGGCCCTGTTGGAAGAACATCAGGAGTTAACCACCGATTGTTTTTCTTGTCATACGCCTTTCAAAGGCAGTTCTTCGGAAAAATGTATGGCTTGTCATTCAGTCGATGATATTGGTTTAATAACGACCAAAGGTGTGAAAATTCAGCAAGAAACCAATGTTTCCTTTCACCAACATTTGAAAGAGCCCGATTGTGTGGCTTGCCATACCGATCATCAAGGTATGAAGGTTTATCGCAGTATTCAGCATTTTTCGCATGACTTGTTAGCACTGCCGGTACAAAACAACTGCGATTCTTGCCATCAAAAACCAACTGACCCATTACATCAAAAACTCACCGGTAACTGTGATCAGTGTCATAGTGAAACGCAATGGCAACCAGCCATTTTTGAGCATGACAAGTATTTTCGATTTGACCGGCATCACGAGGCCGAATGTGCCAAATGTCATTTGAAGAATGATTATAGCCAATATTCGTGTTATGAATGCCATGAACATAGTCCTTCAAAAATCCGTTCGGAACATCGGGAAGAGGGTATTTTTGATTATGACAATTGTACCGAATGTCATCGTAGCGGTGATGAAGATGAAGCGGAGCGTATTTGGAAATCAAAACGCCGAGAAGGGCGAAATAACAATCGTTCTGAGAAAAATGAATATCAGCGACATCATGATGACGATGATGACCATGATAGAAGAAGATATCGACACCATGATGATGATGACGACGATGACTAATAATTCATGTTAGGAACTGTCCAAAAATAATCCCATTTCTGGTTCCCAACCAGAGGTTGGGAACCTATATCGTGACGCTTCCGCGTCACTCCTTATTTTATATATAGCCATCCTAAATGATTTGTATCTGGTTCCAACGCTCCAGCGTTGGAATCCATCCGTGACGCTCCGCGTCACTCCTTTATAACTCATTTAGGATTGCTATATGCCGCTAAAAACAGGGAAATGCTACGTTTCCATTACTCAAAACAAGTAGCTATACTCAACGCGGGCATAAATTTAACTTTTTATTCTTGAGGCAAGTATAGTATAATTCTTAACGACTATCATGAACAATCCTGCCAGGTTTCTTATGTATCAAAAAAAAATCATAGATACTTTATGTCACTTAATGAATATTGGAGATGAAGTAGATCGTTATTATGCAACCAAATTACTGGGTACCATAGGAAATATTCAATCAATACCAACACTGATTGACCGTTTGCACGATGATGATATAGACGTATCAATAGAAGCAGCCACCACATTAGGAAAAATGGGTCATTCGGACGCAATCCCTGCCCTCTTGGAATCCTTAACCGATGATCCCAACGGTGAAGTTAAAACAGCCGTTGTTGAGGCATTAGGACGGATTGGCGGCCCAACAGTGATTGCCCCATTACTTGAAGTAGCAAAAAATTGTCCCGATAATTTTGTTTGGGACGAAACTGAAGATTGGAATGCTTGGTGGGATATGCAACTCTTAGCTGTGAAAGCTTTAGGCCATCAACGTGTTACTGAAGCGATTCCCATTTTGACTAACATTCTCATAGATGAAGAAAGTCAGGATATTGAAAATGAAGTGCTTACCGCACTCGCGCATATTGGTGGCAAAGGTGAACATATTTTAAGGCAACGGTTAACGCAAGGTAACCCACGAGAACGTCGTCGGGCTGCAATTGCATTAGGACTTTCTCAATCAAGCGACGCACATAATGCCCTCATACAAGCAATGACGGATAGAGTAGCAGAAGTGCGTATTGCCGCTATTCGAGCTTTAGGCAAACAAAGAACAGAATCTGGTTTAAATATGATATTACTGTTCTTAAAAGACCCAGAAACAGAAGTACGACAAGTGGTCCTTGAAATCATTACCAACTTACCAATCCATCCAGACCATGCTGAAATCGTGCAGGAAAAACTCACACCTTTACTTGATGATTCAAGTCCTCACATACGAAGAGCTACCTTAAAAATCCTGCACAATATCAAGGTAATACCAACCGAAATCCTTGAAAAAATTCAATTATGTTTGACCGATTCCAATAATGAGGTGATTGCCGAAGCTGGGCTATTATTAGTCCATCTCCACGAACACACCGTTTTACCCACATTATTACAAATACTTTCTGATCAACAACGTGATGTCACTTTGCGTAGTCAAATAGCGAAGGCATTAGGAATTTTAGGTAATTTCGAGGCAATAGGTATTTTGAGTTGGGCTATCAAAGATGAAGCGCAACCGATGAGACTCGCAGCCCTAAATGCCCTCATGCAACTGGAAAAAAAATCCGCTCTTTCAGATGAGCCACCATCGCCAACACCGTTAGAAATTATTATTACTGCTTTAAAGGGTAGAAACCAAAATACATTATCCCAAATCCCCAAATTCAAAGAAACAGAAAATGAAGTACACATTTCTGATTCCACATCGTCTTCTAGTTCCAACACGTCAACCTTGGAAGCCGGTTCCCATGAAACACAAACTGTAGCGATTTCAGATTCCAACGTTCCAGCGTTGAAACCCAGTTTAACACCAAGCGACAATCAAGCGACAATACCAGATACCGATTCATCAAACCGGGAACCTCATTATGCGAAATCCACATTAGAAGCGATTGCAATGAACAATGCTGAAACCCGTTTACTGATGAATGAATCGGATATAACGGATCCACTGCAAAATCATCATCATTTTTCAGAAAATATTCAAGAATATATCAATATTGCTCAGAAAAATATCGAACTTGGAGAGCATTTATTTGTTTCAAAACCGGTCGATGTTGCAGCAGATATCCGCCATTTAAGTGCCCGTATTTTAGGAGAAAGTAACCAAGAACAAGCAATTCATGCCCTCATCGACGTTCTTAATGATGATGATCCCATTTTGCGTCGAGAAGCCGTTAACGCTTTAGGGCAAATAGCCCAGCGTTCTCCTGATATTAAGGAATTGCACAATGCCTTTGATAGTTTAATTACCCAGATCAACATTGGCGATCAAAAAATGCGTTTAGCTTGTGTACGTACTTTGGGCCTATTAAAAAATCCATTGGCGATATCTATCCTATTTCTGAGTTTGCATGATGATGAAGCAAGTGTGCGTGTTCAAGCCATTCAATCATTAATGACCCTTATTCCCTCCAAAATTGTTGAAGCTCAACAAATAGAGAACCAAATCACGACCGAAGAAACCGAAACGGAAGGTGTTAAAACAGAGACTATTCTTACCCAATTCATTGAATTATTGCACGATAACAATCTCACTGTGCGTAAGGCAGCCGTGGAAGCATTAGCAGAATTAAGGCATATAGAAGCCATTGATTTTATTATTAATGCGGCTTTGAGAACGGAGAATACCAATATTCATGATATGAGCCATGCTTTACGCCTTTTAGATGCTGAGCAAAGTATTATGAAATTACTTGACGAATTAACCAAAGCCCCAGATAGTCTGCATCGTCGTGTTGTGATTGAAATGCTTGAATTGATCATTGGTAATGAGTAATTAATACTAAATATTGCAAAAATAGCATATACTTACGGTTCGCTCATTTTAACAGCAGATTTCAAAAAAGAACTTGGGCATCACAAACTATCAAAGACTTACAATGAGATTTGAATGCTTGGCGCAATATAATCATATTTTTTTCATGGAATATAAGTTCTTAATGATTATTTTCTGCATCCCACATATTTTATAAGTTATTGATTATTAAATTTATATTTTAATTTTCTTCAAAAAAATGAGCGAACCGTAAGTCTTAATGAACAAAACAACCAAAATGACAGTTTAAATTGGCGAATTAAATTTTCATTCCCTCCCTATTTTATTTTCGGACAAGCTCTAAATCTTTATTTTGAATGCCTAAATATTATACCTTGACTTGAATCAATAAAATTTACCTAAAATTTATGTATGATTTAATTTTAATATTTTATAAAATTCTAAATTATTATCTAATATCTAAAATCCATTCTGATTTTAAGTTTATTTCTATTTAAATTTAAAAAGATTTGTCAATTTTGATAAAAACCCATCTTCATCATTCATCATTCATCATTCATCATTCATCATTGGATAATATGATAAAAAATTTTAGGTTTGCCTCACGTTCTATTTTAATAGCTGGGATTTTGGCAACTGGGACCATGACAGTGCCAAACACAGCACAAGCCGATATGGTCGTTTATGGCGATTTTCGTTTTCGGTTAGAAAGTGATTGGGATTCACATAAAAAAGATGGTATTACTTTGCGCGAAGATCGGACACGAGCCCGTATTCGGGCCCGGGTTGGTTTTAATACACAATACAATGAATGGCTATCGTTTGGGGCCCGTTTACGGAGTGGTTCTAATGATAACCATGTTTCTCCCCATATTACAATCTTAGATTTTGATGACAATGATACTGGAGATTCACATTTTAATCTTGATAAGTATTTTGTGAAAGCAAACTATCAAGGAGCCTGGACTTGGATTGGTCGCAATAGTTTGCCGTTTTGGAAGCACAATGAAATGTTTTGGGATGATGATGCTACACCCGTCGGTATCGCGGCTGGTTATAAAATCGGATTTGGTGGTAGCGAAGTGGCCCTCAATACCGGTTATTTTAGCTTGCCCGCCGGTATGCAAAGATTTTCCGGCAATTTGGCCCTGGGTCAACTCGTTTTTTCGACCAAATTTGGTGATGCTAATAAATTAACCATTTCTGGTGGTTTATTGGCTTTTGATGCCAATCTTGAAGATAAAGATGCTACTCATCCAAGTCTTTGGGATGCTAATGGTGGTCGAGATTATCGTATTTGGGTAGGTAGCTTACAACAGCAATTTAAAGCTGGCAACTTCCCCATCACATTAGGCATTGATGTGATGCACAATGACCAAGACTATGCTGACGATGAACTCGATCAAGTGTGCATTACTGATATGGCTGATTCAAGCCAAGACTTATGCAATCGGCATTTCACTCGTGACAACCGCGACGAAGATGATGGTTATGTTATATCCGTCAAACTAGGGCAATTAAAAGCCAAAAATGATTGGCTGTTAGGCTATTATTATTCCCATATCGAAACCTTCGCCGTCAACTCCTCTTATGCACAAGATGACTGGGGACGTTGGGACCCACAATCTAGTAATATGAAAGGTCATGAGCTACGTGCTGCCTATCAATTTATTAAAAATGCCAATGTCGTCGCTCGTTTTTATTCCATAGAAGATATCACTGATGATCAAGATGGAAAACGTTTTCGACTTGATTTCAACTTTAAATTTTAAATCAGTAATAAGCTTAGTATCCATCTCTAAAAATACCAAAGCTAAAGCTTTGGACTCCAAACCCCCATTTGGAATTCAAAGCTTTAGCCTTGATTTTAAACCCATTAAGAGGAATGCTGTATGAGTAAACGTGCTATCCAGCGTCGTCTGACGACACTTTCTGTTAGCCTAGCAATGACACTAGCTGCCAATCTAGGTCATGCAGAAACCCCAGATATTGGTCCCCTACCAGCCTTAGAAATTGATCAAGCGAAGGCAGAATTAGGTAAACGGTTATTTTTTGACCGTCGTCTTTCCGGCGATGGGCTTATTTCCTGTGCCACTTGTCATCAACCCAATAATGGTTTTGCTTCTAAGGAAGCTTTATCAGCCGGCTATCCAGGCAACCTGCATTTTCGCAATGCACCCACTTTGATTAACACAGCTCATAAAAAAGTCTGGATGCACGATGGACGCATTGGTACCAATCTGAATGATGTTACTCGTGGCATGATCACGGAAGACTATATTATGAATATGGACATGCGTATTATGCAGGAACGCCTCAAGCAAGACCCAATCTATTTGGAAATGTTTGAAAAAGCCGGTTATGGCGAACCTTCCAATGGCAAAGTGCGTAAAGCCATCCCAGAATATCTCAAAACCCTCACCTCTCGCAATGTGCCTTTTGATGCTGATGAAATGTCTGAAGCCGCTCAACGTGGTTTAGCTCTATTCAAAGGCAAAGCGAATTGCATTGCTTGTCATAATGGACCGCTATTTTCTGATGGGCAATCCCACAATACCGGCGTACCAGAAAACCTGGATATTTTTCTGAATCCAATGCGCCATCAAACCTTCATTGCTTATAATATGTTTATGGGCAACGAAAATTATATGGCCCTCAAACGCGATCCAGGCACCCATGTCCAAACTCACAAAGCCGATGGCAGTGACATGGGTAAATTTATGACTCCGACCCTCCGAGAACTCAAATACACAGCTCCTTACATGCACAATGGAATGTTGAAAACCTTGGAAGAAGTGATTGACCACGACAAGTCTTTTCGTTTTGATTCAGAGCATGATACAAAGTGTGTCACCTGCCATCTGAACAATGACTATAGCCAATATTCGTGTTATGAGTGTCATGAACATAGCCCCTCAAAAATAAGAGAGGAACACCTTGAAGAGGGTATCCAAGATTATGATAATTGTACGGAATGTCATCGTAGCGGCGATGAGGATGAAGCCAAACGTCTTTGGCGGTCAAAAGGCGGAGAATCATCAAATGATGATAGCTCAAATGATGATGACTCAAGTGACTAAAACTTCGAGAAAAGAAAATCCCTGATTGTAACGGATTTTGGGGACACCATAAATAATGGGGCCTTTCCATTATTTGAAAGGGCGAACACTTTCGGCTCGCCCCAACACCAAATCTTGTAGGGGCGAACCTTTGTTATCACGCCAACGCCAAATCTTGCAGGGGCTGCCCTTGCGTGTTCGCCCGCACCGATCATCCGTTATAATCAGGAAAATCCAACCTGATGACTATCAAGGTTTATAAAGTCAAGCGTTTTCAACAAAACAGTGACACGGTGCAAGCTGACATACAAAATGCCCAATTTGAACAGGGCAGTCGTGCCAATTTGCGTCAAAATGCTTTTATTGGCTATGGCATGTTCCAACTCCCATTGCCGGGCCTATTGCTTTAATAGGCTCCTCCAACTTTTTTGAATTAGCGGTGGCGATTAGTCTATTTGGGCTAGATTCCGGTGCGGCACTCGCAACGGTTGTTGGCGTATTGGTAGAAGTACCGGTGATGCTATTTATCGTGTATCTTGTTAATCACACACGAAATTGGTTTGTTTG
>Ga0233403_10001204_pt1 | contig 12134 bp, 10 predicted proteins | sample Na_oxic_1_MG_FD_179866 | JGI IMG/M metagenome (GOLD analysis project Ga0233403, IMG submission 179866) | Seawater microbial communities from Saanich Inlet, British Columbia, Canada - Na_oxic_1_MG | ecosystem: Environmental > Aquatic > Marine > Inlet | place: Canada: British Columbia | collected...
TTAAAAATCTCGCTAGAGATAGGTTTAGTCACCTTTAGGTGACTTGAGCTTTTAGACAACTGCTTTAGCTGTTGGCTTAATAATAAGTATACCCCCGCACTTTTAATCGCACCCCTCCAATTGTAAGCAAAATAAATTTTGCACTCCAACCTGCAAAATAAATTTTGCACTCCAACCACCCGGTTTAAATCCTTTTTTATATACAATCCTTGTCGTTATGATTTGATACGGAGTGCGTTGGCGACGACTAATAGGGAGCTACAAGACATGCCTATGGCGGCTATCCAGGGGGCTATCCATCCGATGGCGGCGGCGGGTAAGGCTAGGCTGTTATAGGCGATTGCCCAGATGATGTTTTGACGAATAATCTTGAGGGTTTGATGAGCGGTGTTGATGCCGATTAATAGGTTGGGGAGTTGTTCGGTTAGTAGAATCATGTCGGCACTGGCGCGGGCGATTTGGGTTCCGCTGCCCATGGCGATGGAGACTTGGGCTTGGGCTAATACGGGTGCGTCGTTGACACCGTCGCCTATCATGGCGATGATTTCACCTTGCGATTGTAAGGCTTTTATGTGTTGTAGTTTGCCTTCTGGGGTGAGGGCGGCATGGCTGCTTTTGATGCCGACGGCTGTGGCGACGCGCTGTACGGCGTGGCTTTGATCGCCGCTTAATAAACTGACGGATTTGCCTTGTTGTTGTAGGGCTTGAATGAGTTCTCGTGCGCCGTGGCGAATTTCGTCACCTAATAGGAAGGCGGCTAGAAGCGATTCGGTATTGGCGAGTAAGACTAGGGTATGGCCTTGTTTTTGAAGCGTTTTTAAACGCGCTGCTTCTAGCTTGATTCCTGTTTTGTCTGTAATGAATGTGGGTGTGCCGATAAAATAAGGTGTGCCGTTGATTTCTCCTTGCATTCCGGCCCCTGGGTGGTTTCTGATTGCTGTGGCTGTCATGCTTTCTTTTGGAATTGGGGAGATTTTGGTGATTTCGTTTTCGAGTGCGCGGGCTATGGGATGTTCTGAATGCTGTTCTAAGGTGATGGCATGGTGTAGGCAGTCGGTTTGATTTAAAGGGGTAAAGGTGTGGGTGCTTAATACACGTAATTGGCCTTTTGTTAAGGTGCCTGTTTTGTCAAAGACAAAGTGGGTGGCGCGTGCTAAACCTTCTAATGCTTGTCCACGAGTGGTGAGTAAGCCGATTTGGGTTAGGCTGCTGGTGGCTTTTGTCATGGCGGTTGGGGTGGCTAAGGAGAGGGCGCAGGGGCAGGTGACGACTAAGACGGATAGGGTTATGGTTAACCAGACTTCTGGATTGATTTGCCACCAGTAGAGGGCTACGCCTAATGCTAAGAGTAATACGCCGAGTACGAACCATGATGCGACACGATCAGCTAATTGTGTGAGGGCGGGTTTTTCTGTTTGGGCGCGTTCCAATAAACGTAATATATGGGATAAGATGGTGTCGGTGCCGATTTTGTCTATTTGCATTTGTAGGGGGTTTTCAATGTTGACGCTGCCGGCAATCAGGGGTTGGCCTACGGTTTTGCTGATGGGGTGACTTTCTCCGGTGAGTAGGGATTCATCGACGCTGGATTGCCCTTCGATGAGGGTGCCATCGGCTGGAATGTTGTCACCTGGGCGAATGAGTACGTTATCGCCGACGGCTAAATCGGCGACTAGGACTAATTCTTCTTCAATCCCGTTTTCGGTTTGGCGTAAACGTGTCGCCATGCTGGGTACGGAATGGACTAAGCTTTCTGCGGCTTCTGCACTGCGTTGTCTGGCTCGCAGTTCAAAATAGCGGCCCGTTAATAGAAAGAAGACAAACATGGCGATGGAATCAAAATAAACTTGGCCTTGATTGATAACTGATAACTGATAACTGATAACTGAATAAACGCTGCCGATGAAGGCGAGGCTGATGGCTAGGGCGACGGGTACATCCATGCCGATTTGTTTGTGAGTGATATCGCGCCAAGCACTTTTAAAAAAGGGTTGGGCGCTGTAAAACAAGATGGGTAGGGTGAGTATGAGATTAACCCAGTCAAATAGCTGTTTAAATTCGGGAGCCATGCCGTACCAAGCGCCTGCGTATAAGGCGATTGAAAACATCATGATTTGCATGCCTAATACGCCAGCTATGCCAATACGACGCAATTGTTGTTTGCGTTCACGTTCAAGAACGGCCTGTTGACGGGCGGGATCATAAGGATGGGCAATATAGCCAATTTGACTGACGGCTTGTAGAATTTGACTGAGTTGTATGCGTGAATCATCCCAGCGAACACGGGCGCGATGCGTTGAATAATTGATTTGTACGTCGAGTATGCCGGGTAGGGTGCGTAAATGACGCTCATTTAACCAGATACAGGCGGCACAGGTGATGCCTTCTAATATTAAAGCGGCTTCTCGTATGTGTTCATCTTCATAACGCACAAAGCGTTTTTGAATGGCGGGATTATCATAAACGGTTGTTTTTTTTATAAATTCTGGGACGACTGGTTGTCCAGTGGGTGCTTTATCAGTGCGGTATTGATAGAAGGCTTCTAGTTTGGCATTGATAATGGCTTGTGCGACTGCTTGACAACCCGGACAACACATCGGTTGTGGTTGTCCATTAATCGTGACGGATAAATTCATTTTATTAGGTACGGGTAAACCGCAATGAAAACAGTGGGTTTGTGACATGGTTGATTCCATTATTCTATTTTTTTATCTTGATAATCCCTAATTAAAAAAACCTGACAGGTTTTAAAAACCTGTCAGGTTTGGGCAGAAACGATCACCTCTTTACGACATTTGATCAGGATCGATACCCTGTTCTCGGAGTATTTGAGCAAGTCGATCAGCGCGTTGAGCCTCGGCTTCAGCACGTTGCAAAGCTTGTTCTTTTTGTTGTCGCTCTTGTTCTGCGCGTTGGGCTTCGGCTTCAGCACGCTCTTGGGCTTTTTCTTTTTGTTGTCGTTCTTGCTCAGCACGTTGCAAAGCTTGTTCTTTTTGTTGTCGCTCTTGCTCGGCGCCTTGAGCTTCGATTTCCTCTGGTAATAAGAGTAAATCTCCATCTAGGGTAGCCCAGCGTAGCCATATCGTCTCAACATTTTTGTAGAGGCCATGCCAAAGGAGCAATTTCAATCCCAAGGATTGACTGGTAAAACAGTCATTTTTTAAGGGCAAATCTTGATAAACCCTCCCAGTCATTCTAAAGCCGTGGAAATCAGTTGGATTAAAGGGGTCAAACCAAAAATACTCAGCGACTTTCAGTTGATTTTGGTAAACGTCTTTTTTGGTCGTTTTATCCTTTTTAGCTGTGCTTTCAGATAACAACTCAATCACCACATCTGGACTTTTACCTTCTTGCCAAATTACCCAACTTTTGCGTTCTCTATTTCCTAGGCCTAAAGTGATAAAGACATCTGGGCCTTTAAAGTCCTCATTTTTGACTTGTTTTGGGCTATAATACACGAACATATTACCGCCCACATAACCCCGCTCACCTAACCAGGGATCGAGCGAATAAACGAGTAAATCCATCTGTTTTTTATGGCGTTCTGTTTCCATTGGGACTCCATCGCAGCTAGGTAGATCATCTTGGGTTGGCATTAAAGCACAAGCGTCATCGAATGCTGAAACGAACGATGTTTCTAAATTTTCATCTGCCCACCCTTCAAAAGGCTGATCATGATACAGGTGATGGGAGGGGGGGGGCGGCATCCTTTCAAAACCTGCCGCTGGGTTTCGTTCAACTTGTAAAGACATGGTTTTTTCCCCATTAAAAATCAGTTATCGGTTTAAGCTTAGACTATAACTACAAGGATTGTTTATAATAAAGGATTAGATTGTGGTGATGCCCACATTATCCGCATTGATTAAACAATCTCATTTTACCAAAGTCTTATTTGGAAAGGTTATTTTATAGTATAACGATAAGAATTGCTTATAAAAAAGGCCCAAACCTGACAGGTTTTGAAAACCTGTCAGGTTTTTATTTTTCAATTTACTTAAATACAAACCAACCACAAGGGCTTGCCCCTACAAATAATGTAGAAAAACATGAAAATAGAATCTATCCGTCTGAAAAATTTTCGTATGTTTCGCGATGTCACTATTGACAAGTTGCCAAATTGTTGTTTTTTTGTTGGTGCTAATGGCACCGGTAAAAGCAGTTTATTTGATTTATTTGGATTTTTGCGCGATGCCTTAACCCATAATGTTAAGGAGGCGTTGGCAAAACGGGGGGGCTTTAAAGAAGTAGTGAGTCGAGGCACTGTGGGCCCAATTGAATTAGAACTCAAATTTCAGGACTTAAAAGCCACTTCTTCAAAAGTCACCTATTCATTAGTAATTGATTTTGTTGAAAATCAGCCTGTTGTCAAACGCGAAGTCTTAAAATATAGGCCCAAACAACGTGGCGGAAGCCCGAGACATTTTATTGATTTTATACAAGGAAAGGGCACAGTCGTTATAAATGATAAGTCTCAAGAACAACAGTTGTTATCAAAGGCTAATCTCGCTCTTAAAGGCGTGGGACAATTTCAACAGTTTGAAGTGGCCAGTGAATTGTGTCGTTTTATTGAAAACTGGCATATGTCGGATTTACAAATCAGTGAAGCCCGAAAAATCAATCTAGCCAATGGTTATGATGAACACTTGTCTCGTTGTGGTGACAATATGCCTTTATTCGCGCAGTGGATGTGCAATAATTACCCCGATCAATACCATGAAATCATGCATCAAATGGCGTACAAGCTGCCGAGTATTTCTGATGTCGAACCGATTTTGACTGAGGATGGGCGTATTTCTTTAAAGTTTCACCATCGCACTTTTGAGGAAACGTTCCAGTCGTGGCAGGTTTCCGATGGTACGATTCAAATGTTCGCTTATTTTTTGCTGTTATACGATCCCAATCCGCACCCGTTGTTGTGTGTTGAAGAACCAAATAACTACCTTTACCCTGATACGTTAATCATCTTAGCAGAAGAATTGACTTGGTATGCCGGCCGGGGAGAGGGACAAGTTTTTGTGTCTACCCATTCACCCGATTTGCTTAATGGTGCTAAATTAGAGGGTATTTTTTGGTTAACCCAAAAAAACGGTTATACGCAAGTGCGAACCACAGCCGAAGATCAAGTGATGAAAAAATTGATTGAAGTGGGTGATTTGCCGGGTGCTTTGTGGAAACAAGGATTTTTTGAGGGCGCTCATCCATGATCAAGACACTCGTTTTTCTTCTGGAAGAACCCTCTATGGGCGAAGTCTTAAAAGTTTTGTTGCCTCAAGTGTTGCCAGATGAGATTAGATTCCAACTGATAATTCACGATGGCAAACAAGATTTGGAAAAATCCATTCCAAGTAGATTACATCAATGGAAAATACCCAATACATATTTTGTCGTTGTGCGTGATCAAAACAGCGATGATTGCGTGAAGCTAAAACAACGTTTACAGTCTCTCTGTCAACAAGCCGGTAGAAGCGATACGCTTGTACGCATTGTTTGTCACGAGCTTGAATCATGGTTTTTAGGTGATTTAGCGGCGGTAGAAAAAGCCTTTAATTTGAAAGGACTTGCTAAACAACAAAACCATAAAAAGTTCCGTGTTCCTGATCGTTTAGGGAATGCTTCTGAGGAATTGAGTAAATTAGTCAAAGACTACAACAAAGTTCGTGGCGCACGCGCCATTGCCCCTTATTTGGATTTAGCTAAGAATCGTTCACATAGTTTTCAAGTGTTTATAACTGGTGTGCAAAAGTTAGCTCAATTCTGAAACCTTCGCTAGTTATCCCAAAAAGTTTTATAACGATAAGAATTGCTTATAAAAAAGGATAAGAAATTAGGTATTACCACGATCTAATCCTTTCATAAGCAAACAATCCTTGTCGTTATAGCATTTCCCGATTGAATAAAGTACATTTATGCCAAGCCGGTATGCAAAGGGCGAATTCCCAAAAAAAGGTCATTATCAATCTGTACTGACGCAAAATAAATTTTGCACTCCAATCAGACTGACGCAAAATAAATTTTGCACTCCAATCAGACTGACGCAAAATAAATTTTGCACTCCAATCAGACTGACGCAAAATAACATGCATTCCAATCAGACTGACGCAAAATAACATGCATTCCAATCAGACTGACGCAAAATAACATGCATTCCAATCAGACTGACGCAAAATAAATTTTGCACTCCAATCAGACTGACGCAAAATAAATTTTGCACTCCAATCAGACTGACGCAAAATAAATTTTGCACTCCAATCAGACTGACGCAAAATAAATTTTGCACTCCAATCAGACTGACGCGATTAGGAACAAAAATGAAACTTATACATCATTCAATCGGGAAACGCTATATATATTATCCTTGTCGTTATAAACAATCCTTGTCGTTAAAAAAAACGGTGTTTCACGCAAAAACTGGGAATAATCAGGAAGAAGCATCATCAGCGTTCTATCATAACGCGCTCTTTCATTTCTTTTAGTTCTTTCGTATAGCCGCCTGATAGGATCGGAAATCGACACCAGGTTTTGGGATCAAGGTTGGTGTCGTCTAGGTGAAAACTTGGGGCGAAACGTTCTCGTTTCCATTGGTTGCGTGTCCAGAGTGTGAAAAAACGTTCGATCCAGTTCAGAAGTTGTTCTTCTTCGTATTCTCGAAATTTTACCCGTAATAAACAAAATATTTCGTAAGGGCTTTGCCTATCACGAATGGCCGCTATTTCTATGGCGTTTAGCAGGGGGTAGGGCATTAAGTCTTTTTCATCTTTTTGTTCCTGATGAGGGGGGCGTAATTCGGCTGTAGGCGATTGTTGGGTGACTAAGGCTAGGGTAGGAATTGGGGCTAATTGAACGGGGCCTTCTTGTTCTAACCACTGTAGCCAGTGTCGTAAAAAATCTTTGTCTATGCCTGCTATGGGGCTTAAGCCGCCACTGGTGTCGCCGTCCATGGTGGTGTAACCTTGGGCTGCTTCTGAGCGGTTACTGGTGGCTAATAGTAAGGCGTTGCGAAGATTGGCGATGAGCCAGACGCTGGGGGAGCGAACACGCGCTTGAATGTTTTGGAGGGCGATATCATGTTCTTCCCAGTTCAGTTCTTGTTGCATGGCTTTTGAAACGATGTCAACGTAGCCTTTAACCAGTTTGTTGATGTTTAATTCAAGATACTCTGCGCCAAGGTTGTAGGCTAGGGTAGCTGCGGCTTGTTGCGTGGTTTTACTTGAATTTTCAGTGGCTTGATAAACGCAGGTGAGTAGCGATTTGACTATATCGCTGATTGTGGTGGTAGGTAGCTGTTTGTAGCCGATTTTGGCACAAAAGCCTTGGAGACCCAGTTCGGCTATGCTAAGTTCAATCATTAATCGGACTAGACAGGCTATCGCGGAAGAATCGGCTCCGCCACTGAGGGAGATAACGAAACCATGGGCGTGGCTTTTGCGAAGATAGTCAAATAAACCGAGTGTGACGGCGCGGGTAAATTCTTCTTCTTTAATGCTTGGGCTATGTTCCCACAATTGGGGGGTGACTGCGGTTATATTTTGGGAAGGGATAATGTGGGGGTGGTCAAAGGGAATAGAGATACGGTTAGATTGGACTGGTGTGGCGTTGCTTGTACGTGATTGTGACATGCGGGTTAAATCGATATCGACTAAGGCGGTTATCAATTGGCGGTCTGCAAAACTAAAGCGTTTGCAGGTGGCGAGTAATTCGCCTCCACTGGCGATCATGGCATCGCCGTCATAAATGGCGCGGCCCGCTTCGTTGCCGAGTAAGTTGGTGTAAACATAGCTGACGCTGAAGGCGCGTGAGCCTTCTAGGACAAAACGTGCGCGGAGTCGGTGTTTTTCAAAGGCAAAATGGCTGGCACTGGGGTTGAGAATAATATCGATCCCTTTTTCGGCTAGCTGGATTCCGGGGCGATTAGCAACCCAAGCTTCTTCACAGATTTCAAAGCCAATTCGCACGCCGCCACAGTTAAAAAAAATGTCGCCTATGGGGTAGTGTTGGCCTGATATTTCGATTTCTGCTTGAACGCTTTGAGGCCAGCGATGAAACCAGCGCGGTTCGTAGTGAATACCATCACTGGGTAGAAAGCGTTTGGCAACAAATCCCCCTATTGTGCCATTAACAAGTAGGGCGGCGGTGTTGTAAACGCGGTTTTGATATGACAAGGGTAGGCCGACAGCGACAATTATATTTTGAGTTAAGGGTGCGATGTCATGCAAGCTTTCTAGTGATTGTGCTAAGGTGCCGGGGGCTAAAAAGGTATCCTCGCAGCCGTAACCACTGATACAGAGTTCTGGTAAACAGATGATGCTGACTTTGTCGCTTCGGGCCGTTTCGATAGCTTGGAGAATATTGTTTTTATTGTGTTCCCAATCAAGCGGGGTTTGATTGAGGGCAACCGCGCCTACTTTAATGTATTTCATGATTCCTGTACCGTGAAGAAGAATTGTGAATGGGGTAGTGAGGCATAAAGGTGATATAGAGATTCAGAAAAAGGGCAGACACGCAGGTGGGCAGACACGCAGGTCTGCCCCTACAAGACTTTGATGTAGGGACTGCCCTTGCGTGTTCGCTCCTTTTGAATGGTGGGCTTTAAAAACCCGTTACCCACCCTACAAGAAAAACGGGAATAATTATAATTCTTTGGATATGCTTTACCTATTTAGGAATATACGCGCTAAAAAATATCTAATCTTTTCCCAATAGATTTCGATATCGGAAATGTTGTCGTGATTCGTGTGCTTAATGAGTTGAATGTCTATCTCTCCTCCCCATTTTTCTTCCAGACAGTAGGCATGATCTGGGGGGATCAGGGTGTCTTGTTGACCGACTAAAGCTAACATCGGTGTGGTTATTGAGGGGGCAAGTGCGAGTGAATTAAAGGGATGTTTGAGTAGTTGAGAAATGGGAATGTAGGGCAGATGGCGTTGCATGACACGGGTGATGCTGTCATAAGGTGAGACTAAAATCAGGCCGTTTAAGGGGCGGTGTGCGGCGAGATGAATGGCGACACCTGTGCCTAAACTGCGCCCCATTGCGACGATGCAATCTGTATTAATATCGGATCGTTGTGTTATGGTATCGTAAATGGCTATCGCGTCGTTTTTCAGGTTTTTTTCTGAAGGTTTGCCTTTGCTCAAACCATAACCTCGGTAGTTGATCAGCAACAGTGCCCAATCGCCGTCAAAGCGTTCAAAATGATAGGCCATGCCAGAGACTTCTTCAGCATTGCCTCCAAAGTAGATCACTAAAGGGGATTTTTCGATGTCTGGTTTTTTGAGTAGCCAGCCATGTAGTTGAGTTTTATCAGCTGCACGGAGTGTGATCTCTGATTGAGGATAAGTTTGGGCAATCCATTGTTGTATAGTCGTTTGAATGGGACGCGACAAGAATAAAAGCCGATCTTGTATCAGGTACAAGCCAGCATAAAGTAGGATAACCACACAGGTTATGATTGAAATGAGAGTGAAAAGTAATGCAAGCATAAGTGTCTCGTCAGTTTAGTTTATTAGTCAGTGATTGAACGCTTTGTAGTCGGTGAGTTATCAGCTTTAAAGTGCCTAAAGCGATGACTACGATCTGATGATTTAATAAATAACAATTATCTAATTAGCAATTTATCCCTTTAAATCAAGCAATATATACCCAAATTTAATAACAAATTCATTCTTTACTCAACTATTAATTATTGTTATGTTTGTTAAAAATATTGATACTCATGAATTAGCGCAGTGGTTGAAAAATGAAACGCCTCCCATTTTGATTGATGTGCGTACCCCACAAGAAATGGCACAAGCGTCTATTCCGGGGGGCAAACCTTTACCGCTCAACACTTTGCCATTACGTCTAAATGAAATCCCTAAAGATGAAAAAGTGGTATTTTACTGTCGCACCGGCGCACGATCAGCCCAAGCGTGTATGTATTTAACACAACAGGGCTATGATAATGTTTATAATTTACAGGGTGGCATTATCAATTGGGCACGTCATGGACAACCAATCGAACCAATGGTATTGATGTGAACGCATGAGATCAAATGAAAAATGAACAACCTTGTTCATAGTAGTCGTTTGAGTGACTTTGTGTTCGTCGAGTCGCTTTAGCGACTTTTTTTTTGCTCGTTTTAACCCTAACTGTGCTTACCAGCTGGTAATTAATTTCAAAAAGGTTGCCCCTAAATTATTTTTCTGAAATTATTTTTCTGAACATCTATATCAGTTTGTCATAAGTCCTTTGGATAAGGAATTGTTTCCATTTACCGGGTTTGATGCAAGGATAACTGTGCTTTATTATTGCGAATAATGAATGATTAAGACAAAATATCTTTAACACAGAGGTAACAAAGAGCTACTTTGAACTATAGATTTTCAATGAGTCATTAATAATTGACAAATGATGATAATGAACGAGCGAGAGTTTCACTTTACCAAATACGATTTTGAGAGATTACGTCAATTGGTGAATGAGCATACGGGTATCAAATTATCTGATCATAAACAAGAGATGCTTTATAGCCGCTTATCACGTCGCTTGCGTGTCCTGAATTTGAACAGTTTTTCGAGTTATTATAAGCTATTACAAACTGATGGCGGGGAAGAATTGGTACATTTTATTAATGCGGTGACCACTAATTTGACGGCCTTTTTTCGTGAACCACATCATTTCAAGTTACTAGAAGAAGTTCTATTACCACAATTGTTGGTTAAAAAACAAGCCACGCGACGTTTGCGTATTTGGTCAGCCGGCTGTGCGAGTGGTGAAGAGCCCTATTCAATCGCTATGGTGGTTAAAGAAGTTGTACCTTCTCATTGGGATGTCAAAATTCTTGCGACGGATTTAGATTCTCAAGTGCTTGAAAAAGGTAAACTAGGTGTGTATGAGAAAACGAGAATCTCAGGTATCTCGTCGATGCGCTTGCATCGCTGGTTTAACAAAGGCTCAAATTATGCAGCAGGACAACTACAAGTCGTCCCTGAATTACAAGAGTTGATCGCATTTAAACATCTTAATTTAATGGGAAGGTGGCCTATGCAGGGCCCATTTGACATCATATTTTGCCGTAATGTGGTGATTTATTTTGAAAAATCGACGCAACAAGTTTTATTTGAACGGTTTGCCAATATCCTTGATAATGAGGGTTATTTGTTGATAGGGCATTCTGAAAACCTGTTTCAACTGAGTACTCGCTTTCGCTTGTTGCAACAAACCGTGTATGTCAAAGCTGAAAATTGAAAGCGGTTCATTTTCAGTTTTTGGCTAGCATTGATGATTTTCACGACTTGTATCATTGAACCGGTAACGCAGAAGAAAGATTGAATTTCTTTTTAATAATTAATCAGTTATAAATAATGTGTTTAACACAGGCATTTTGTCAAACACTCTTGATTTATCATTTATCATTTATCATTCATTAATTAATTTATGAGACAGCCATCGCTGCCGCGTACTTTTCCCGGTTATAGACACATTAAACGTTACTGGGATTTTCACAATAATACTGCTGTCGCTAAAATTTTGCCAGGTGAATATTACGTGACTCGCCATGATGAAATTTTAATGACAGTAGTGGGTTCTTGCGTAGCAGCCTGTATTCGCGATAGTGTGAGCGGCATTGGCGGGATGAACCATTTTATGTTGCCCCATATTTCAATAGATAAATGGGAACACACTCGTGTCAGTGCAGCAACTCGCTATGGCAGTTTTGCAATGGAATATCTGATTAACGAGATATTAAAACATGGTAGTGGGCAACGAAAAAATCTTGAAATCAAGTTGTTTGGGGGAGGACGTATTATGAAAAATTTGGTGAGTATAGGGCAAAAAAATATTGATTTTGTGAAAACTTATGTACAAACTGAAAGTTTAAACTTATTAGCAGAGGATTTGGGCGGCATTTATCCACGCAAAATATTATTTTACCCAATCAATGGACGAGTGCGTGTTAAAAAATTGCGAGCGATGGAGCCAATGGTACTTCAACGTGAAAATGCGTATCGACGTAATCTGGAAAATCAACCGATTGCAGGTGACGTTGATCTGTTCTGATCAGTTATCAGTTATCAGTTATACTGTCCACCCTTATATACTTATACTCGGCGCGGGAATAAACTTTCAGGCCAATGTTCGCGGAGCGAACATT
>Ga0233403_10001205_pt1 | contig 12130 bp, 16 predicted proteins | sample Na_oxic_1_MG_FD_179866 | JGI IMG/M metagenome (GOLD analysis project Ga0233403, IMG submission 179866) | Seawater microbial communities from Saanich Inlet, British Columbia, Canada - Na_oxic_1_MG | ecosystem: Environmental > Aquatic > Marine > Inlet | place: Canada: British Columbia | collected...
ACTTATCAATGTCATCCTGAGCATCCTTAAATCCGTGTAATCTTGTTCAGACATTTAAGGATTTACCAGATTAAAATTTATCTACCCTAACAATAAAAATTTGCCCGTAGTGAAGTTGGCTCAACACCCGGTAAAAATTGGTGAAAGTTATTTAAATATTACTCACGAGTGAGTTTTAAAATTGTCGGCTCGTGTCTTGAGCCAACCCGACACTCATTTCAAAATGTTTTGCAACTCCGCTTCTGACTGTCACCCCTCTGGATGCATAATTATTTTTTGAACTATGATTTCTTGATTTCATGAAAACTCTGATTCAAACTTTTGAACTATGATTTATTGATTACATGAAACCTAAGATTGGGACAAAAAATCATAGTGTTCAAACAATCAGTTAAATCATAGTTCAAGATTATTAAGTACCGAGTACTAATAATATACCGGAGCCGAAATCAATTTTTGTAATGTTACGGAACTAGTTGTAAACTGGCCCTGCAACGTTACAGGGCCAATTGCAAACTGGCCCCAGCAAACCCGTCCCGCAATTTCATAAAAAATTAGTTGCCTTACAATATAGAGTCGTAAATTTTGACCAAAATGTGAGGCTAGATAAGAAATTTTTTTCTGGTGTGGCTTTTATAACATTGAATTTAAAACGAAAAATAATTTAGCTACCTGAAAAATAAAAATCATTGATGAACAATAATCATAGTGCGATTCAATTCTATGAAACGATGCGATTCAAACAAAGATGCTATTTCGTCAAAATAATTGAAAAATAGTTGTTCCAATTCAATATTTTTAATATTTCCAGTTGCCAACAATAACAATTTATAAGGTTTTCCGTAACTATTCAGCCCCTCTCGTTCCCAAACTCTGTTTGGGAATGCCTGTGACGACGCACAGCAAAGCGGGACGCAGAGCGTCCCGAAATGCGTTCCCAAACAGAGTTTGGGAACGAGATGGAAATCACTATCCTTACTGACAACAATCCACGGTTTTTTTTAGAGAAAGTGTATTAATTTGGTCGTCTTGAGTGCGATTACCATTTGGCAAATCCAAAGTATGAACCGCTTCATAACCGGCATGTTGTAACCAATCGGCTAAACGACGCGGTAATTGTGCATCAATGAGAAATGTCATTGGACTAATGCTTGCCTCGTCTTAATGGGTGCTATTGATATCAATTCGACAAAAGTTTTAACTTGTGCTAAATGAGTTGCAAAAGCGAGTACCGCTAAAATATCTGCTTCTTCCAAATCTTCATAGTCGGCTAAAATTTCTTCTATCCCCATGCCACTACTGAGTAATTCGAGTATGTTTTCGACCGGGTATCGTAATCCACGAATGCAAGGTTTACCGTGACAAATCTGCGGATCAATCGTAATGCGTGTACTTAATGACATGTTATATTCCCTTTTACTTTCTGTATGAACAAGATTGCACGGATGGCTTCGATGCTCAGGATTAACTTATCAATCTCATCCTGAGCATCCGTCAATCCGTGTAATCATGTTCAGACATTTAAGGATTTACCAGATTAAAATTTATCTACCCTAACAATAAAAATTTGCCCGTAGCGAAGTTGGCTCAGCACCCGGTAAAATCATTGCGGTGTTCTCAGAGGCAATTGTGAAACTTATTTTTTTCAAAATCAATGTTAAATATTTGGAACAGACGAATTGTTAAATATTTGTTAAATATTTCTCGATTCAACCAAAAATAATTTCAACTTAGAGAAAAAAAATGGCTGGACTTGCCAATATTTTGGCTTAGGTTACAAATCCACCGCGAGTAAAACTACCAAAGCCGGCATTCTTGCCGTTGAAAAAAGTTGGTGGGTTTCCGCGAAGCTCCTACCCACCCTACAAAAACTCACCCTACAAAAAGCGGTGCGACTAAAAATGCTTGGTTATATTAAAAGTACGGGCATTTTGCTCCGTTTCTTATTTAAAATCACTACCCCATTTTTGTTACCCAAAAATCCCGCTGGTAGCATCAATTGTGAGGTGAATTTTTTTTACCTCACCAAAAATGGCAGGTAAATTTTTAGCACCTCACTCAAATATGTACTTTGGCAAAAAATTTCGGGGTAAAAATTAGTTATTAGTAAATCAATTAATGAAATAAATCTTTACTATAGACATTGCTGAAAAATAACTTCATAAAAACCTGACAGGTTTCCAAAACCTGTCAGGTTTGGCGTGTGAAATTATTTATTCTTACAAACTATATGAAAAAGTATCTTGCCGCTTTGCACTTCCAAAGCTTCATTGGTTTTGGGATTTTCGAGCAGTACCCATTCAGACTGGAATTGCGCCTCAATTTCTGAAATGCTCAATATTTTATCCATATTCTATTCAGTTAGTGATTGGCCCTTGATGAGAGTTTTCAGCAAAAATTATTTATCACTTATTATTTTTCCGGAACATCAAGCAATGTTATTCCTTCGATTCTTTCAAAATGACTAATATTTAGCGTTGCCATTGTAAAGTTATGTTTAGCAGTCGCGGCGATAAATATATCTCTATAATCAATCATTTGATTTTGTTCTTTGAGATTTCTCAGTATGGAAGCCGCAACTGTCGCAATTTCATCATTGAAGTCAATGGATTCTATCCACTTTGTTATTTTGTCTACATCTTCAAAATTCAAAAAAAAAACCTGACAGGTTTTAAAAACCTGTCAGGTTTTGAGTTAAGAAACGATTTTTCAGTAACGTCTATATATGTCAACGCAAAGACGAAAAATTGTTTTTGTAATTACGGATAACGGTACTAGCACAACTGTCAAAAGTTTTCATGGCAAAGGCTAACGTTCTCTCGCCATCGTCCATTCCTCGATATGTAGGGAATTTGTTTAAGACATTTAATGTCAAATCTGTAGCCATTCGCATCAATTCAACTTCGGTTATTTGCTCCTTAGTCATAGATGGCATGGTTTGTTGAAGGTTTCCGATTTCGTTGGTTTGATTTTTTTTCATGGTTTTTTGAAGGGATTATTAAGTCACATCCATGAGGCAAAGGGCTCCAAAAAAAACATTGGAACCATTTAGAAAATATTGAAGTCACGTCCAAAGATAAAAATGTGGGGAGAGGATTGATTGGAATCCTTCGCAACTAAGGTAAGTGACTTTCTGAGGAGTTTTCTGAGGAGGGAAAAAAGCCGGTGACAGGAGTCGAACCCGTGACAACCTAATTACAAGTCAGGTGCTCTACCAACTGAGCTACACCGGCATTGGATGACGCATCATAATTCACTTATCTGAAAAAGGCAAGCATTTTTTTTAAGTGGATGTAAAAAAATACATTCAAAGGATACATATTGTCCAGCAAATTTAATTTTTCTATTGGAATACAAAGCTAAAGCTTTGTACTCCATTTACCAAATCGTATTACCAGTTAAATGTAACCTTTGGAAATATATACGGTTTCGGATAATCCACGCCACATAAATATAGCCCATCGGCGGGCGCAGTTATTCCCCCCATAGTTCTATCTCGTGCGTTTAAAACTGTACGTGCCCATTCTGGTGATTGTTCACCACTGCCTATTGTCATTAATACCCCCGCAATATTGCGTACCATGTGATGCAAAAAAGCATTGGCGGAAATATCTAGAAGTATTCGCTCGTTGCTGCGAGATATATTAAGGTGCAATATGGTGCGAGTGGGATTTTTCGCCTGACAGGCAACGGCACGATAGGAGGAAAAATCGTGAGTGCCTAATAAATAATTAGCCGCCGTTTGCATCCACTCAACTTCTAAGGGTTTATAGTTCCAAGTAACTTTTTTAGCTAATAATGCTGGACGAGTTCCGCGATTTAAAATTATATAACGGTAGTGACGTGTCAAAGCTGAAAAACGGGCGTGAAAATTATCATCGACGGGGATGGCCCATAACACACTGATATCTTTGGATAAATTGGCATTAGCACCAAATACCCACGAGTGCATGGTACGTTGGGCGGTGACATCGGTATGTATAACTTGTCCTAAAGCATGAACGCCGGTATCGGTGCGCCCGGCACATGTCACTTTGACGGGGTGATTGGCGACTTTGGATAATGCCATTTCTACACACTCTTGGACACTACGGGCATTGGATTGGATTTGCCAACCCGCAAAATTATTTCCGGCGTATTCTATGCCTAAAGCTATTCTCATTTTATCCCACCAAAATAATAAGTACCAACATGAATAATGGTTGGCTCCATTGCCATAAGGGCGGTGATTGAAATTTAGGAATTTCTAATATGCGTAACGGTGTGGTTTCGGCATAAGTAAGTACTTGGGCAAATAACCCCGCCACTCTGTCACTAATTTTTTTGAGGTGATTTTTAGTATCGGTGGTTGGGGTATTTGTATAAAGATTTTGCACAGTTTCAACAGTATCAAGCACTAAGACGAGCCGCACCGCTAGTCTTTCGGTAGAAAAGCCAATTTTTTTCATTGGCATAAGCCACCATTGCCAAGCGGCGATAATGTCTTGAGTTGGGGTAGTGCGAATTAGTAAATGGGCTGCAAGTACAATAATAATTAAAGCTGCGATTCGCTCCAATGCCAAGAATAATCCGGTTAGATTTGGTAACCAAGTGAATGTTGGTGAATTTAACCAGAGGTTAAGAATCAATAGGGATAAAAATAGCCAACGCAAGCGTTTTAAGAGAGGATAGGCGGTATAGAAAGAATTATTAATTTTTAAAAGCCAAATGAATAATGGCAATATAACGATGAACATGATTTTGGTATTTACCGCTAATCCAATAACCAATAAGAAAAAGCAAGCTAGGCGTATGATGGGATGCAAAGTAAGTAAATTTTATAACTAACTACAAGGATTGGATATAAGCAAGGATAAACCCAAAATGAGCCGAATAGAAATTCCTTCCAAAATAAATTTTGGATTCCGTTATCCGGGATTTGCAGCTTTCTCTTTTTCCATTCGTGGACTGAGAAGCACCAAAACTCTAATGAAATCCCGATTGAAAGCATACCAGATTAATGGCACTGCAAGCACTCCGGCAAAAAAACTCAGTAAAAGCTGGAGATGGGCGGTAAAAGCCACTAACCACCAAGAATAGTAAGGTACCGGTAGAAACATCCCGGAACTATTTAGGTATTGGGTGGCAACCCCGCTTGCCATAACATTGGCGGTGGCATAAAAAACTTTCAACCATAAAGTCATCGCTGTTAAGAGAAAGATTATGGAATTGCCAACAATTTGATTGAAAATGCGCCGTTGGGGAGTTGCCAGAAACCATGCCCATAGAAATGGAAAGCCACAGGTGTAAATTAGTATCGGCTGACAATATAACGTCCATCGCTGATTGCGGTTTCCATCTGGTGATTTGACTAATAAGTTGGTGTGGATAAACCATTTATCACCGGGAGCGTCGTATAATTTTACTTGTTCTTTGTAAAACCAAATACTTGTGGTTTCGGCAACTACAACGCGCAAGCCGGGAATTATTATGGAATTAGCAGAAACCCACCAGAGTAGGCAAGCCGGAATCAGCCATAACAAGAAGTGGGAGAGAAATTTAAGCAAAGGGTTAAGTTGCATAAAGTTTTGTTACTTTTTGGAGTCCAAACCTTTAGATTTGGACGTGACCAAATTACCGACTGCCAAATCTGAAGGTTTGGACTCCACAATATTCGATAAAATTCCAGATTTATCAATCCGTGAGTACCGCTAATCCGCTCTACCAGAATGAGTAATAGTATAAAACAACCACCCCCCAAATATAAGTATCATAATGATATTTAAAAAGATTGGCCAAATATGCCGATGCATCATCTCCAAATGTTCAAGCATCAAATCGCCGACATAAAAAAGGCTGATAATGCGAATGATGTTGATGGTTTGGAGGGCGAGGAAGCCAAGCACAAATCCCCAGAGTTTGTGTTTCCAAGAACTTTCAAAGGCGATAATGGCAGCGAGTAACAGCCAAGATGCCGTCAAACCAGAACATTCTGGTGCCACTTCCAACGCAAAATCAGCGTCACGATGCTGAAGAATTTGGCCGTTGATAATTATATTGTTATCAAAAAGCTGAATAATAAAACCGCAAATTTGAGCCAGTATTAGAGCAAAAAAGTTGATTGCTGGCTGAAGGGCTTGCCATTCGAGGAGGGCAAATCCCACGACTGCCAGAACTGAAAATATGGTGAGGAATTTGGTCATTGGATTTTTTTTGCGGGGTTAAACAATTTTTGCCATCGTTCCCAAGTTAGACTAGTGTCCATCCGGAAACACTCCCAAAGCTAAAGCTTTGGATTCCAAGATACCCATTGTTTGGAGTCCAAAGCTTCAGCTTTGGGAATATTTTTGGTGTTTCCGGATAGACACTAGACTAGGAACCGATGAGATTTTTACGGTGAGAATGGGAATGCGTCCAAACTAAATTCAACCTTAAAATCAGTTGCTATGACTGTCGGTTTAAGAGATTTATTTTCTAATCTTACAATACCATAATCAGCCATCTTTTCTAATGTTTGCGACAAATTACACCGTCCAGTTATTTTAGCTAATGTCCCAATCGAATCGGGTTTTTGTTGCAGAATTACTTTAAGTAGTTCTTGATTTTCATGGCTAAATATTTGAGCCATTGCAGATATAGATTCAAACCAAATTTTGGGTTCATTCTTAGATGGTTTGTATTTACCTTTAGCGATGGCAATAGTCCGTTTCATATAATCTTCACGAGATATAATACCAACATTTAATACTTGGTGGGCCATTATATTTAATCGTTTGGCATTTAATAACAGTAAATACTCTAAGGTTGTATCGTGTTTAAACATAATCTCGTTGCCACGCATCTAATTCTAAATATAACGAATTTAGAAAAAATATCGGTGAAGTACAGCGAATTTCCGAAATAAACGAATAAAGCCATGTAGGTCGGGTTAGATTTTTGTGCGAAGCAAAAAAACGTCACCCGACAGCGGAGATACCCAAAAGGTCACTGTATCCCGCGACGCAGAGCGTCGCCGCCGGCATTCCCAAACAGAGTTTGGGAACGAGATAAATGTTTTCAAGGACTTACGCAGATGCGCCCCAACGAAAAATCAATGGCTTGCAGAGTTTTCCTGAGTTTTCAATAAAATTATAATCCTGAGCATCCTTCAATCCGTTAAATCCTGTTCAAAGAGGTTGACGTTTTTTCCGTCGAACCCAAGCAGTCGCACCAATCCCGGATAATAAAATCGCAGCGAGACCCCACCCCAGCCCGCCGACAGGCACGCGGTAAATGACCGGAGAAGATGTAGTCGTGGTTGTCGGCGGTGAAGGGTTATGTGAGGCTGCACTGATAAAGCCAGTGCCTATTGAGAACGTGCATTTGAAGAAATCAGCCGACTCGGAGGTGTTTTTTAAATATATTGTTTGGTTATCGTTCAAAGTGATGGGAGCAATGGCGGTGCATGAAGTGTCAGCGGGGGACGCACAGTGTGTAGTGTTCGGATTTTGCGGTTGGCTCTCAACGCGTCCCCCATCAAGTAAATTGTAGGAATAGGAGTAGCATTGCGCGCGTGTCGGTGAGCTGGCAGGAAAGCATTCGCAGTCGGTTGTTTGTCCGATGGTCCCCCCGGAGACGTTAGCGCAGGGTGTGGCCCCGCACCAAGTCGCCCCTGTAATAGTAGCCCACCCGAGCCACCGAGCCAGATATAACCCAATGCGCCGTTTAGATGCACCTTGCTCGAAAAGCGTGGCTATTTTAGTATCACGTCGTGACAGCGCGGCATCAGACACCGTCAAGCCGGTGGGGCAGATTGCAAACCCGAGAAAATCAAAACCCTTATTACCTTTACCAATAAACTTTTTCACAGGGTGTGTCTGCATACCTAACGCATCCAACACACCATACACCAACTTCACCGACTTGCGCAAGCCATGTCTTTTGTTTTGCATAATTATCCAATCATCCATATAGCGGCGATAAAAAATTCCATCCTCTTGTTCAAACAAAGCATCCATCGGAGCCAAATACAATCCCCCCAACAATGGCGAAATCGAAGCCGCTAAAGGTAAACCGCGTTGCACGTCAACATAATTACCCCCAAATTCGGTCGTGCGGCGCAGAAATAACCACACCAATCGAGTAATTTTCGGCTCGTTTGGCAAACAATAATGCAATTGCTCGGCAACAACCTCATGGTCAATGTGGGCATAATAGCCTTTTACATCCGATTTCATCACAAAACTATCTGGATGCGCGGCTAAATATTCCTGCGTCTCTCGCACCGCTTGCTTTAAGCCGCCATGCCCTTTGACATGCGTACAAGTTGGGTGGATAGGCAAGACCGGTTGCAACACCTGCGTCATGGCTCGAATTACCAATTTATCTTCAGCATTGCGAACCTCGTGCCGCTCCAACTGCCCAGCGTCATTTTCAACCTCGACAATCCGTACTGTCGCAAATTGGAAATTACCGTTGAGCAATTGTTGGCGCAAAGCATCTTTGCGCGTCGCCCAGGCACGCCGATAATCCCAAACGTCACTATTATGACTACTTTCAGTGGTTTGCTGGCAGAGCCAATCGAACGCGGTTTGTAAATTATCCTCTGTACACATCTGTTGCCAGAGATGGTTGGGAGGTAGATTAACCGGAGCCAATCCCTGTAGGCGAAGGTTTTTCTTCTTGGGGCAAAGTAAGCCCGTGAAGTATGTGGTTAAACTCATAATGGTTACCTTTAACACAATTTATGGAAAGTTTACTTTATACACCAGAAAAACAGTTTGGCAAGTTATTGACAATAACTACAACCTTCTTGTCTGAATCAGAATTTGCAGAATTAACTTTTGCAACCATGCTTTTTAATGATGTTTGGTATATGATGGATTCAGAAATGCCTTTGGAACGGCGTTTTGCTGACTTAACCATGCTTATCCGTTCCTATTTTCGCCGGTTGCCGCTGTATGATTTTATCATTGAATTCAAGTATTTAAAATTATCAGAGGTTAAATTGAGCGGTGCGGAACTCAAAAAACTAAGTATTACAGAATTGGAAGCTTTAGAGCCAGTTACCGAAAAATTGAAGGAAGCGAAACAGCAGTTGCTTGATTATCAAAGCCGTTTAGAGGAAAAATCTGATGATAGGTTAAAACTACAACTCATCAGTGTGGTAGCGGTGGGATTTGAGCGAGTGGTTTGGCAAATGGTTGCGAAACAATAAGGACAATAACTAATAATAACTACAAAGATTTGATATAAGAAAGGATAAGTCAAATTTAATTGCACCACCGTTAAAATTCAAACGGTTTATCTCCAACCCAGTTGGTGCTCAAAAATAATTACAAATTCAAATATTATCATCCTTTTTTATATCCAATTCTTGTAGTTATGGTTAAAAATCATTAAAATTCCAACGTTTTATCCTTTCTTATATCAAATCCTTGTAGTTATGGTTAAAAAACTTGATCTCAATTCACTATTTCCCACTTGTCAAACTCACAAAAACTTCTTCTAAGCCGGGTTCTTCGGTGTGTAAATCAGTGAACTGAATGTTGGCAGAACGTAAACTGTCAAGAATAGCACCTATTTGATCATGATCACGATGCCAGCGCAGGATTAATTCTTTGTCATTAAACGATTGAACTTTATCTTGCAAAGCTATTGGTAAAATGACATGAGCATCAGTAAGATTTAAGCGTAACAAACGGTAGGGATAATGTGCGAGTAAGGCATGTTTACTATCAAGAGCAACTAACTTACCCTTATTCAAAATGGCAATTTGTTCGCAGAGAGCTTCGGCTTCTTCAAGATAATGCGTCGTCAAAACGATGGTATGACCATTTTGATGTAACTGATTAGTAAATTCCCATAACGCTTTGCGTAACTCCACATCTACTCCGGCTGTCGGTTCGTCCAACACCACAACCGGCGGTTTGTGTACTAGGGCAAGAGCGATCAAGACGCGCCGTCTCATGCCCCCGGAAAGTTTTTGTAAATTTGTATTGGCTTTATCGCTGAGGCTTAATGTGTGCAATAATTCCTCAAGCCATGGTTTATTTTCCCGTCCATATCCAAAGTAGCCGGATTGGAGCCGCAGAATTTCGCGGACTGTAAAAAATGGATCAATTGCGATTTCCTGTGGCACAACCCCCAATTTTTGCCGAGCCGGCCGCCATTGGCGGCGCACATCATGGCCCATTATACGCACAGTACCGGTGCTGGCACGAACTAATCCGGCCATGATGTTAATTAAGGTCGATTTTCCGGCACCATTAGGCCCCAGCAAGCCAAAAAAACAGCCTTTGGGAATATCAAAATCAATACCACCAAGGGCTTGTAAATTGCCATAGTGCTTATATACACGAGAAATGTTGACGGCGACAGTCATAAAACCTTGAACTATGATTAACTACATTTAACTACAAGGATTGTATATAAGAAGGGATAAGTTCCTTATGTTTCACATATGGCTATTCACATTTAACCCCTTCGGGTCATCTTCGCTAAATTCCTAACCCTGAAGGGGTGAAACGTTAATAGCCATAGGTGAAACCTATGGAACTTGGGCTAAGATTTGATAACAAAATGTAGTGGGAATTAAAGCGAAACTGTACTCAGATTTAATCCTTTATTATATACAATCCTTGTTGTTTACAACCAACAAATCTTGCACCCCACTAACTGTAGCAAGATTAAGCATTTGAGCCGGCATATTGCAAAAAGTGAGCGGCGCATCCTTAGTTTGCTTGAGCAATTCAATTAACAAAGCTAATCCAGCACTATCTGTACGGGTAACATTACCCAAATCCACTACTTGAGGGGGAACGGCACGTCGGGCAAATTCATCTAACAACGCGCCCACAGTCGCAAAAGTTAATTCCCCCGTCAACCGCCATTTATTTGTATCTTGGTTGCGAATCTGGTTCACTTACTTAGGTTTCTTTGTCTTGATTTCTTCAATCAGTTTGTCTATGCCGGTTTTGTTAACTTTGTCAGTAAACTCAGTGCGATAAGTGGTTACCAAACTTACACCACCAATCGTAACATTGTACACTTTCCATTTATCTTTCTTGTTGGGACGCATAGCATAAATTACGTTAATGCTTTTGCCACCGCGTGGTGTTACCTTAGCTTTCATGGTGATGCACTGAGCACATCTCTTAGTTTTGGCATTTTTGGGCGAGAAATATTTGACCCTAACGCCTTGTTTGGATGCTTTTACTAAGGCTGCGGCGTAAGTGCGAACTAACAAACCACGAAACGCTCTTATGAAACGTCTCTTTTGATTTTTATTCGCACGTTTCCAATGTTTTCCCAACACCAGCCGCGACATCTTGGTAAAATTGAAATGGGGTAGCACCACTTTCTCAACTAAGCGGTGTACTTGGCTGGAATCAGTTTTTAAGGTTGCCAGCACCTTATCTGTCGTGTTTTTAATTAAGGTTTGGGCATCAGCAACATTCGCAGCCCAGACATTGATCGCAGTCATCATCAATATACCTAACAATGCTGCACGGTTAAACAATTGTCTCATAAGGATTTTTTTCCTCTTTGGTAAAGTTTGTAAATAGCTAATAGGACTTACGTACTTAATGTACAACCTATGTTCATCATTATAGCACAATTCGTCATTCATAGACTTAGGAATAAGAATTCAATAATACCCGAAACTAAACCTGACAGGTTTTTAAAACCTGTCAGGTTTGGCTCGAAAGTTTCGGAAGTTATTAAAGCCTCATTCCTTATGACGATTTTGCGGTTTATTTTTCTGCCGATTTTTAAGCCAAGGCTAGAAATCCGATTTTTGAAAAAATCGGAGATCGATAATACCATAGCGATTTAGGCATCGGGCTAGAAATTCGATTTTTTCAAAACTCGAAATTCTTAATAGCTAAATGTAATAATGGTTATTTATTCGGCCATGGCATCGTCATCGTCCGATTTATTTGCACCACCGGCTACTGTACTATATAAAAGTTGGCCAACCATTTTTTCTAAAATAATGGCAGATTGGGTTAAGCCGGACATGATCTCGCTGTCGTTTTCCAAATATTCCTCATCTCCACCGGCTTCTAAACCAACATACTGTTCACCAAGCAAGCCGGCAGTAAAAATACTAGCTGAGGTATCCAAAGGAATTTTATTATATTGAGGGTCAATGTGCATGGTAACAACG
>Ga0233403_10001207_pt1 | contig 12123 bp, 4 predicted proteins | sample Na_oxic_1_MG_FD_179866 | JGI IMG/M metagenome (GOLD analysis project Ga0233403, IMG submission 179866) | Seawater microbial communities from Saanich Inlet, British Columbia, Canada - Na_oxic_1_MG | ecosystem: Environmental > Aquatic > Marine > Inlet | place: Canada: British Columbia | collected...
GCCGACGCTCAATTATATACTGTCGATGCCCTTTTCGGGACATTATCACTCGTCGGTGCGATTGGCTTTGATAACGTTAAAGCCTTAGCTTTTCATCCATCTGGGCAATTATGGGGTGGCTCTGATCAGGGTTTATTGCAAATCGACATTAACACCGGAGCCGGCACTATTATTGGCCCCATGCCTCCCGGTTCCATCAATAGCCTCGCATGGAACTTAGAAGGAACAAAACTGTTCGCCACCATCAATGATCCACCTCGTGCCAGCACCCTGTGGGTATACGACAGTAGCAACGATTGGCAACTTGCTTGCGAGGGCCTCCCCAAAAAAGTCGAGAGCCTCGAAACTACCCCAGACGGCTCCCTAATCTATGGCTTTCACCAAGATGCCAAGCTCGGCATTCATACACTGGATGTCAACGCCTGCCAAACTCTAACCGATGCTCGAATTGATACGCCTTATAATGATATCGAAGGCATTGCATGGCCTGCCGCTTGCGGCCCGGCCAATTTAGATGCTTTACGTGCCCACCTTGAAAACCTTGACGGAGCCGAAAAAGTTGACATTCAGCCCTCGGGTGCTATCGAAGTCACCCTCAATGGCGAAATTCATCACAGTCAATTAGCCGAAACCGTCAGCCCCGGTACTCCCCCGGCCGAAAGACAATTGATAATGGACCCCATTGCGGATCAAAATGGTGATGGCATTGACGACTTTCAAATCACCTATCCCAGCGGCGATCAACAAATCATGTACTATTTGGGGATCGAAAATGACTCGCCGGATGATTGTAAAACTTTAGTGGTACCCCCCGTCGATCCGACGGTGATTAGTATTCCCGCTTTAGTGACCAAATTTTTGTACAGCGGATTAAATCCCATCCAAACTGGTGTCGCCACCGGTACGATTAATCTCGAACAAGCCGCGACAATCCGAGGCTCGGTTACCACCGTGAATGGTGAACCATTAGCTAATGTGATTATTACCATTAAAAACCATCCCGAATATGGGCAAACCCTCACTACTTGTGATGGTACTTTTAACATGGCAGTTAACGGTAATGGTACATTAACAATTAACTATAAGAAAGTTGGCTATTTACCCTTACAACGCACCATCACAACCGCATGGCAAAAATACGCGGTGGCAGATGACGTGGTAATGACTGCACTTGATCCGTCAGTCACCAAAATTGACTTAACCGCCACTACCCCAATTCAAGTTGCCCAAGGCAGCGAGGTTACCGATGAAGATGGCACCCGCCGCGCAGTAGTTTTATTCCCCCAAGGTTTAACCGCAACCATGACTTTACCGGATGGCAGCACGCAACCATTAACCCAATTGGATGTCCGCGCCACTGAATACACCGTTGGCGAAAATGGCCCCCAAGCCATGCCGGCCCCCTTACCCCCAGCCAGTGCCTACACTTACGCCGTCGATCTCAGCGTTGATCAAGCCATAGCCTTAGGTGCCACCCGAGTTGATTTTAGTCAACCAATCCCCCTCTACGTTGACAACTTCCTAGGTTTTCCAGTTGGTATTCCGGTACCAGTCGGTTGGTATGATTACACGAGGAGTGCTTGGGTTCCCTCTGATAATGGCCGCGTTATAGAAATCATCAGTATAGACAATGGTTTAGCTGTATTAGATATTGATGGCAATGGGCAAGCCGCTGATACTGAGGCACTCGCCAAACTCGGCATAACCGTAGCTGAAAGACTTAAACTTGCCACCCTCTACGCACCGGGCAAAAGTCTCTGGCGTTCTCCGATTCCCCACTTTACCCCTTATGATCTTAATTGGCCCGGAGTTCCTGAAGATACCAAGCCGCCTACAGATGAACCCAAAAACCCAGACGAGGACAACCTAGATGATCCAGATTGTGAGAACGGTTGCATTATTGAAGCTCAAAGTCAAGTCTTAGGAGAAAGCCTTGCCATCACCGGTACCCCGTTTACGTTAAATTATCGCAGCAACCGTGTGCCGGGACGCAAAACCCCATACGCTTTAGAAATCCCTTTATATGGTGTTTCTGTACCGGGTAGCCTCAAACGGATTAAATTAATAATCACCATTGCTGGCCAAAAATTCCAACAAGATTTCTCGGGAGGAACTGCCAGCACCACTTTTGTTTGGGACGGGAAGGATAATTTTGGTCGTCGTGTGCAAGGCCGTCAAGAAGTTAAAGTGCGTATCGGCTATGTCTACGAAGCCGTCTATTATAGGAACCGTTCTGAAGTGGCACGAAGTTTTGCCCGCGCTGGTGTGTCTCCCATGCGTATTCCAACACGCCAAGAATTCACATTGTGGACAACATACACCAAACAATTGGGAACTTGGTATCCAACCGAAATCGGGCTTGGCAGTTTTAGTTTAAATATCCATCATACTTATAACCCAATGACTCAGATTTTGTATCAAGGAAATGGGAAACAACAGCGTACTGGCCCAACTACCATGGCCATGGGCATGGTTATTAATACTCTGGTTGGTAGAGGATGGAAGGGATTTAGCGGTGATGACATCTTGGCAACCAGTGATATAACTTTTGGACCCGATGGCAGTTGGTATTTTGCTGATGAGGCTCGGATTCGCCGAGTAGGTATAGATGGCATTATTAAAACGGTGATTGGAGATGATCACAGTAATTTTAGTGGTGACGGTGGTTTGGCAACTGCAGCCAGCTTACTCCATTCAAACAGTATCGCTTTTGCACCAAACGGTAGTTTTTATATTGCTGATGGCCATCGTATTCGTCGCGTCAGTACCTATGGCAACATTATTAATACTGTTGCCGGCAATGGAAATAATGATTTCAGTGGCGATGGTAAATTGGCAACGATGGCCAGCTTAAACTACCCAAGTGATATTGCCTTCGGCCCGGATGGTAATTTATATATTGCAGATACTGATAATAACCGTATCCGTAGCGTGGGTATTAATGGCATTATTAATACGGTAGCTGGTGGTGGAAGTAGTGGTGATGGTGGCTTGGCAACCAAAGCTAGTTTAAGAAGACCAGCTAGTATCGCCTTCGGCCCGGACGGTAGTTTATATATTGCAGATACATATAATCACCGTATTCGCCGAGTAACTGTCGAAGGCATAATTAGTACAGTTGCTGGTAATGGAGACTTTCGTTTCGATGGTGATGGTAAATTGGCAACCAAAACCAGTTTACCTTATCCATATGGTATCGCCTTTGGTCCGGATGATTGTTTGTATATTGCCAGTTTCCGCCGTGTGCGCCGAGTCTGTGTAAATGGTATAATTAGTACGGTAGTTGGCAATGGAAGCCGGGGAATTAGTGGTGATAGCGGATTAGCAACGGAAGCTGGTGGATTACCAATAAATATTGCCTTTGGTCCAGATGGTAATTTGTATATTGCCGGCTCTCATGACCGCATTCGCCGTGTGAAACCGGCTTTCCCCGGATTTTCTCTGGATAATATGTATATTCCTTCAGACAATGGTGCTCTACTCTATGAATTTAATCCCAGTGGTCGCCATCTACGCACCCTTGATACTCTCACCGGCAAAGCCGTTTATACCTTTACATACAACAATAATGGTTATTTAGCCAGCATTAAAGACCTTGATGGTGATATTACTCGAATTAGACGAGATGGCGATACCCCGGTTGCAATTATTGCCCCGGACGGTCAACGCACGGCTTTAACCGTCGATAGCAATGGTTATCTCAACTCTATCACCAATCCGGCCTTTGAGACTCACCAACTCAACTACACCGAAGATGGCTTATTAACTGAGTTTATCAACCCGCGTGGGCATAAATCCATTTATCGCTATGATGAACTGGGTTTATTGGTGGAAGATACTGATGCCGCTGGTGGTGGTTGGACCTTAGCGCGCACCGACCATTCCGACGATAGTTATACGACCACCATGACTTCTAAACAAGGTCGTATCACCAGTTATAAGGTTGACCCGCAAAGCAACGGCAATCTCTTGCGTATCAATACTGCGCCCGATGGTACCAAAGTTAAAAGCCTTAAAGAAACCGACGGTACAACAACTGTCACTCGTTCTGATGGTACCGTTATTGTTTCCAAAGAGGGGCCAGATCCACGTTTTGGAATGCAAGCCCCAATCACGGCAAAAATGACCATCACCACGCCAAAAGGTTTAAATGCCGAAGTGACGACTGAAAAAGCCGTCGAATTCACTGATGCCAACGACCCATTCGGTGTCAAAAAACTGACCACCAAAGTCACCAGCAATGGTCGTACCAGCAAAGGCATTTATGATGCCACGAGCAAAACGGTGACTACCACCAGTGCTGCGGGCCGGCAAACGGTTTCCTACTTTGATGAGAAAGGACGAGCCATCAAAGAAGAGGTGCCGGGATTGGCAAATGTCTATTACGCTTATGATGAGCGAGGCCGTTTGATTTCAACAACTTCAGGTGAAGGTGACGAGGCTCGAACAACTTTGCTTAGTTATGATAATAAAGGCCATCTCAGCCAATTAACCGATGCGCTTGGGCGTACAATGAGGTTCAGTTACGATGCGGTTGGCCGAACCACCACCCAAATCTTGCCCGATAACCGGCAGATTAGCTACAGCTATGACGAAAATGGCAATACCACTGCCATTACGCCACCCTCTAAACCGGTGCATAAATTTGATTACACCGCCGTGGACTTGCAACAGCAATACACTCCACCAACACTAAATAACGTATCGGAGCCCCAGACGCAATATGAGTACAATCTGGATAAACAACTTATCCAAATCCAGCGTCCAGACGGGCAAGTGATTGATTTTGTGTATGATGCGGTCAAACAACGCTTAAATCGGATTGAGTTGCCCAACTTTGAATCCATCCGCTACACTTACGATGATTCAACCGGCCAACTGCTGACACTAACCGCGCCCAATAGCAGTACTTTGAGCTATACTTATGATGGCTCTCTAGTGTTATCAGAAACATGGGGCAATGGGCCAATCACCGGTACGTTGACACGCAGTTACAACAATGATTTTAAAGTAACCGCGAGCAGTATCAATGGTAATTCGGTCAATTATCAATATGATAATGACGGTTTGCTCAAGAAAGCCGGTGATTTGAGTCTCACTCGCAACCGGCAAAATGGCTTGCTTACGGCAACACAATTGGGTAATATCATAGCCCAACGCACCCATAACCTTTTCGGTGAAATGGCAAGTGAAACCGCGAGTTTAAATCGCGACACATTTAGCGACACATTTTACCGCACCGAATACCAGCGCGATAAATTAGGGCGAATTACCCAAAAAGCTGAAACCATAGAAGGTTTTACCACTACCTACAATTACCGCTATGACGTAGCTGGGCGTTTGGTAGAAGTCAAACAAGATGATATAGCTGTGGAAGCTTATAGCTATGACGACAACGGTAATCGCTTGAGTGCTGATACTGCAATTGATTCTGTGATTGGTAATTATGACGACCAAGATCGTTTAATCCAATACGGCAATGCTACCTATACTTATACTGAAAATGGTGAACTACGCCGCAAAGATGAAAATGGCCAAGTCACTGAATATAATTATGACGTGCTTGGTAATCTTCGTTCCGTCCAATTGCCAAATGGTAATAAGATTGAGTATGTGATTGATGGTCAAGATCGCCGTATTGGTAAAAAGGTAAACGGTGTTTTAACCCGAGCCTTCTTATATCAAGGTAGCCTCAATCCTATTGCCGAGTTAGATGGTAATGGCAATGTGGTGTCACAGTTTGTCTACGGCTCCAAAGCCAACGTACCGGATTACATGCTCAAAGATGGCAATACGTATCGTATCTTGAGTAACCATTTGGGTAGCCCAAAACTGGTGGTTGACATCACTGATGGGACAATCTTCCAAGAAATGGACTACGATGCGTTTGGGAATGTTACCGAAAACTCTAATCCCGGATTTCAGCCATTTGGATTTGCCGGTGGTATCTATGATTTGGATACTCAGTTGACTCGGTTTGGGGCTAGGGACTATGATGCACAAACTGGACGGTGGACTGCTAAGGATCCTATTTTGTTTGCGGGTGGGGATACTAACCTTTATGGGTATGTGTTAAGTGATCCGCTTAACCTTTTGGACATAAATGGTTTAGCTAGCTCTGGTAAAACCATAAACGTTCCGGGTACTAATGCCACAGTGCGAATTGATAATCCACATGTTAAGGGCCAACAAAAACATGCTCATGTTAATCAAAAAGATAAACCCCAAGTAGTTATTAATCAAGACGGTACTGGCAGTCACAATACTAATCCTAGTGATCTGAAAAATAAAAAGGTCAAGAGTTTTCTGAAAAAAAAGGGATTTAGCCTAAGTATTGTTGACTTTCTACTATCCAGTATTTTGGAGGCTATCTGTGCCGAAATTCCTTATGAGCCGGGTTGTGTGTTCATTAATCCTCCACAGCAGTGCATTATTCCTGATGATGCCTAAGATTTATCATTCATTAGGAATGGTCACGAAATAACTTCCCGTTTTATAGATTTTCAAGGTGGTATCAGGGCGAACACGCCCTTCTGGAAATTCAGAACAATAAATGTCCAATTTATTTCGTGACGATTCCTTAATGTGTGAATGAAAAGGAGGTATAACGTGATGTTTAAATTTTATGGCTATAGCCGTGATAGTAACGAAGACATTCCTACCGAACTGAAAGAAGTCTCCGTATTGGCTGACCCAGAGTTGTTAAAGAGACTAGGACAGTTTTTTCTATCATGTGCAAGTGAGATAGAAGTTGACAAAAATCTGAAATGGGAACACAAACATTTTCAGGATGTCGATTCTAATTTATCTCCACAATATCCTGATTTTATTGTTGTTAATTCCCAAGCTTACAAAGAAAGCTAGCAAGCGTAGGGTGGGTAGAACGATAGCGAGCGTAGGGTGGGTTTCGCTATTTTGATCACCTTTCTTGTATGAGAGTTAATGGTGGGTGCAGCGAGCGTAGGGTGCGTCCCACGCACCATTGGCTCTCAAGCATACATCAAATTGAGGCCAAACATACCCTTTGAAGCCGTGCTGATTATGGTGCGCTCCCCGCACCCTACGCTTGCTGGTGGTATCTATGATCTGGATACTCAGTTGACTCGGTTTGGGGCTAGCGAGCGTAGGGTGCGTCCCACGCACCATTGGCTCTTTGTCTCGTTCCCAACGTCTCGTTGGGAATGCCTGTAAGCCAAGCTCTGCTTGTCTCGTTCCCAACGTCTCGTTGGGAATGCCTGTAATAATAGGGGACAGACCACATTTAATGTTTTCCCTCTTTGGGGTTATGTGCTTGGTAGCAAAAGTTGCCTTGAGAATAAATGTGGTCTGTCCCCTATTTTCTAGCCGACGCTCAATTATATACTGTCGATGCCCTTTTCGGGACATTATCACTCGTCGGTGCGATTGGCTTTGATAACGTTAAAGCCTTAGCTTTTCATCCATCTGGGCAATTATGGGGTGGCTCTGATCAGGGTTTATTGCAAATCGACATTAACACCGGAGCCGGCACTATTATTGGCCCCATGCCGCCCGGTTCTATCAATAGCCTCGCATGGAACAACGAAGGGACCAAACTCTTCGCCACCACCAATACCCCACCTCGTGCAAGTACACTTTGGGTATACGACAATACCAATGACTGGCAACTTGCTTGCGAAGGTTTACCCAAAAAAGTGGAGAGCCTCGAAACCACGCCAGACGGCTCCCTAATCTATGGGTTTCACCAAGATGCCAAGCTTGGCATTCATACACTGGATGTCAACGCTTGCCAAACGCTAACCGATGCTCGAATTGATACACCTTATAATGATATCGAAGGCATTGCTTGGCCCGCTGCTTGTGGCCCGGCCAATTTAGATGCTTTACGCGCCTACCTTGAAAATCTTGACGGGGCCGAAAAAGTTGACATTCAGCCCTCTGGTGGTATCGAAGTCACCATTTCTGGGGAAATTCATCACAGTCAATTAGCCGAAACCGTTAGCCCCGGTACTCCCCCGGCCGAAGGGCAATTGATAATGGACCCCATTGCGGATCAAAATGATGATGGCATTGATGATTTTCAAATCACCTATCCTAGCGGCGATCAACAAATCATGTACTATTTGGGGATCGAAAATGACTCGCCGGATGATTGTAAAACTTTAGTGGTACCCGCCGTCGATCCGACGGTGATTAGTATTCCCGCTTTAGTGACCAAATTTTTGTACAGCGGATTAAATCCCATCCAAACTGGTGTCGCCACCGGTACGATTAATCTCGAACAAGCCGCGACAATCCGAGGCTCGGTTACCAGCGTGAATGGTGAACCATGACCAGAGAAAAGGGGCCAGGGTCGAATTGTTTTTTTAACATTACAATTTGTATAAAAATCCAAGATTAAAAATTAAATTGAGCCTGGCCCCTTTTTTTTGTGCCCACCCAAAAGAAGGAAACGGTTGAAGGTACAACCACTACCTACGGGTATCATTATGATTTGGCTGGGCGTTTGATTTCAGTCAAACAAGATGATGTAGTTGTGGAAGCTTATACTTATGACGACAATGGTAATCGTTTAAGTGCTAATACGGCAAATGGTTCCGTGATTGGCAATTATGACGACCAAGACCGTTTAACCCAATACGGCAATGCCACCTATACTTATACTGAAAATGGCGAATTGCGCCGCAAAGACGACAATGGCCAAGTAACAGAATATAATTATGATGTGCTTGGTAATCTTCGCTCCGTCCAATTGCCTAATGGTAATAAGATTGAGTATGTCATTGATGCTCGAAATCGCCGCATAGGTAAAAAGGTAAACGGTGTTTTAACCCAAGCCTTCTTATATCAAGGTAGCCTAAATCCAGTTGCCGAGTTAGATGGTAATGGCAATGTGGTGTCGCAGTTTGTCTACGGCTCTAAAGCCAACGTGCCGGATTACATGCTCAGAGATGGCAAAACTTACCGCATCTTGAGTGATCATTTGGGTAGCCCAAAACTGGTGGTTGACATCACTGATGGTTCCGTTGTCCAGAGGATGGATTATGATGCCTTTGGGAATGTCACCGAAGACTCTACTCCGGGGTTTCAGCCATTTGGATTTGCTGGTGGTATTTATGATTTGGATACCAAGTTGACTCGGTTTGGGGCTAGGGATTATGATCCAGAAACCGGACGATGGACTGCCAAAGACCCGATTTTGTTTAAAGGTGGGGATACTAACCTGTTTGGGTATGTTTTGGGTGATCCTGTTAATTTCATTGATCTTGATGGTCTTGCACGACGACAAAAAAGACCATTAGATATATCGGGACTGAGGAACACAACAGTAGGCCCCTTTCGCCATGACAAATATGTGTATGATAATGGTGAGGATTCAGGCTTCTATGCTGATGGTGAAGTTCGACCAGATGATGCTCCTCAACCCCTTCAAGATAGAGCCGTAGATGGACGTTGGTTTGATGACAATCTACTAAGAGAAGCTGAAGAAAATGTAAAACCTAGGTGGGATAAAAGAATTAATCCCGATAATCCCGATTATTCTCTTTTGAGTCATCAGTGTCAAGATTATGCTGACGAAGTAGAAAGAGAATATAATCGGCTTAGATTTCTTAGATGGCTAATGTTTGGAACACGTATTTTAATGCGAAGATGAAGGATTCTTGGAACGTGGTAATGTCTGTTTAATAAGTCTGATTCTAGCGTTTTTTGTTGATAACAAATTAAATGTAGGGCGGGCAATTTTTTTGTCTGCCATTGTAATTAATTCTTTAATGATGGATAAAAAAAGAGTTGTCCGCCCTATACTTAATTAAAGGAGTATATTATTGATGGGTAATAAACAAATTAATTTGGTTTCAATTACTGCAAATAAGTTGTGTGTTTTTTTTGGAAGTTTGATAGCATTTTGTTCTTTTTTTAATGCAAGTGCTGAAGAACATTTTGTACTATCTAATGGTGCACGTATTTACTTATACGAATTAAATAATAACGAAATAAGAAAGGTTTCTAACCTTCTTTCTCTTACCGAATGGAGCGCAATACGGCCCTCGTATGATGTTATGCGAGATACAATAATATTTGAAGGACGGAAACATGGTGATACCTTCACTTGGATTTTTGAAATAAAAACATGGCGGGATAAAAATCTTTTAAAAGTTAATCGGTTATTTCAAGGTAGGATGCCTTCGTTGTCTCCGGATGGAAAAAATATAGCCTATTTGAATCCTGACCGTGATTTAGTCATATCTGCACTTCAAAACACACAGTCTCCAATAGTGGTTGTAGAAAACTTAAAGTTATTCGTACCGGTAGTTTGGCTGGATGAATCGTCAATTACATTCAATGATAAGGATAACAATCTGGTAATCTTTAACCTATTGTCTCGTACTAAAAGAAGATTAAATGCTCGAAATCTCACTCCTATTGCGCTTTCTCCATCTAAGCAGCAACTTCTTCTTATTTCATATGATGGTTTTAAGCTTGTCTTAATGGAACTTAGGACAAATATAACTAAAATATTGAGATCATCGAAGTTTTTATCCACAGTTGCTAGTGCAGTGTGGCTCAATGATGAAAGTGGTTTTCTCTATTCAAGGCAAACATGGGGCAATATGTTAACTCTTTCAGAGGCTAAAAGTCTCTTTATACATAAAATTGGTAAGGAAGAAAAAGAGATTTTAGAGAAATTTAGTCTTTTTGGAGGAACAAGTGTGAAAATCAAGGAATAATTGGGGTCAGCGAGCGAGCGTAGGGTGGGTAGAGCGATAGCGAAACCCACCACCACCTTAAATCCTCTTCCCTTTGTCTCGTTCCCAACGTCTCGTTGGGAATGCCTGTAAGCCAAGCTCTGCTTGGCGAATGATGAAAGTTGTGTCTCGTTCCCAACGTCTCGTTGGGAATGCCTGTAAGCCAAGCTCTGCTTGGCGAATGATGAAAGCGAGCGTAGGGCTCCCTAGAGCAATTTATGTAACCACCTGAAATCCTCTTCCCTTTGAACCTCAACACATTTCTCCCGTTCCTTTAAGCAAGCTTCAGGTGGGTAGAACTTCATTACACCCACCATCTCTATATATCCAATACCTCTACATTGAAGGTCAGTGGTACCATCATTGTTTTACCAAGCCAGGTTAGCGGTTTGGGATGCAAGCCCCAATCACGGCCAAAATGACCATCACCACGCCAAATGGGTTAAGTGCTTTGGTAACAAAAATTGTTGATGCCGATAATAATTGTAATAATTGGGGTCAGAGTAAAATTAATTACTCGCGCCGTCAGAAAACCATGGGATTCGTGCGGTAGTCGGAATCGAGTCAACGATTGTGCCGGCAACTGCGTTCCTGACTACCTCATTTACGAATCTCGGGGTAATGGCCAGTGTGATGATGGCCCCAATCTAGACCTCTCTTGTCTCGCTTTCAACAACGATGATGGTGATTGTGGACTGGCCGGTAGTCGCTGCGGCGATGAAGGCGAAGGTTTCGTTGACTGTAATGGCAACTGTTCTTATGAAGACTCTTTTGAGATCGAATTGTGGATCGGTGATGGTTATTGTGACGATGGCACCGATTTTGAGCATGATGGCATTAATCTCAATTGCGAGGTGTTTGAGCATGATGGGGGCGATTGTAAATCCGAACCCGGCGATTTTTGTAGTCTCGGTGATTTTGATGAAGGTATTTCTGACTGTGATGGCCATTGTTTCCCTTTGTATCTTGAAGAATGGGAAAGTGATGGCATCTGCGACAACGGTGTTGACAATCCCGGACACGAAAGGGCCAACTTAGTTTGCCCGGCTTTCAATAACGATGGAATAGATTGCGCTTCTGTTGGTATAAGTTGTGGTGAAGGGAAGATTGTTGATTGTGCGAAAAACTGCGTTGAATCTGCTAAAGTGGCAGTTTGGCAGGGTGATGGCGTTTGTGATAATGACGCGAATGGGATAGATTTATTCTGTTCAGCATTCAATGACGATGATGGCGATTGCCCGGTGACAGCCTCAGCCCGGATTACCACTATTAGCTATGACCCAAATAGTGGTTATTTGAGTAGTATTACTGATGCGCTTAATCAAACCGAGGAGTTTATTACTGATAAGATCGGTCGTGTTCTTCAGCAAAAATTACCCGATGGTCGGCAAATAGA
>Ga0233403_10001208_pt1 | contig 12119 bp, 10 predicted proteins | sample Na_oxic_1_MG_FD_179866 | JGI IMG/M metagenome (GOLD analysis project Ga0233403, IMG submission 179866) | Seawater microbial communities from Saanich Inlet, British Columbia, Canada - Na_oxic_1_MG | ecosystem: Environmental > Aquatic > Marine > Inlet | place: Canada: British Columbia | collected...
ATGTTTTTCCATTTCTTCATAGCCGATATCCTCAATCAACACTTCCACCATGTGACGAACTTTTTTCTCACCTTTGAAGGTTAAGCCAGCCTCATTTAAAGCTTCATTGGCTTCAGCCATTAATTGCTGGTCATGTTTCAAACGCTCATCCGCTTCCCGTGTGGCTAACCAACAAGCCGCACACGTTGCCACCAAGTCTTGCCCCGAATGGTGTTTCTCAGACAAGGCCAAGTTACGTGCCGATAACGTCAAGCGTGGCAACTCGCCACCGCCGGCATAGCCGATAGAAGCAGAACAACAATTCCAATCCGGAATTTCATTTAACTGAATACCCAACTCTTCACAGATGGTTTGTGTGGAACGAAACTGGTTGGAAGAAGAAGCACCTTTTTGTGAGGAACAACCAGGATAAAAAGAATATTCTTTAGCCATAATCTTATTACTCTTGGGTTAACTGAACAACTTTTCCCCTGGTTTCACCTATTCAACCCCTTCAGGAGTTGAGGAATTATCAACCAGTTTGCCGAATTTTTAAGTGTTATTAGTCTTCGGTTAAGCCGGTTGAAACTTAGCCGCTTTAGCCTCTTCAATCTTGCGGGCTTTTTTCAAGGCTGCCTGCAAGCCTTTGTTGTCTTTGCAGCCATGTCCACCCAAGATTTCCATCGGACTCATACGCTTAGTCTTGGCCATTCCTAGCCCAACCTTCTGCATCTTCAGGGCGGTTTTAATTCCAGGCACTAAACCCTCCATAAAATACAAGCTCATGAAAAAAAATACTTGACCTTAGAGCCTCTTGCAAAACTCTTTATCCATTATGGTAAAACAATAACTTACAACTACATAATGACTGTAAGTTATTGATTTATAGTTGCACGGACGGAGTTTTGCAAGTCCCTCCTTATATTATTAAATTTGTTTTAATAATTTAAATTATTATTTTGGTATTGGAACATTCAACCTAAACCATAACAATTTTGAAAAACCGAAAACTCTACCACGCGGACCAAAATTTTTTTCAAAAAAAAACTATAGTTATTTTCAGTTGATTGGTATTGATAAGATGATTAAATTGTGTCATCATAATTTTTGTTTGACATATTCAATTGAAGTTTGCAATAATTCAGAAAAAATTATTGACTTAATGATGACCGGTTTTGAAAACCCTGAAATAATATACTGAGCGCGGACATAATTTTAACTTTTTGGGCATTTTTTGAACCAATCTGATTTCTTTGAACCTATTTTCTGAAAGTATTAGAATCAATAACAGTATCGATATAACACCACATAAATATGTATATAAAAAAAATTGAAATTAAAAATTTGTGGGGACATGATTTTCCATGGACGCTTAATGAAGACATCAATGTTTTGATTGGCAAAAATGGTTCCGGAAAATCAACCATACTACGAATGCTTTTTGAGGCAATATCGCCGGTTGAAGATAACCAATTAAATTTGAGGCTATTTGATCCGATTGATGAATTAATTATCGAATTAACAAATGATATTGTCATTAGAGTGAATAGTGAAAGTAGAATCATCACCGGAAATGTCCAAAGCACTGATTACCAATTGAATACCACATTGATTAACACTTTTGATGTCGTTGAAAAATGTTCAAACCCAAATACCACCTTGCTTGATGACCAACTTGAGAAATTAAAACTGGAATTTGTGACTTATCAAAGAGATTTATCAAATCGAGTTGAAGAAGCTTTTAAAAACGATGATAACAAGAACCACTCACACGAAAAAATACAGGCTATCTATGAGACTAAAAACTTATGTCTTGAGATTCTAGCTGAACTATTTCGTCAGACAGACAAAATATTTGATGAGAAAGCCTTTCACTTTTTCAAAACCGGTATCCAAACACCGATTTTACCAGAAAATCTGTCATCTGGCGAAAAACAAATACTGATTATCTTATTAACAACACTGCTATCTGACAGAAAAGAATACATATTATTGCTGGACGAGCCAGAAATATCATTACATATTGATTGGCAACGGACTTTGATAAAAAATATAAGACAGATAAATCCAAATGGCCAAATTATAATAGCAACCCATTCACCAACTGTTTATTATCAAGGCTGGACTGGAAAAGTCACTCGGATTGAAGAAATTAAATCAACTTCAACAGAAAGTGCGATACTACAACAAAAAACGACACCAGGGCGTGTGCGAAGAATAAAGGATGATTTTACACAACACAACAGGGGAAACGGACGCGCTAAACTTTATCAATTTAATCGTAAAATCAATGCGTATACTTCATTGACCAAAGATGAATGCATTGAATTGTTAGACTTTCTTAAAACAAATGGAATTTCTCCTGATGCTATCACATTTACGACGCTTATCTCTAAACTGAATCGTTATTTCGAGGCCAAAGAGATTTTTGATTTAATGACAGCACAGACGTATACTCAATTATCTCATGTCAAGCCTCATGAAATAACGCTTAACACGTTAATTAAAAAAGTGAGTCGTGTTGAACAAGGCATTGAACTTATTCAAGAGGTTTGTTCCAACGACAAACTACAATTGTATCCTGATATCATCACATTCAGCACGTTGCTCGGGAAAGTAAAAAATACGGATGAAATGAGATCACTTGAAGAAGTGCGAAACTATTATGGAGTAAAAACCAATGATATCTACTTAAATAAATTGAAGTTTAAAAGGTAACATGATGAAACATCAGGATTGTTCAAAGAATAGCTATAGCGGTTTTTGATTGAATAATAGACTTGTTCAGAAATAAAATGGGCCCAGATTAAAGACTATTTTTTCACAGAAAATCCCCCAATCCTCCTTTGTCATGGGCCCTTAGACAAAAACAATATTAAAGTGGCTAAATATTTAACAATCGCCAAAAGCACTGTGACCAGCAAAATTGCACAAGGCGATTGAAATGGCCAAAAATAAATTATATTATTATAATCAGTAGTTTTTTGTTTGCTTGCAAAACTTTGTTAGTTTGACTATTATCAATTAAAATTAACACTTTTTTGATCAAACCTATGGCTATTAGTTAATTGGAAATGACATTTTGAAAATTTGCATTTTTGTGATGGGTGTAGCAAAGCTCTACCCATACTACACTTGCTCATTGGAAAATCATAAACCAAGTCAAGTAAGCGTTAATTCTACTCAATTACTTCGTCATATTCGTGATCATGGGCAATAAAGAACAAAAATTATATGTTGTTGATACATCTGTTACGGCTAAGCTTTTGATAGATGAACAATTTAGCAATGAAGTCAAACAAATTTATCGGCAAGCTAAAGGCAAAGATATTAAAAAAAAAGATAATTATGAATAGAGATGAAAGAACCCTAGCAAGAACTTTATTTCAAAACCAAATATTTAAAGCGGATGGTCAAAAATTTGAAGATATTTTTACGGCTATTATGAATTATGCAGAGCCTGATTTTCGCTCCATTAAACCTTGGGGGAATATCGGTGATCGAAAAAATGATGGTTATGTCAAATCTAAAGGGCTATTTTTTCAAGTTTTTGCCCCAGAAGACATCAGAAAATCTTACTTGGACACTATCAATAAGTTAAAAACAGATTTTAACAATTTGAGAAAACAATGGTCTCAAGTCAATGAATTTTATTTTGTCGTCAATGATAAATATAAAGGTATTAACGCAGACTGTGAACAAACCATAGAAAACATAAAGCAGGAATACCAGTTACAAAAGGCTGGCTTTAAAACGGCTAAAGATTTAGAAAACTTATTATTTACTTTAGATGATGATCAGATTTTTAGTATTGTAGGTTTCTTGCCCGATCCAAATAACATTAATTTAGATTATTCTATCCTTAATGAAGTGATTCGCCATCTTATGGATTTATCATTACCCAAACCTAAAGAGAGTGAAAATATCTACCCAGATTGGGACGAAAAAATCCAGTTTAACGGATTGAAAGGCTTATCTTCTCAATATTTAAATGATGGATTCTTACAAGTAGGTGCTTTAGAAAAGTATTTAAACAACCAAAGCAATTTTTTTGCCGATGAAATTAAAGATAAAATCCGTAAAATTTACTTTGATAAAAAGAAAAATTTTCAGGGTAACGACTTATTTTGGGAAATGGTCAATTTTATAAGTCCAGAAATGAAAATGAATTATCAAGTTGCGGCCATTGTACTCATGGCTAAATATTTTGAAACTTGTGATATTTTTGAAGAACCAAAATGATATTACCGAGCAAACATATTAACTTCTCACAATCCTTACTTGGATTAGGGGCTTTTATCTTATCTCAACTAGAAAGCCCTAAAACAGTGGATGAATTATGGGAAAATTATTTATCAGCTTATCAAAACAAAGATTATCCAGCTAAACAAAGTTTTGATAATTTGATAATGACGCTGTTATTTTTATATAGCATTGATCGTATTATAGAAAAGAAAGGGATGATTATAAAATGCGTTTAATTTCTCTCTCCGCCAATAAAGAAAGTTTCAAAACGGTTTATTTTAATAAATCAGGCGCAAGCTTTATTTTGGCAAAGCAAGACAAACCTGAGCTACAAGACAACAGTAAAACCTATAATGGTGTTGGTAAGTCATTATTGGTTGCTTTAATTGATTTTTGCTTAGGGGCAAGTACGAGGAATAAAATCACCAAATCGTTGCAGCAAAAATTACCGGATTGGTATTTTATCCTTGAAGTAGAAATAAAAAAGCAACCCTATAAAATCGTGAGACACACTAATACACCAAAGGAAATTAGTTTGGGTGGTGAAAAGCTCTCATTAACTGATTTTTGTTCAAAACTTGAAAGTTTATGTTTTGATATTCCTAAAGACATTCAATATTTAACTTATCGTTCCTTATTGCCTTTTTTTCTGCGCCCCTCAAAGCATTCTTATCTTCAATATGATGAACCCATAAAATATGGGAAACCCTACCAGAAGCAATTATGCAATGCCTTTTTATTGGGGTTAGATGTTGAATTCTCTCAAGTTAAAATGCAGTTAAAACAAGAACTTGATGAAACTCGCACACTGCATAAAAATATTAAGAATGACCCAATTTTAAGGCAATTTTTTGAAGGACATAAAGATGCTTCTTTAGCTTTGAAAGATTTGAACGAAAAAATTGAGCATCTGGAAAGAGATTTACAAAACTTTGAGGTAGCAGAAGATTACTATCAGGTTAAACAAGAAGCGGATGACATCAAAAAACGCCTCGATAAGATTCAAAATCAATTAGTTCTGAAAAGTAATGTGATTGATAATATCAACAAAAGTTTAGAGATAACGCCGGATATAAAGCGTCAAGATATACAAAATATCTATGATGAATCTAAACTGATATTTAAGTCTACTGTAGAAAAACGATTGCGTGATTTGGAAAAATTCTATTCTGATTTAACCATCAATAGAACTAAACGATTACTGCACCAGAAAAAGATTGTTAATGAAGAAATTAGTCAGCTTCAAACCCAATTTGCTGAATTAAAAATCAGTTTAGATCAGCATTTAAAATTTTTGAATGCCCATAAAGCATTAGATGTTTTTACGCAGATGACCAATCAGCTTTCTGACTTACAACAACAACGAGAAAAATTGCAGGGTTATGAAAAATTACAGAAAGATTATGAAAATAAGAAAACCGCTTTAGAGCGTGATATGCTCTTGCAAACTGTGCAAACCTCTGAATATTTAGAACAAAATCAATCGGTCATCAATAATCTAATGGAATATTTTAGATTATTAGCCAAACGGTTTTATTCTGATGCTTTAGCTGGCATAACGATTCATAATAATGATGGTAAAAATCAAATTCGTTATAACATTGATGCCAAAATAGAATCAGATACGTCAGATGGCATTAATAGTATTAAGCTATTTTGTTATGATTTAACCTTACTTATCCAAGGGGTTCATCACAATATGGATTTTGTTTTTCATGATAGTCGATTATATAGTCACATTGACGAAGCACATAGTGAAGTACTCTTTCAAATTGTCAAGGAACGCTTCAAAGATTCTAATTATCAATACATAGCAACGCTCAACCAAACTCAATTTAATACCCTATCTCTTGAATCTAAAAAATTTATTGAACAACATCTTATTCTAACGCTAACGGATGATGCTGATAGCGGAAAATTGTTGGGTCTAACGGTAGACATAGAATATGACTAAAACGTTTTCGTTCCTTTGCGAACTCCAACATTATCAATAATCACATTGAAGTTGTTGGACTGAGGAACGAAGTCCAACCTACGCGGGCTTCGTTTCGCTCTATCCTACGCTTGCTGAGAAATATCATCAAGTGAACAGAAATAATAATTAGGGTCAAAGTAAAATTAATATGAAACAATAAATGCCTTTCAAAATAAATGTTACTCTGACCCCAATATTCTCAATTAGTTTCAGGAATAAAAAAATGAACGACGATTTAACATTATTCTCTTCGCCCAAGCTTAAGGATGTTGTTCAAGACTTGCGAGAGTTGCTTTCACAGGGCCACTTGGCGTTTCTGCTTGGGGCTGGATGTAGCAAGAAGGCTGGGCTTCCACTAATGTTTGAACTCACGGATGAAGTCTTGAAGCATGAGAAGATCGGCAAGGAAACCCAAGAACTCCTTGATAAAATTCGGAAGTTTTTTTCCGGAGCAGGATCGGCGACTATCGAAGACTATATGAGCGAAATTGTTGACTTTCTCTCTATTGCCGAGAGAAGAACCCAGTGTGGGGCTACTCAGTCAAAGGTCTCTTTAGGAGATCAGGAGAAGGATGCAACTGAATTCCAAACGGCACTTGATGAAATCAAGCAAGCTATCTCATCTTCAATTGGCGACAAGGAAGTTGATGTCGTTACACACCGGCAATTTGTAAGAGCAATCCATAGTTCGTTACAGGCGGGTAAGGCTGGTAGGGGTGTAGATTACTTCATCCTAAACTATGACACGCTAATCGAAGATGCGTTGGGACTTGAGAAAATTGTCTATTCTGATGGCTTCATCGGTGCCACAACTGGTTGGTGGGAACCTAGCACTTTTAATACTGATGGAAAAAGCACACGAGTCTTCAAGATTCATGGCTCAATTGACTGGTGTCTGCTTGAGGGTGACTCCTTACCGAGACGAATTCGTTCGGGAATCAAAACTGAATTTGCCAGGAACCACGTTCTAATTTACCCAGCAGCAACAAAATACCAGGAGACACAGCGTGATCCGTTCGCTCAGATGCTTAACCATATGCGGCAAAGCCTTTGCCCTAGCGAGGGAAATGAGATGGTTCTGGCAATTTGCGGATACAATTTTGGTGACTCACATATTGACTTAGAAATCGAAAATGCCTTGTATCGCTCAGAGGGCCGTCTGACAATCGCAGCATTTGTGGGCAATGATGAGCCAGAAGGGAAATTGAAAAAATGGTTGAACCATCCCGAAATTTCAGAGCAGATTCGAGTTTACGCGAAAAAAGGTTTTTTTCATGGTGACAAAAAACTCAAGTTGAATGATGAGGTCCCGTGGTGGAAGTTTGAAATTATAGCAAGGCTTTTAGGGGGGGAACGATGAAAACAAAAATAAATCCCAACGAACCAATCTCAAATTTGGAAATCGGCGCATTGCTCGAAGTCGATGGGACGCATATCATTGCCGAGTTGGATCCAAATATTACAGAACTCACTCGTGTTTACAAAGGGATCATCTATCCGATTGGACAATTCGGCTCTATCATCAAAATACACTATGGTGCTAGGCTGATATTCGGTTACGTGGGATGTCTCCGGATGAAGTCCGAGTATGAACGCGAAAAGGGTCTTGCCCCTGAATCAAGTGGAAGTGCGCGGATCATTGAGATCGATCTGTTCGGTGAAGGCGAATGGTTTTTTGACAAAAACGAGTGGAGACTAGATTTTGAGCGAGGTGTCACCACTTTTCCTTTGCCTAAGCAAAAGGTTTACCTAACACCACATTCTGAACTAGGCTTTATCTACGGTGAAGGAACTGGACCTGTCATTCTTCTCGGTGAACACGTTGGTTCTGGCGGAATCCCTTGCTACGCTGAAATGAATGAACTTCTCGGTAAGCACACGGCGATATTGGGCTCGACTGGGGCAGGAAAGTCGGGAACCGTTGCCGCACTCCTTCATGCAATTCTTGATAGGGGAAGCGATGCAAAATATCAGAACTGGCATCCTCAAATCGTTGTTCTCGATCCTCACAATGAATACGGTGCTGCCTTTCCAGATCATGTCAGGTTATGCACGGATGAAAATTCGCTAAGCCTTCCTTACTGGATTTTGAACTTCCAAGAAACAGTCAATCTTTTAATTGGAAAGACTGAGTTCGTTGCAACATCACAAGCTAATATTGTAAAAACGGCCCTTATACAGGCAAGACAAGATGCTGCGCAAACTGTGAATATCGAGAAAACAGAGATCAATGTTGATTCACCAGTTCCGTACAAATTGGATAGATTCGTCCACCATGTTGAGAACAGCACCAATAAGCCTACGCAAGCGAGCAAACAAGAGCCATGGAACTCAATACTCCACAAGATTGAAGTATTGAAGAATGATTCCCGGTTCGCATTCATGATGCAAGAATGGGATGGCAATACTGATCCTTTATCGTTGATCATAAAGCAATTTCTTGGAGATGGCGATCCCATCCGAGTTGTTGATTTATCAAGCGTTCCAAACGAAGTTGCAGGTGCGGCAAGTTCTGCGATTGCTCGAATACTCTTCTCCGTAAAAATTTGGCAGACACACAATGAGCGTGAAAGCAATCCGGTTCTTCTTGTTTGCGAAGAAGCTCATCGTTATGTTCCGAATCGTGGAGAAGCACAATACGAAGCTGCCCAAGATGCAATCCGACGCATTGCCAAAGAAGGACGCAAGTATGGCATTGGCCTTATGCTCGTATCGCAGCGACCAAGTGAGGTGGAGGCAACCGTGCTTTCTCAGTGCAATTCATGGATCGTTTTGCGTATCACGAACAACTCGGATCGTAGCCATGTCCAAGGGATACTACCGGATTCTCTTGCCGGGTTGACCAAGGTACTGTCTGGACTTCGTCGTCGGGAAGCAATCTTTGTTGGACAAGCGGCTGTCTTACCTTCACGTATATTGATTCGTGATCTCATCAAGGATGGCAAGCCGCTACCTCGCTCACAGGACATAGATTTTGATACCGGTTGGCAAGGCAGCCCAATAACTGATGAACACTTAGTGGATGTGGGTAAAAGATGGCGCTTACAGAGCAAGCAGAGATAATGCAATATGTGCCTAAAAGCCGCTGAATACGATGCCATGAAAGAAATCTGATTTCTAAATAATTGGGGTCAGAGTAAAATAATTATCAGCCACAAGACAGGGTGGACTCGCTATTGGCACTTTACTCAAATTTAGGCACATTTCTATCCGCCCGCTTGCCCACCATTTGTCTGAATCAGAATTTACCGAATTATAGAATTTGCAGAATAAAATCAAAGTCAAAACCTTATGTAGTTGATTTGGTTTTAATCCGGAAAATTCTCAAATCTGGAAAATTCTGATTCAGACAAAAAGATGGCTTTTGATAAACTCTAAAATTTTTAATGGTTATTGAAGAAAAGTGAGAATAAAAATGTCTGATGAAATCGAATTACCCGTTCTCAAATATGAACAAAATGGAACAACGATGTTCTTATTTCTTGCGAAAGCAGAACTCATTTATGATAAATTTGCGGTATCCAGAAGAATAGATGACAAAGAACTTGGTTATCAACGATCATTTTCATCAAATCGAATCCGTCAAATTAAAAATTATCTTTTGAAAGAGAAAGGCATCATTCCCAATTCCATCTTAGTCAATATTGATTATGGCAAATATCGCTATGATGAATCAAAGAATTCCCTCGCCCTCAAAAATGAAAACCCGATTGGTTTCATTATTGATGGGCAACATCGAATTAAAGGTTCCTACGAAGCACAACGGGACTTGATACTCCCCGTTGTAGCCACCGTTGATTTAGAGACAAAAACTCAAGCTCAACTTTTTGTGAAAATCAATAGTACCCAAAAAGGCGTTCCCTCCTCTTTATATTTGGACTTACTTGATCTTATTGAAGGCGTTATTGAAGATTTTGATGATGAAAACGTTCCGGCCAAGCGAAGAGCCATTGAAATTGCCAAACGCCTTAATGAAGATGAAGAAAGCCCGCTTTATGATTTAATCCGATTAACGGGTGAATCTGGAAGAGGTATTGCCCTGAGTGAATTTGTCGCACATGCCGAGCAATATGTTGATCCAAAAGATGGAAAATTACTTGATTATGGATTTGAACAACAATATCGGATTTTCAAAATCTATTTCAAAGCCATCAAAGGCGTTTTTTTGGAACAATGGAATGATCAACAAACACTTATCCTAAAAACGGTGGGATTTGGTGGACTCATGAAAGCATTTTATGAGATATTTACACTTGTCACTCAGCACCATCAACAATTTTCGACCGCAGACACTATCAGAACTTTTGAACTCATCAAAGACTTCAAATTTGACAGTCGTCATTTACCAGGAGGTGGACTTAAAGCCCAAAATGATGCCGGAAAAATGATTGTTTCTCATCTCAAAAAAGCCCTCCGAACAAATGTCGAAATGAATATTGAAATATTCGAATAGGTTTTTCTAAATGAATTTTGAGGAAATAGCAATCGCATTTAAAAACTGCAATGGTGATTTATCCATAACCTTGAAAGATTACCTTTTAAAACAAAGTTACTCACCACAAACGTATGAATCTGGGATAACATGTTACCATCTCAATAATTATATTCTTTCTGATACGGAAAAGCTTTGGTCAAAAGCGATTATCAATGCCCTTAGTGCAGATATTTTACTTCAAAATGGCTATGTGAGCTGGGGATTGGTAACATCCTATTACTCTAGCTTTTTCTCTATACAAGCGTTGAATAGATTACAACTGAATTTTAATCTATGGACTCAACATTCGATCATCTGCCAGAATATAAATTATGTGCATCAAGAAGTTAAATTTTTAAAAGTCGATCAATCCAAAGGTTCGCATGAAAATCAATTCCATTTGTTCTTTAAAAACTACCAATTATTTAAAAATAGAACGGGCATAGACAGATACTGGAATATTGGGCTCCAAAGTAGCCGATATGGCTTTGAACCTGGGATTAGAAATGAAGTCAATTACTCGCTTTCTGAGAAACACTTCTTTGAATTAACGATAACCCTAAGTGAACACCAACGCATTTTGAAACAACTACGTAAATCTCCTTTCTTGGATGAGCCAAAATCTCACAAAAAGACGATTGATAATATTGCTAGAAATTCACTGATGCTTTGCCTTTCAAGAATTAGAATGATTGCTTATATTTTAAATTTTATGGCGAACAGCAATAATGAGTACAAATCTTATTTCATCAGAAATGTCAAAAGCCGACTTGATGCAATTAATAATAATTATCCTAACCGAAGTGCTTGGATTTATCAGCTTTTAAACGAATGGCTTTGTTTTTATCCATTGGAAACGGATGACACAGTCTGAATCAGAATTGAAAGACATGATAATTGGGGTCAAATAATTGGGGTCAGAGTAAAATAATTCTCAGCCGCTAGACCGGGTGGACTCGCTATTGGCACTTTACTTAAATTTAGGCACCTTTCTACCCACCCACTTGCTGGCCCTATTTGTCTGAATCAGAATTTCCAGAATAAAATCAAAGTAAAAAACTTTATGTAGTTGATTTGGTTTTAATCCGGAAAATTCTAATTCTGATTCATAAAAAGAAAAACAAACGTAGAATGAGTAAGAGCTTCACTACAACCCATCATCACCATTCTGTCCCAATCTCCTCTGACGTTCTATCGTCAAGCGAGCGTAGGGTGGGTGCGCCAAGCGAAGCTTGGCATTTCTTGTAGGGTGAAAGTCCCTGTCAGGTAAGGGCTAACCACCCACCTGTATCGAGTGTTGCGTATCGGTAGGATGTAATTTTTTTTTACAGAACGAATAATACGAAGCGTACACAGAGAATCCAATAGACCACAAGGGCGAATCGCACAGCCCTGAAGCTTGATATAGCACCGTTAAACGCTTAATGCAGATGGCGACGTTTTCCA
>Ga0233403_10001209_pt1 | contig 12101 bp, 12 predicted proteins | sample Na_oxic_1_MG_FD_179866 | JGI IMG/M metagenome (GOLD analysis project Ga0233403, IMG submission 179866) | Seawater microbial communities from Saanich Inlet, British Columbia, Canada - Na_oxic_1_MG | ecosystem: Environmental > Aquatic > Marine > Inlet | place: Canada: British Columbia | collected...
GTATTGCTAGAAAAGTAGTCGGTGATTTGGCATTAAAGCCAATAATCGATAAGAGCATTGCGTTAATGCCAAGACATAGGTTTTCTTTCTGATGTTTTTAGGAAGATGATCGTAAATGTCTATAGATGTCCATAGTAACTATGGAAATTATAACGTAATAGATAATGATTTTCAAAAGGGCAACCACAAGGGATTGCCCCTACATACCATCTCAATCCTTATCTACCCTTATGTCTCTGCTATTTATTTGGCAGACTTCTCTCAACCTATCGGAGGAATTTGAATGAAAAAGTCTTTACGACGTGGGATACTCATTGGCATTGTCAGTGTCAGTCTTTGTAGCGCCAGTTTCGCTGCAACGGTAGTTGAGCGACACAATATTGGAGGAAAAAAGGAAACCATTACTCTGGAAAACAAGCAGGTTCGCATACAAAGCGAGGATGCTAATTACTACCGTTTGATGGATTTGAACCTGAAAAAAGTCTATGAAGTTGATGGTAAGAAGGAACGCATCGTTGAAATGGATATCAAGGGTAAACCGCCTGAGCTACCCAAAGGGGAAAAACCCCCTTGGTTTGGGCAACCGCAACAGCCTGTCAAGGCTCATTTGGCCAGAAGTCAGTATGTTACTGATATTGCAGGTTATTCCAGCCGGTATTATCAGATCATGGTGTATTACCAAAACAAATGGAGGCCCTGTTTCGATAATTACTTTTCTGAAACAGCGAGTCATGTGCCCTATCTCGTTGATTTTCTCAATGCCCTGTCTAAAATGTCAAAATCCAGACAAATCGAAGGCATGCCTGTTCATCCTTGTTTACAAGCCCTTGATAACTTGGAATCTGATATCAAGAAACTGGGCGTGCCGATGAAAACGGTGATAAAAGGGAATAAAGGTGACAAGGTGAAACATGAAATTCTCAATATCCAAACGAATGTTAAGGTTTCCCCAGAGCTTTTCAAGGTGCCTGCCTATCACAGGATTAGTGAGCAAGAAAAGCGGGAAGAAGATTACAAAGAAATGAAGCGGAAAATGGAAGAAGCTCAGAAAAGGGGTTATAAATAAGGGCGAACACGCAGGTACACCCACAATCTTGTAGGGGCGAACATAAGTGTTCGCCCGAGCCGATCATCCGTTTTTGTAGGGGCGAACCTTTGTTATCGCCATCCCAAAAATCAATTATGGGAAAGGAAACATTTTCATTGGGGCTACCATTCGATTGACATTGTATCCCATTGAGCCAACATAACGATTTAAACCGGTAAATTGATAGCTCATATTGGTCATATCAGCACTCATCGTTTTCATACTGTTTTCCATTAAAGCGATGTTTTCGCTCATTTTGTTGATGTCTTGGGCCATGCTCAGCATATCAGTCTTCATGCCAACAACAGCATCATTCATCACTGGCATCACACTGATATGCTGACTCATGTTTTCGACTGAGAATTGCATGGATTGTGTATGTTGAGCCACAGATATGAAGTTTTTATTCATATTTTCCATGTAGATTGCCATCTGATTCATGCGTTCGGTAATCTCGCTCATGTTGGTAGTCAAAGTCGTAATCAGATAAAACATGGCCAATGTCAACATAAACATACCTAGCATACTATATCGGATAATTTTTGTGGTACGTCTGCCAATTCTGATGGCAAAATCATCTCTTAATTGCATCGCGCCATGAAATTCAGTCAGGCTGTCTTTGATGAGTTTGATCGCTTCAGTGGTGTCGTCTTTTTCTTCCATTTTGAATTAATATAAATAACTTAAGATGTGTGATGTATTTCTATATGTATTTTATAAAAAAAATAGGCAGACTTCAAAGGTATTCAATGCCAAGTCACACTTTTTTATCACAAGAGAATGAGTTAGACATTAGACTCATTAAATTTAATGGCTTGATTTCATTGATTTTATCATGAAGCATTTATTTTTATTTTCATAATATATGTGTGGGATTAAATTAAGGTTAAAATTAATCAAATTAATTGATTTAATCAGCGTCAATCATGAAAATCAGTCTAATCAGTGTTCTATTGCTTTTGAGTTTAACATTTTGTAGTACACACAGAAAATCAATGAGTTGTATAAAATGTGTCGAAACCCATATTATATTTCATAAATTTCCAATGGCAAATTATCAGGAGCCTTAAAAAAGGTAAAACGCTGCCCTGTTATGTCGTCTAGTCTGATTTCTTCAACTGCTACTCCCTTTGATTTTAAAGAAGCCACAAATTCTTTAAGATTATCAACGGCAAAAGCCACATGCCTTAAACCACACGCTTCTGGATAACTCACTCGCACTGGTGGATTAGGAAAAGAAAAAAGCTCAATGATATCACCATTGCTCACGCTTAAATCGAGTTTGTAAGATTGTTTCGTTGATCTAAATGTTTCCTGAATAATAGAAAAGCCTAAAATATTGACCTAAAAATGCTTTGATTTTTCATAATCAGAACAAATCAGCGCAACGTGGTGGAATCCCTTTATTTTCATATTGATAAATGTTCTTAGGATAGGGTGAATGGCAAATGGCGAATTGTCAATTTGCGAAACGCAAATTGACCCTTTTTAATGTGTGTTTAAAAAACACGCAATTCCAATTCAGGATATCGAAACCAAAACATCTTGCGTTTCAATTTGAACACGTCTGTTTCTACCCCTTTCGTATCTTCTACAATGATCTTCCCATTTTGTTGATATTGAAAATCAGCAAAATATCGAATGGGCCGGATCGTTTTACCCTCATATTTAAAGCCTTCTTGAAGCATGTACGCTGGCTGTAATCTTAACTCTGTGATATGCCCTTCTTCCTCAAGTTTCCTAAGTTCTTGATAACGTCTAGCTTCTTTTTTACTATCAAAGGCAATCTCGCCAATTTTTGTTCTAACAGCATGGTATTTATGGCGACGATACTTGGTATTATTTATAAACATAAACACTTATATCTCTGGTTGTCTTTATCACCAATATTTCTTTTTAAAGAATAACATAAATGAGTTTATTCAACCAAATTATATCATTATCACTATAAGTTATTAAATATCTTACAAAACATCATACTCTGCTTAGGCTTTGGGTAGTTTTTACAAACCAAGAGAGGTATTCCTACAGCTATACTCAGCACCGTCATAGATTGAGTTTTCAAAAAGGATGATGAATGATATCTGGATGAATGATTCTGGATGAATAATTGTTCAATTCATTCAGAATGAGTCGCGCCAAAAAGCGCAATGTATGACAGTACCAAGTATATCTGACGTTTAAAGGCCCGCACCCAGTTAGTTAAGTTAAATTAATATGTTTTCAAAAACGCCTTCACCGACTCATAGAGTGGCTCATCAGTCGATAAATTATTTAACATTTTGTAGTGGTCAACAGGATATTAAACCAAAAATGAGGGTTTGAACAAATCTAAAAACGTGATAGAACGCTGATTGTCATGATTATGGCCTGATTTACGCTGATTAATATTGATCTGTTCAACATCAATCTGATCACTACAAATTATTTAACATTTTTAAAATAACTAAGTATTGAAGCACAAATAAACAGGTATTTTACCGCAAGGGGCATTCGCCCTGGATTGCCCCTACGGGCGGGTCGTAGGGCAATCCAGGGCGAATGCCCCTCTTCTTGGTTGTTTCTATTAATTAAAATATTAAAATACCTGAAAATTTATGGTTCAGTACTTACTTAAAAAGTTAAGCATAATGATGAATGCTACGTTCACTAGGTATTTTGTTCCTTTAAAGCCAGATATTCAGAAAGAATTTGAAAGAATTTGTTGATTTCAGGGTTTTCTAAAAATGAACGATCTTCAGAAAAAACGTGTAGTTGTTTTTCCAGTAAGCTAGGATTAGTTTCCATTAATTCTGCAAAAATGGCAGTGGCTTCTTCTAAACGACCTAATTTAGCTAAAGCTTTGGCACGTTCCCAAGAAGCTGCAACATGCTTAGGATTAAGTTGAGTGGTTTTATCAAAACTCACTATTGCTTCTTCATAACGGTTTAAGAAGTTGAGTAAGAGTCCATGAAAGTACCAATGAAAATATTTGTCAGGCGCTATTTGAATAACCTTTTCACAACAGACTAGTGCCTCTTCATGCTGTTCTAATTGGTTAAGCAAGGTGCTCTTGTTATACCAAGCTTCATAAAAAGAGGGTTTCAACTCAATCGCCTTATCATAACTCATTAAAGACTCTTCAAAAAAATTAAGGTGTTTCAATATGATAGCACGATTATACCAAACATCAGGATTATCAATTTCAAGTTGAATAGCTCTATCAGAGGTTTCTAGTGCTTCTTCATAACGCCCTAACGCTATTAGAACATTACTTTGATAAAGAAATGCTTCCAAACAATTAGATTCAATTTGTATCGCGTCATCTAATTTAGCGAGAGTTTTTTCATAGCGTTGCAAACGATATAAACGTTTAGCTTGCTTAAAAAGAGTTTCAAATTCTGTCGTCGTTTTTTGACTAAGTAACTTGTTTTTTCGGTGTTTCATCATAATGATGTACGATTTCATTACCCACCCGTCAATCGTTTGAAGCAAACGCCCTTCATTATCAGTTTATGAAAAGCAAGCGTAGAAAGGATAGAACGTAGCGAAACAAAATTCAATCGTTTAGGAAGAAAAAAAGTGGGTTTCGCTACAGCGAAACCCATTATAAATACCCATGCTATGTTTACGTTGGTTTGTAGAGACTAACCGTAGAGACGAATATATCTTAAGTAGGCCTCACACATTGGCTCTTCAATACCTTCTTTCACTAAAAATAGAAATTCTTTTTTATCATAAACAAGTGTCAAATCATCCCAGTCATTTGCATACCACATAACAATTTCATCTATACTATCAAAGGCAGATGAAAGAAATTTTCCTAATAGAGTTTCTTCTAAAGATTTTCCATTATAGATATCATGCTGTGCCTGAGTAAATAGTATATCAAAATCTTCGTTTTCCTGTAGTGATAAAAACCACAGTTTTTATACTGTTTCCAACGGTTGAAAAATTTTTTGGGCGACATGCCACAAAAAAGTGTGGTTTTGAGTGAGAGGAATAATCTTTATTTCTGATATGATTTCAGAACCATTTAAATCTCCCCGACACAATATAAACTGGCTCATAATTCAGCGTTTGTAGTCTCTCCCGTCGTACTTTCTTGGATCAGATTGCTTGCTATGATATATCCACATAAACCAACTGAAGATTCAATAAAGTAAAATTGATACCTTCCAGAATTTAAACAGTCAAAATATTGAACTGGAATCTCAAAATCTTCTTTTATCCATTTTGGAATTTGAGATACCGCATAATTGTGGATATCAAAAATGACATTTTGTTCTTCAAAGGGTTCCAAGTCCCAGCCAATAACATTGTCAAAACGGATAATAAATGGCGTATTATTGGCTAGAATACCACCTAAAAGTAAGGTGTATCAACTTTTTGTATGCTATTGATTTCAGCATCATGATATGAAATATTTTCAGTCATTATCGGAACCAATCCCAGGGTTTCGGTTTAAACGGTTTAGCAGGAATCCTAACTAGATTAGGAGACTGAAGAGAGGGATAATCCCAATCATGAACATGTGGAGCACCCACACCTTCATGATCATGCTCATAGTCTAGGCTGTTGACTGAGAGCTTTTTTTGAGCCGTTTTTTTCATGCTGCTTTGGTGTTTGTCAAAGGCCTTAAAAATACCCAGTAAAAAATAAGGCTTAACAACCCCGAAGGGGTTTTCAGGCTAAAGTTTCGCGGAGCAAAACTTTAGCCTGAAAATGTGAATAGCCCCAGGTGGAACCTCAATGCCATTAATTTAACCCAATCGGGAAAAGCTATAAATTCAGAACGGCCGGGGAGAGTCGTTGGTTAGGAGATGTGATTTTTTTAAAAATAAACGCTAAAGGCGCAAAAGACGCTAAAGACACTAAAGATGCTCGTTTCTCAAAAGTAATCAAAGTGTCTCTTGCGTCTTTTGCGTCTCTTGCGTTATGAGTAATATTAATTTTGCGAGGATAAAGGGTTAGTCAGGGCCTTCTTACAATTTATTCAATTTGATGCCCTCTTCTCCCCAATCCACTATTAATTTAATACCTTTCATTTCAATGTGTTGTAAGAGATATTCGGCGAGTTTTGCGACAACGAGTCGTTCAATTGTGCGTTGTAATGGACGGGCTCCGTATTCTGGATCGAAACCTTCACGGGCTAGGTGTTCTACCAATTTGGGTGTAAATGTCAATGTTAAACTACGTTCTTGAAAACCTTCGCGTTCATTTAATGCGGCTAATTCTTTGCGGGTAATCTGGGCGATTGTGGTTGCGTCTAGGGCCTGAAAGTTGACGACTTTGTCTATGCGGTTATAAAACTCTGGGCGAAAAAAGCGACGAACGATGCTGTCTATATCTGTGTCGGTTTGTTTGATAAAGCTGATGCTTTCTCTGTGACGCGCGCCTAGATTGCTTGTCATTATCAATATGACATTACGAAAGTCGGTGACGCGCCCGTTATTGTCTACGAGTATGCCTTCATCCATGACGTTGAGTAGTACGTCAAAAAAAATGGGGTGGGCTTTTTCAATTTCATCTAGCAATACTACGCTAAAGGGCCGCTCTCGGACTTCTCGGATCAATTTGCCGGGTTTCTCAAATTGCCCTAGTAAACGATCTATTTGCACGGGATGTTGAAATTCGCTCATGTCTAGTCGAATGAGCGGGTTTAATGTTTGCCCTTGTCCAAAAAAATAGTCGGCTAGGGCTCGGGCACAGGCGGTTTTGCCTACTCCGGTTGGGCCTGAAAATAAGAGGGTGGCTATGGGTTTACTGGGATCATTTAGCCCTGCTTTGAATACCATGATGATTTCACTAACGTGCTGTATGGCTTGTGCTTGGCCGATGATTCGCTTGGCAAAATAATCTCGTAGAGCGGTTGTGTCTAAAATGAGTTCATCACGCAGTAAAAATGTGGGTAATCCGGTTTTTTGGACAAACTGTGTTAACACTTTTTCTTTGTCAATCAATTTGTTATCTTGCGTGAGTACGTCATTGACGCAATGGGTTAGAAATTGAATGATTTTTCCGGGGAAGGCTTGATAACGCAGATAACGATCTAGTAAACGATAAGCTAAGTTCAGCGCGGGCTCTTCTATCGTTATAAGCAGTTGTTTTTGTATATAATTTGCGAATAATCGCATGATTTTGAAGATTTGTTTCTTTGACAAATGCGGAATTGTTACGACATGGCAATGCGCGGCAAAGCTGGGTAGTCGCTGGCGTACACGTTCCCATTCTTGGCGCGTTAATTCACTGACTATTTGCAAACGCCCTTGGCGGAGATTAGGTAACATGAAGGCGGCGATGGAGTCTTCAGGCCCTTCACCGCCGACGGTTAAGAGATGCACAAAGTCATTAATCCATAATATATCTTCACTGCGATGTAATTCATCCATGAGTAGTTCGCAACTTTCCTGCCACTCTCCCAAATACCGTGCGCCGGCAATCATACGTTGCGGTGTGGTACGCCAGAAGTAGTTGGGCCCTTCATCGCGTTCTTTGGTCTGCATTAAAATCTTTCGAGCGGCTTCTAACAATATCATGGTTTTTCCAATCCCTTGTTCTCCGATCAAGACGACACTGGATCGTTCTTTTATCAATTTATCAACTAAGGTGGTTACCAATTCACTACGTTCCCACGCGGTTTCAGGTGCAATCCCACTGCCCTTGGTTTTGCGCGGAAATCTATCTGCTACTTGAGGTAGCGTTTCAAGCTCCATAATATCTTGTAAGCGTTCGGCTCGATTAATCTCACGCGCTTTGATACGGACAGTCACTTGTTCTAACCAAGGTTCGCCTAACATCAAATAACGGTGTAAACTTTCGGGTGTTTGATGATTGAAATAATCACGCGCAAAGTATTCAATTAAGGCCCGTAATTGTTCTTGCTTGTAAAAAAAGAAGTGTTGATCTAATAAGGGCAAATAGCATTCTGAATAACCCTCTTGCGTGCTACCATAAACGGCTGTCACTGGAATCGTTAGGGCGTGGCTGAGTGGGAAAACCCCAGATTCTTCTCGATAGGCTGGGCGAATATTCACAGTTACCTTTTTCAATCGGGCATCAGGCAAAGGATCGGGTAGGGTGGCATATTGAATATACTCACGTTGCAAGTGTTCAGCAAGATGAGCTTGTAATTTATTTAATTGGTGGCTAACCAATTCGTATTCAGTGCCGACTAAACGTCCGCAGACAACTTGTTTAGTCAATTGCCAACAAAGTAGGGGATAGCGGTAAATATCCATATCAGTTATCAGTTATCAGTTATTTGCTGCAAGTTTTGCGCGCAAAACTTGCAGCAAAGAAATCAGTTATCAATAATCACCTTAATTATACGTGTTATAAAGTCGCGATTGCGCCTTTTGTAAAATTCCATTCTTTGTCCCCAGCCAACAGCCAACAGCCAACAGCTTTTCACATTTCACGCGTGAAATAAAGTTTTTATCGCGAAATACTTCTTAAGTGAAAGCAGTTGTCTAAAAGCTCAAGTCAGGTCAGGTGACTAACAAGATACTAAATTATGTCATTTATACTTAGCGTCGTCATATAATAGCGAGCTATTTGAACGGTGAAAAGCTGTTGGCTGTTGTTGGCTGTTAGAAATAGGTAGCTATTATATGACGAGTATATCAATTATCACTTTTTTAGATTATCCATTACTCATTGTCTTATTCACATATCTCTATTGATATTTTGAACAATGATTAAAATCTCATTTTAAATCAATTATTTATTCTTTCAATGTGAGTCACTATTTGCGGAGCAAAATGAGTGAATATAAGAAAAATCAACATTCGTCGATCAAAAATTAACAATTTGTTATACGTTTTATGATAATATGATTAAGTATAACTGCTCTATAGTTTTTAATATCAGTAAAACTCAAAACTGGTGTGAACAGTGTTTCACGCTAAAGTACAGCAAAGCGCAACTTGATTTCGCTTCGCTGACCTTCTGTTCACGCAAAAGTTGCGTGAATGTTAAACAAAAAATGAGGGGTTTCAACAAATTTATTTCTTTCACATTTAGCGTAGCACACCGAAGCTAAATAAAGTTTTTGCGCGCAAAAACTTTTGCGTGAACCTTCGGTCAGCGAAGCTAAACGCTGATTAATAGAGTTGTCCGAAAATAAGAGTTTTGTGAATATAACTTTTCACATTTAGCGTAGCCCAAATACAGTTTTGCGCGCAAAACTTTTGCGTGAAAAATTGTTTTTATTAGGTGAAAAGTTATTTACGGACAAGTCTAATATTGATTTGTTTCAATATCAATCTGACCACTACAAAAATTTTGAACAAAACTATACTGCACGCGGGCACAATTTTAACTTTTATGTCGGGTGGCAAAGTCTTTTTTTTTGCCCATTAGCCTCATTAGAAAAGTTTTTCAGGCAAAAGTTTCGCTTCGCTGTACTTTTGCCTGAAAGTTTGTTCCCGTGCTGAGTATATATTTCACATTTAGCAAAGCGAAAACTTTAGCTTGATATAATAACTGATAACTGATAACTGATAACGATGGAAAAAGAATCCCACACGAACAATCTTGATTTACTTTACTCACAATTACTTCAACAATCCGCAATACCCGCTCCTGGTGGTAACGGCTTGTCATTTATCAAAAAAAAAGTGAAGGGACATATTTATTGGTATCTTCAGGTTAATATTGGGAATCGACAAACACAACGGTATATTGGGCCTGAATCACCTGAAACCCAAGACAAAATAGAATTTGAAAAACGACTTTGGTTCGATGCTCAAGCTGACATCAAGAAGCGCAAGCAATTGGTTGCTATGCTTCAAGCAGGTGGCGTTTGGTTTGTGAGTCACAATGAAGCGCGTGTGTTTGAATTGATGGAAAGGCTCGGCTTTTTCCTCGTTGGGGGCGTTTTATTGGGCACTTATGCCTTTAATCTCTACCAAAATCTGTTGAACGTTCGTTGGCCTATTCGTACTGCTAATACCACCAATGGAATGGATCAAAAACTGACGGTTCACCACTTGAAAATGGGTATTTCAAACCAGGAAGTCAATTTGAAAGAAGCGGTATTTCACAGTGGCTATGGGTTCTTTGAAGTGCGTACTTTCAAGACTAAGGAGACTTTAACGACTTATCGTTTTCTAGCTCAAGAAATTCAGGTTGAGATACTGATTCATCAGACGGAAGCGAACTTTAAGGAACCTGTTTATCTCAAATCACTCAATACCTTCGCTACTCCTGTTAAGTATTTAGATTTTTTGCTTGACGATATACAACCGGCTGTTATGGTGGCTCGTTCGGGTATACGGGTTAATGTGCCTTCACCAGGGCGTTATGCCTTGTATCAATTAGTGGTTTCTCAACAAGAGAGCAATGCTGCTTTGCCATTAAAGGCTAATAACGCATTTGAACAAGCAGAACAACTGTTATCCTTACTGATAGAGAAGAAAACCGAAACGCTTTTATCAGCGTTTAACGCCGCAAAAGCACGCAAAGATAACTTTTATAGTCAAATGCTGAGAGGCATTCAGCACTTACCAGAGGGTTTACAACACAAACTGCGGCTCAATTTTTTTCAAAATGAACAGAATAGAACAATAGACTTGTCTAGGCAGCTCAATCCTTGATTTTTATTATCAAAGTATCTCGTAAGTAAGCGAATGGGTTACGGGGATGACGGGATAAGTCTAAGGCAATTAAAAAAAATTAATATACCACCAATGGCCAGCGTTTTTTTTTGACAAGTCGGAATTATTCAACTATGAACAAACAATCCATGGTTTTAATTGTTGATGATAATCCGCAAAATCTTAAAGTATTAGGATACACGCTGAAAGAAAATGGCATCACCCCAGCAATTGCTAAACATGGTGCTGCTGCATTGGCGCTGGCCAAAAAGAAAAAGCCTGATTTGATTTTGTTGGATGTGATGATGCCGGAAATGGATGGCTTTGAAGTGTGTAAACGATTAAAGCAAAACCCTGATACTGCTGATATTCCTGTGATTTTTCTAACCGCTAAGACTGAAATAGAAGATGTGATCGCGGGTTTAGAATTGGGTGCGCTTGATTATGTCACTAAACCTTTCAATACCAAAGAGTTAATGACGAGAGTCAATACCCATCTGGAACTCAAAAAGGCAAAGGATACAATTCTTTTACAGAAAAAAGAACTGCAACAAGCTAATGCTGCCAAAGACAAATTTTTCCCATCATTTCGCATGATTTAGGTAATTTATTCAATACGTTAATGGGGTTTTCATCGTTATTGATAACGCAAGGTGAACGACTGAATGCTGACCAAAAAGAAGATTTTATTCAGTCTATTTTGCAAGCCTCAAGGAAAGGCTATGATCTGCTGGTTAACCTGTTAGATTGGTCAAGATCACAAACTGGCACAATAGCATTTAAACCAGCCCTTTTGAATTTGAAAACCTTAGTTGCTGAAACGATTGAACTCTCTAGCAATCAGGCCACCGCTAAAAATATCACGCTATTGTCCTATCTGTCTGAAACGACTACTGTTTTTGCTGATAAAAATATGCTTGAGACAGTCATTAGAAACCTCATCTCAAATGCCCTCAAATTTACTCCAGTCAATGGTAGAGTCGAAATCGCTTATCAAGAGCAAGACACGGAGGTTGAAATCTCAATATCAGACACCGGGGTAGGTATCAGTCCTGAAAACATTGATAAGCTTTTCAAGATTGGTATCAGTCATAGCACACCGGGAACGGCTAAAGAAAAAGGCACGGGTTTAGGTTTACTGTTATGTCATGAATTTATTGAAAAAAACAGTGGTCAGATTTGGGTTGAAAGTGAAGTTGGGAAAGGGAGTCTATTTTATATACGCCTACCTTTGCAAGAGAAGATATACTGCACACGGGCATAAATAAAACTTCTATGTAGGGTGGGTAACGTGTTTTTGTTGCCCACCAATTCTATATATGTAGGGTGGGTAACGTGTTTTTGTTGCCCACCAATTAGATCAATGTAGGGTGGGTAACGTGTTTTTGTTGCCCACCAATTAGATCAATGTAGGGTGGGTAACGTGTTTTTGTTGC
>Ga0233403_10001210_pt1 | contig 12093 bp, 2 predicted proteins | sample Na_oxic_1_MG_FD_179866 | JGI IMG/M metagenome (GOLD analysis project Ga0233403, IMG submission 179866) | Seawater microbial communities from Saanich Inlet, British Columbia, Canada - Na_oxic_1_MG | ecosystem: Environmental > Aquatic > Marine > Inlet | place: Canada: British Columbia | collected...
AAATCAAGAACGAAGGCATCATAGCTAAAAATTAGACCAAACTCCTTGGAGTTCCGTTTAAAAAAATGCGATCCATTGGATCACATTTTGAGGCTATGATGCTGGCAACAGTGAAAAGGAGTACAAGGCTAACCTTGTACATAACTGGGTAGAATTAGACATTCTCGTTGGAGTTTTTCGTTTAACAAAATGCGATCCATTGGATCACATTTTGAGGCTGTGATGCTGGCAACAGTGAAAAGGAGTACAAGGCTAACCTTGTACAAAAAAACAGTGTGATGATTGAAATGTGTCAAGTTTAATAGTGCTTTAAAATGACTAATTAACTTAGTTTTTATTTTAATAATCAATTGGTTAACAGGGTTTTTAGTTCACGTTATGATGATTGAAGGTTGAACCCGAATCTTTTGAATTAGACAATAAAATCAACTATTTAAATTTATTATTTACCATTTGAATTGCAATTTTTAGGCAGCATATAAATCAGTTCCGAAAAAATGGACTTAAAAGCTGAATTAAATTATGAAATCAATAACTTATAAAAAATATTCATTATCATTATAACTCAATGACTTAGTAACATGAAAGAAAAAAATATTGCAATTATTGGCATCGCTTGCCGGTTTCCTGGCGCGACAAATTATCAGGAATTTTGGAATAATTTAATACAACGTATTAATTCTATTCAAGAAATACCCCCGGAACGTTGGGATTTAGACGAATATTATTCTCCCATTATTGACGAGCCTAATAAAAGTATTAGTAAATGGTGTGGTTTGCTGGATAACATCGATCAATTTGATAATCGATTTTTTGCGATTTCACCCCGCGAAGCCAAACAGATGGATCCACAACAACGCCTTTTGTTGGAAGAAACTTGGCATTGTGTTGAAGATTCTGGGGTTTCTCTGAAAATTCTTCAACAGAAAAAAACGGCCGTATACGTGGGAGTGATGGCGAGTGATTATCATCAAGAGGCGGTGGCAGCCGATGTAATCACTGATAGTTACGCTGCATTAGGGAATTATGATTGTATATTAGCCAATCGCATTTCTTATACCTTTGGATTTAGCGGTCCCAGCCAATCCATTGATGCCGCTTGTGCGGCTTCCATGGTGGCACTGCACAATGCCAAAACTTTGCTATTGTCCGGCGAAAGCGATTATGCCATTGCAGCGGGGGTCAGTTTAAATTTTCACCCGTGGAAATATATATCCTTTTCCAAATCACGGATGCTCAGCCCTGATGGACAATGCAAAACTTTTGACAAAGATGCGAATGGCTATGTGCCAGGGGAAGGTGTGGCTGTCCTGTTATTACAGCCGTTAGAGGAAGCCCGAAGTGCTGGTCATCATATTTATGGCATCATCAAAGGTTCCGCAGTGAATCATGGTGGGCAAACTCAGTCCCTTACCGCCCCCCGTGTTGAAGCCCAGCGCGATGTCATTTTAGCCGCCTATCAAGATGCTGAAATGAGTCCAGAAACCGTCACTTATGTCGAAGCACACGGTACCGGCACCTCACTCGGCGATCCGATTGAAATCGAAGCCTTAACCCGAGCCTTTCGACAGTATACCGATGAGCGTCACTTTTGTCAGATTGGTTCAGTCAAAACCAATATTGGTCATTTAGAGGCTGCTGCCGGTATTGCCGGTATCATCAAAGTTTTATTGATGATGCGCCATCAAAAAATTCCGCCTACCTTAAATATTAATACCATAAATCCGGTCATCCACTTTGACGATTCTCCATTTGAGGTGGCTACCAATTTACATGATTGGTACGGTAAAAAAACTGACTTGCCGTTACGGGCTGGGATCAGTTCCTTTGGCTTTGGTGGAGTCAATTCCCATACCCTCCTTGAATCCACATTCTCAATCAAAAACGAATCGCCTAATGATTTCAATAACCAAGCGGCAAAATCAGAAACATCAGGCCACTTGTTTATTCTCTCCGCCAAATCTGAAAACGCCCTAAAAAAAACCTTTGGCAAATGGAAAAATTTTGTTGAACACAAAGAATATTCTGAATACCATCTAAAAGATATTTGTGCCACCGTGATGACCGGTCGAGGTCAATTTCCTTATCGTCATGGGTGTTATGTCCAGAACAAAGAGGAATTAACAGCGTTTTTACAAAAAGATATTCCCAAAATAGCCAAACCGGATACCAACGAATGGTGTCTGCGCGTAGGCGAATTGGTCTGGGACAATTTTGCCGACGTTCAACGTTTATTAGAAATCGAGCCATTCATTAAAAAACATTTGGACACTGTTGAATACAGTTTATCCACTATAGATGTACCAGATGACATCAAAAAAGGATTTCAAAGCACCGCATGGCCATCGTCAACAAAATCACTTTACTCATTTATGGTCAACTATGCCTATCTGTCGGCTTTGATAGAATTAGGATTTGCGCCCTCGCTGATCACTGGTGAAAAAACGGGCTTATGGGTGAGTCTGACTTTGGCCGGTATGGTCACAATAGAGGAGACGTTAGCGATTCTTGCTCACCAAAAAACTTCTTTAGAAGCTATTCAATTAACACGCCCAAAAGTACCCTTTTATGATCCAGTAACTGATAAAAAACTGTTGCGTTACCACTTTGATGAAGCCTATCTGCATTTTTTGGTGGATGATTTAAACATAGCCACCGCCGACGTGCATCACTTCATCGAACAGGCTAGGTTATTAAAAGACAATCAATTTACCTTTAAAAAATATTTAGAAGAATGGGGGTTGATTCTACGTCAACACACTGGTCTTGATTTGGACTCTATGCTTTACAATGATCGCCTGGTTCAGGAAAAATATAGAAAAACACAAATTCTGTTAATGCTAATCATCAAGAGTTCGTTGCGGCAACTGGACCAAAAATGGGACTTAACCCGAACCAAACGAGTGAAAGAACCCAAATTTCAAGAACTATTAGATTTAATTATTGATGGTGTTATGCCAAAAGAAATAGTAGTAGAGCTGTTCATCGGTGTACCAGACATGACTGGTATAGCAACGCTGCTCAACAAGCGACAAGAACACCTGAATGCCAGCAAACCTTATCGATTTCTCAACCAACACAGTCAATATCCGCCGATGAATGCCACAAGTCAATGGTTTGAAAAAGTGATGGCCGCCGTTCCGACAGTCCCGGCTCTCCCACATCTAAGTTATTTAGAATTTGGCCAACTCAATCACCCCTCAACACCAGACTCCTCAATACATATAGACATTATCGGCAGCAAACCAGATAACGCTTTTAAAGACACCGCACGACAGTTATGGATGAAAGGTGTTGACCTCAAATGGGATATCCTTTATCCAAAAGGCACCTTTAACAAAGTACCGTTGCCGACTTATGGCTTTGACAGCAATGCGTTTTGGTTGACGAAAGCCGATGACAATGAGTTAACTCAACAAAAACGGCTTACTGAACAACACCTAGATGAATTATTGGAGCATATTTTAACCGGTACCATGCCCAAAGAAGAATTGATAGAAATTCTGGAGCCAAATGCCCCAAAGTTGGCTGCCAAAAGAGCCGCCATCAATCATCAACCGAACAAATTGGCCCCCAATCAAACAAATCAGCTGATTTCCAAATCACCACCGACTGATACCCAAGAACGGCATTACCGGCGAAGGGTGTCTACCCAAGATGCGATGATTCGTAATCATATCATTACCGGCAAACCGATGCTGCCGGGAGCGGGCATGATTCAATTTGGATTGGAAGCATTACAACAAGCCCTCAATCAACCCATAAATACCTTACAAAATATCATATTTAAAAACCCGGGCATTATTGAAACCGATGTAGACATTGAAATAGAAATTAATCCCCACACAAAAAAGTTTATTTTAAAAACCGATACTCAAGAATTATGTGAAGGAGAATACGTGATATAGCCGCTCATTTTGGCTTGGCCGCGTCAAAGTAGAAGTGAAGGTATTGATTAATTTCAATTGGTTCAGAATTATATTTTATAACTTATTGTTTATTAATATATTTTTATTATTTTTGTTAAATCAACGATTGTCCTCTGACTTTGACGGGACCCAGTTCATTTTGGACAGCAATTCTAATTTTGGAATAACTTTGGGTTGAATTTCCGGTCATTAGAATTGCTGAATTTTGGAATCCAAGGTTGCCTTGGACAAATTTTATAGGAGATAACTTTATGATAAGACTGTTTAACAATGGCAAGTTCAGCTTAGCTTTGGGGTTTTGTCTACTGCTTCACAGTGCTATTGCAGTGTCTGATAGAACGCCAAGAATTATTGGGGGTCAAGAAGCAACACCGGGGGAACAACCGTGGCTGACCGCCATATTCATACAATACGGACCAGAAATCTGGGTACAGGCCTGTGCTGGGACACTCATTCATCCTGAATGGGTGTTAACAGCAGCCCATTGTTTATCACCCAATTTAAAGGTGATTGTAGGTGTCGATAATTATCAAAATGTCAGCGAGGATGACTACATCCTTATAAGGGAAACAGTAGCACATCCTTACTACGAACATCAAGGGAACGGTAATGCGGATCTGGCGCTCTTACGGTTAGCGCAACCTTCTACACAAAGACCCATTACGTTGTTCGACCAAGAAGTCGCGGATGACACACTCGCAAAAACCATGGGTTGGGGTATCACTGACAGTTCTTTTACTGGCAACTTGCCAGCAAGAACCATGGCGGTTTACGAAAAAATTGAGCCGGTGTTGGAGGAACTGACAAAGAACTGTTCAGACGATGTGGATTGCCAAGCGATTGAGAAGATCAAGGCAGGTATTGGTCTATTTTTATTGGGAGCGTTTGGTGAGGCTAATAACGCGATAAAATTTGACCCGTTTAATTTGGTGAAACCCGAAAACTTGTTGGAAGTTGAATTATCGATTCTATCGGCTCAAACTTGTCGAGAAAAGTTCCGTTTTTTTGTCGGTGAGGGTAGTCAGGCTGTCACCGATAATATGTTATGTGCCGATCTAAAAGAAGGCGGAAAAGATGCCTGTACTATGGACAGTGGCGGCCCCCTGGTTCTGCGTGAAGGAAATGAGTGGAAACAAATTGGCCTAGTCAGCTCCGGTCAAGGTTGTGCTGAGCCGGGTCTCTATTCTCAATTTACCAATGTCTTAAAATTCAAGCAATTCATAGACACAACCATAACCACCCGACATTTTACCGATCGATGTCTTGCTGAGAAACCGGTTGTCTCAGTTGAGATGACACCCATTGAAGGAGGTCAAAAGGTTTTGGTTTCTTGGCCAGAGGTGAAAGGAGCAACCGGTTACAAGTTGTTTCATGCCAAGTATCCTGGAGGCTCTCCAGTCCGTCATGTTGATGTCAGCGCATTTGAACAACCAGAACAACATCAATTTGAAGTTGAACTTGACAGTGGCAAAAAGTTATATTTTGCTCTTCAAGCATACAATGACATCTGCACTGGGCCTTTATCCATCCTCGACTCTATTGTTATTCCATAGGATCGTAAATTGGCACTACTTGTTTAGAACTCCCTTTTTTCAAGTCCGTTACTTTTATCCTGGATATCCAAACTAAAGTTTGGACTCCGGCCAAGATTAGGTAAAAATAGGAAAGGGAAAATTTTTAGAGCAGACCGGTTTTTAACCGGTCTATCATTGTTTAAATATTTTTTGTTTGATCTGGACTTTTTCATGGACTTATTTATCTACAACAACATCATATTGACCACTATACTTATTATTGATAACAAAGATGAAATCACCAAATAACCTGACCAAAAAACCATCTTTTCCGCCCCTTGATTTATCAAAATATACCCAACAAGGACAATCTCAAGACATCGCAGGCCTTTACGAATCATTATCGCGCCAGGGCTATCACTATGGAAAAGACTGGCAAGTCATTAAAAACATTTGGAAATATCAGGATAAGTGGCTATTAGAAATCCGAGTGCCCACTTCTGAACCAGGATCAACAACCTCATTAAATCCAGCCTTATTGGATGGACTTTTTCAATCAGTATTAGCCATTGAATATTTTTTTGCCGAGCAACCCTCAAAAAATAACACCTTACATGTACCCTATCTCATTAAAAAAATTGATGTGCTATCAGAAGTAAAAAATCGTTGCTTTATTTGTCTTGACAAACAAGACATTCAAACAAAGGGCGGCGATATTTATGCCCAATTGCGAGCCTATAATGCTGATGGGGAAAGGATTTTGCAAATACAAGAAATGGTATTTAAGCAAGTATCGACTCAATTTTTAAGCAAAAATGCGGTTAACAAAACGGTATCCGATCAAGCGTATTGTTATCAACCCAAATGGGTTAAACGGGCATTGTCTCCTCAAACAAGAGATTTATCTCAGCATCATGCCATCGTCTTTATGATTGATAACCGGTTGGAGACACAAACCCTTCAAGAAATCACCCCACGTTATCAAAAATCGTTTATCATCAACAAAGGGAGCGCCTTTGCGCGTCAAGAGAATGACTGCTTTGAAATAAATATCACCCAAGAACAAGACTATGTAACCGTTCTTCAACAGATAGTTAGCCAACCCGTCAATCACCCAATTGAAGGCTATGATATTTACTATTTATGGGCTTATACCCCAGAGGCATTCTCCCACGTTGACGAATCCGAACGAAACGCTCTGATCGAGCTTGAGATAGCAAGTTTATTCTTCTTAACCAAAGCGTTAAGCACTTTGGAACGAAAGCCGACGATCAACCTGCTCGTTGCCACTCACCACAGTCTTATCGTTACCGAACCAGACCGGGGTGAAGGTTACGGTTATGGCAGCCTGTTTGGTTTAGCTCAAACGGTGAGATTGGAAAATCCATCGCTGACCCTAAAAATAGTGGATTTTGCCCAACAGAATCCCATCGCCAATTTACTGCTCGATGAAAATATTTCTCAAGACACTTCACCAAGAATAGCCTATCGCGATCAAGAACGCTATGTCCAAGCCATTGAACCAGTGTCTTTAGCGGAAAGTCAATACCTACCCTTATTAAAAGACAACGGAGTCTATCTATTGATGGGCGGTTTGGGTCGCATTGGATTCCAAATAGCCGCATTGATCAGCCAACAAGTCAAAGCCCGCTTAGTTATAATTGGCCGATCCAAATTAAGCAAACAGCAACAGCAACGAATGACTCAACTGCAAAACACCGGCAGCGAAGTATTATATATTCAAGCGGATGTTGCCAATCCAGATCAAATGGAAAAAGCGATTCAACGCGTTAAACAACAATATACTGTCATCAATGGCGTTATCCAAGCCAGCGGTGTTTTGGAAGATAAGCTATTAATCAATAAAGACTGGCCATCTTTTCAACGAGTACTGGCACCCAAAGTACCAGGCACCATGATTATTAACCAATTAACCCAAACCGAGCCATTGGATTTTTTTATCGTCTTTTCTTCCATTGTCGCAATCACCGGCAATATTGGACAAGCGGATTATGCCGCTGCCAACAGTTTCTTAGATAGCTTCATCCATTATCGCTCGCGCAATGACTACCCTGGCAAAAGCTTGAGTATCAATTGGACACTCTGGGCGGAAGGCGGCATGGGACAAAATCCCTCAGTGATCGAAGCCTTTGCTAAAAAAGCCGGCGTTATCAGCAATCAAACCGGAATAAATACCTTTGCCCAACTTCTCAACCACAAGACGCTATGTCAATGTATCGTGGCAGGGCGTTCTCAAGTTTTTGAATCGAATTTAGCCAACCATAATAACCATAAATTATCAACGGAGAACAAAGTGAAACCAGTGACATCAGCTAAAAATAATATCAAACAAATACAAAAAAATTTAATTCAGTTACTGTCCCAAATTATAGACGCGCCACCGTCCGAGTTGGATATTGATACAGATATACGAGAATATGGTTTGGACTCTATATCACTTACCGATTATGCGGATAAAATAAATCAACATTTTGATCTATCAGTCAATCCAACCTTATTTTATGAATTTCCTAATCTACAGATATTATCAGAACATTTGAATAAACGTTATGGCCTAAAATTGACGACCGAGGAAGTGACCGAATCGTTCGTGTTCAACACGCCCCCATTAGAAAAGCCTCATCAACCATCAACACGACAATCCATAGAAGAGATACCATCGATAGAAACAGTTGAATCGACTGCTCCTCAAGAGGTAGCTATTATAGGCATGTCAGGCCGTTTTCCGGGAGCCAATAATTTAGCGACATTTTGGGAAAACCTAATTAAAGAAAAGGATTTGATTTCAGAGATTCCAGAAGAACGCTGGGATTGGCGAACCTATTTTGGCGATCCCCTCAGTTCTGAAAATAAAACCAATTCCAAATGGGGTGGTTTTTTAGACGATGTCAAATCGTTCAATGCCGCTTTTTTCCATATTTCTCCCAGAGAAGCAGAATTGATGGATCCTCAGCAACGTCTATTGCTGGAAGAAGTCTGGCATGTCATCGAAGAGTCCGGATATAACCCAAAAGCGATGTCGGGTACTGATACTGGGATATTTATTGGCGTTTGTAATGATGATTACAATGACTTGTTGCTAGAAAATAACCTCAAACAAGATGCTTATACCTCGACTGGCTCTTATTTTTCAATCATTCCTAATCGCATCTCTTACTTTTTAGATATGCACGGCCCCAGTGTGGCCATTGACACAGCCTGTTCCAGTTCTTTAGTAGCCCTCCATCAAGCAGTTCAGGCACTTGCCGATAAAGATTGCACATTGGCCATTGCCGGCGGAATCAATCTGTGTCTGACCCCAAAACGTTATTGCTCCTTTAGCCATGCTGGTATGCTATCCCCAGAGGGACGCTGTAAAACCTTTGATAAAAATGCCAATGGTTATGTTCGCGGCGAAGGTGTCGGCATACTGTTACTTAAACCATTAAGCAACGCCGTTGCCGATGGCGATCATATCTACGGTATCATTAAGGGCAGTGCCGTCAATCACGGTGGTTTTTCTAATTCTCTGACCGCACCTAATCCTAATGCACAAGCCGCACTGTTAGTGAATGCCTATCAAAAGGCCAAGATTCCACCAGAAACAGTCACTTACATTGAAGCTCATGGTACCGGGACCAGTTTAGGTGATCCGATTGAAATCAATGGACTTAAAGCCGCCTTTGAACAATTGTATCAACTGTGGGACAAACCCACCCCCCAACAAGCGCACTGTGGTATCGGTGCGGTCAAAACCAATATTGGTCATTTGGAATCGGCGGCCGGAATAGCCGGCGTTATCAAAGTTTTGTTGGCGATGAAACACCAGCAACTTCCAGCCAGCATCAACTTTAACGAACTCAACCCCTACATTCAATTGTCAGCCAGTCCGTTTTTCATTGTCAATCAAACCCAATCATGGGAACGCTTGAAGAATGCTGAAAATCAACCAATTCCGAGACGCGCTGGGGTCAGCTCCTTTGGTTTTGGTGGCACCAATGCCCATATTGTGTTGGAAGAATATGTCAATCCAACACCACCAACCGTCTTGGAGCAATCCCCACAGTTGATTGTACTGTCGGCCAAAAATTCCGACCGACTCACCGCTTATCTCAATGAAATTATCGCCTGGTTAGAAAATAACACGTTGTCGCTGGCCGATTTCGCCTACACGTTACAAGTCGGGCGCGACGCGATGGAAGAACGATTGGCAATGGTGGTTGCCAGCCTTGATGAAGTACAACAAAAATTAACCCAATACACTCAAGGCCAAACTGAAATAGAAGATTTTTATCGCGGCAATGTCAAAAATCGTTTAGCCCAAAATACTCTGTTGATTGACGGAAAAGCGGGACAAGCATTCCTGAGAGTGGCTATTGAAGAAAAAGAACTGACCAAACTGGCGCAACTGTGGATATCCGGGATAGACATAGATTGGCAACTACTTTATCCAAACCACCAACCGCAGCGTCTTTCGTTGCCGACTTATCCATTTGCCAGAGAGCGGTATTGGATATCGGAAAGCAAATCCAGACTCAAAGTCACAGATGTTAAAGGCCAAATGGCCAAACTTCACCCGTTATTGGAGAGCAACACCTCGACCTTTCGTTCCCAACAATTTACCAGCAAACTCACCGGCAACGAATTTTATCTGACCGATCATGTCATCGGCTCACAGAAAACATTACCTGGCGTTGCAATCCTTGAAATGGCCCGTGCGGCTGGAGAGTTGGCCGGTGAACAACCAGTCATGAAGTTGAGCAACATCGTTTGGGCGAGACCCATTATCGTGTCTGACACGCCTAAAACCGTTCACATCAGCCTATTTCCCCAACAGCAGCAGGTTGAATTTGAAGTAACTACCCTAGATGACAACCAGCGGCAAGTCCATGCTCAGGGCCAATTGACTTATCGGAATCATGCAGAGTCTGAAACAGTTGATATTGAAGCCATCCAAAACCGTTGCGTTGATACATGGAACCGTACTGAATGCTATAAATTTTTTCAAGCCAACGGCCTCAACTACGGCCCCGGGTTTCAAACCATTCAAACGTTACACCGCAATGACAGCGAAGCCTTATCTCATCTGTTGGTACCTTCAGAGTTGAAAGATAATGACTGGGTGCTGCACCCATCACTGATGGATGGTGCGTTACAAACAGTGATAAGTTTGATGGACCAAACCACCACCAACCAAACACCCTATCTTCCCTTTGCGTTGGGCGACGTGGAACTATTGGGGCCATTATCAGAGACTTGTTATGCTTATGTCCGCCGGACATCGCTTTCACCGACGGCTAAGTCTTCTGTCTACAAGTTTAATATTTCTATTCTTTCAGAAACTGGACAAGAACAAGTTCGTCTAAAAGACTTTTCAATCCGCGCGTTGAAACCAGCAGCCGATGAGACACCGGTCAAAATGTACTATCAAAGCGTCTGGGAACCTTCAAGATTGGACAACCAGGACCGGCAGCCTCTGCCCGCCGATGGACCAATATTGCTATTTGATACGGATGACAACCGGTGTTCCAGTTTCAAAGAACGACTGACAACTGAAGTCATTCTGGTCACACCTGGGGAAAGTTACCAAGCCTTGGGGCCTCAAACTTATGTCATCAATCCCAACTCCCCGGTAGATTATCGTCAATTGTTAACGGCCTTAACTCAACAAAATCAATTGCCCAGCCACATCATCCATCTATGGTCACAAACGCCTTTTGTCACTGATGAGATGGCCGTGAATGCTCAACTCAACCTCGGCCTCTATTCGATTTTCCACCTCAGTCAAGCCTTGCTGGAGCAAAAGTGGCCTAAGTCGATTCAACTACTGTACGTCTATTTAGCAACTGAAGAGGCATTGCAACCCCAGTACGCCGCCTTAAATGGGTTTCTCAAAACCATTCGCTTGGAACATCCCCAATTGAATTACAAAACGGTTGCGATACCCAGCTTGGACAAACCAGAAGACCTCATTTTAACCGAATTTCAAACCCCAGAAGTTGAAGTCCGCTATGAAAAGTGGCAACGTTGGGTCAAACGTTGGCAAGAATTTGATAGAGTGCATGAAACTTCCACAACGAAAACTCGGTTAACACAAAACGGAGTCTATCTGATAACCGGCGGTGCTGGTGGCTTAGGACTGATTTTTGCCGAATATTTAGCCAAAAACTTCAAAGCCAAGTTAGTGTTAACCGGTCGTTCGGAGTTAACCGATAAACAAACCCTGAAAATTCAATCACTAAATACTTTCGGTGCCGAAGTTATCTATCTACCAGCCGATGTTTCCAAGCGTGACGACGTGGCCGCTCTCATTGCCCAAACCAAATCCCAATTTAACAACATCAATGGCATTATTCACAGTGCCGGCGTGCGTTCAGATGGGTTGGTTCTCAATAAAACCACTGAGGAAATGGCAGCCGTTTTGGCACCCAAAGTCTATGGCACCATTTATTTAGATGAGTTCACCCAAAACGACCCATTAGATTTCTTCATGCTGTTCTCTTCGGTGGCTGCTGTGATGGGCAATATAGGCCAGTGCGATTATGCTTATGCCAATAGTTTTATGGATAACTTTGCGCTCTGGCGTGAAGGACAGCGGGCTTTCCAAAAACGCTCCGGCAAAACACTTTCCATCAACTGGCCGTTGTGGC
>Ga0233403_10001212_pt1 | contig 12086 bp, 6 predicted proteins | sample Na_oxic_1_MG_FD_179866 | JGI IMG/M metagenome (GOLD analysis project Ga0233403, IMG submission 179866) | Seawater microbial communities from Saanich Inlet, British Columbia, Canada - Na_oxic_1_MG | ecosystem: Environmental > Aquatic > Marine > Inlet | place: Canada: British Columbia | collected...
TTCCTATAATACCGTAAGTCGGTTTTTCTCGTGTACAGGGTGGGGTCCGAATACCCATACTCCGAATATCTATATTCACTGCTTCCCGCGCCACAATGTCTGGAATGATTGAACGTGGTATGATGACTCGTGGATTTGGGCAGGTGATACCGGGGCTATCTTCAATATGTTCCCAAATTAATGCCCGACTGCCCGGCACCGCATCAATATTAAAGAATAACAAAGGCTTTGACGGGACGGCGGTTAGCTTTTCCAATTCTGGATCAACACCATACTCGTTGATATGATTAACACGGACGAACCAAGCATCCTCAGCATCCATGAGCCAAAGTTTGCCGTTATCCTGTTGGATATCTGGATGGCACAGTGCCATATCGTCACAAATGGGATGCAAATCGCAAGTGCGTTGAATCTCCACATAACGTTTTTCACCTGTAACGAGATTACGCCCTTTTAACAACCGGCCATCGGGCAAACGATGGGGTTGTTCGAGCATTTCACTTTTACCACTACCACTGGCACCCTCATGCATAAAAGTCACAACATTATCATACGGTGTAATCACTTGAACCGCAGAACAATGAGCCGTCACCCAGCCTTCTGCTTCGCCTTGGCGTATCAACGCACCATAAACACCTTTTTTGGCACTGGGGCCCGGATAGAGATTGTATGAAAATATTTCGTGAATATCATCCAATCGATTATGAACCACAATCTGTTTATCATCAAAATGTGTCTGTCGAAAAGGGGGAGCCACATAAATAACAATTTTGGGAGAAAAGGAATCGCCTATCTCTTCAGAAGAGACAATTCCTTGTAGAAGAGAAAGTCCCAAGGCAAAAAATGCCGCATTGACCGGAACGATTGCAAGGGCATCTTCACCCATATCATAAGCACCCGTTTTAAAAGCAAATACCGCCAAGTTTTGGCTAGCAAGCCAAGCAAAAGTTTCTTGCCTCAGTTGAGTAAAGTCTTCATTGAAGCGGTCATGAAATCTGGGTTTATCTGATGGTTTGTTATCCCCAATCAGCATACAATCCGGATCACGTCGCCGCATGTTAGGATTAAGATAGTTGACAGCAATGCCATTGCGTACTCGTGCTACAGTGGCTTCCGTCACACAACGACCGTCAGGCAGTTCGTACTCGACTTTGAAGAAATCTTGTTTGGTATTGCCACAAGCTAAGTCTAGCAGTTGTTCGGTGTTATCAGCGATGACTAAGTTGGGGCAACTATCAATCACTGTGGCAACTTCTGGGTATTTTGTTATGTTTTTTAACAAGTTATCTTTCATTTCAAAAAATTATAGTATAGTTTGGAAGAAGGAGAATTTCACCAAGGGCAGATATGGGGTGTTAAATCTACCAGAAAATGGTCAAGAATTTTTGCAACGAAAAATTCGTTGTACTCCATTTGGGGGGGAAAAATGATTAAACTTTTGAGCACAGATTTAACACCCCAGGGCAGACCTATCCCTCGTTCCCAAATGACAAATCAATGCCATTAACTTAAGGAGGAATAATAATTGGTAATAATTGGTAATAATTGGTGTCAGAGTAAAATAGACATCTTTTCTAAATAAATTAAATTCCTTTTATATCAATGTTTTATAATTTTACACTGTAAAATATTGAAATAGAAAGTAAAAAATTATTTAGGAAAGATGTTTAATTAATATGGTATAATAATCTGATCAAAAATAAAAGTTAATCAATTAATGTTACTCTGATCCCAATTATTCAATCAATTACCAATTATTCAATCAATTAATGTTACTCTGACCCCAATTATTCACCATTATTCTATTCCTATTCCCAATTATTCAATCAATTAATGTTACTCTGACCCCAATTATTTTTGCCAATTATTTTTGCCAATTATTCAATCAATTACCAATTATTCAATCAATTAATGTTACTCTAACCCCAATTATTTCGGCTACCTATTCATGAACAGAATATTTTTACATTAAAGTACCACTAAATGATTTATTATACCATTTCAACAAAAAAAGTTATAATCAGTTTTTAGGAATGGTGATTATTTAACTTGAACACTTTTATATATAAGTTTTTGAAATAAATAAAGTTTATTAAAAAATTGGTTCACCTTATTTAATTATCATTCCTTATCTTGTTTTGAACCATTAAGGAGATTTTTTGCGGAGTCCTTTAGTTTAGAACTTTAGTTTGGAACTTTCTGTAAAGACAACATCATGAATCATTTAAAAATCAAGCTATTACTCATCGCTATCGTTTTACCATTTATACCAACAAGCGTCATCGCGGCGGGCAAACATGCCTTACTCATTGGTATCCAAGATTATGGCGAGACACCTTTCAATTCGCTAAAAGGTCCTGTCAATGACATTAAATTGACTGAGGATGTATTGCGTAAACGGTTTGGCTTTTCTAACGAGAATTTTATCACTCTCTTGGATGACAAAGCCACTCACACTGGCATTGAAAATGCCTTTAAAACTCTGATTAAACGAGTAAACCCAGATGATTTTGTTTATATCCATTATTCGGGGCATGGTTCGCAAACTGCCGATTTTAACGGTGATGAAAAAAAAGACCAAACGTGGGTGTCTTACGGTGCGCGCACCAGCGATGAAGCGCATAAAGACAACTATGATGTGTTGGATGATGAAATCAATGCGTGGATGGCCCACTTGTATGATAAAACCGATAAAGTGGTGTTTGTCTCGGATTCTTGTCACTCGGCTACGGTGAGCCGTGGTTTTACTCTCAATCGTGCGACAGATGATGATGATCGACCACATATGTTGGGTCAACTAGCCTACGCCCGGCCAGCAATTGAGCGTGGTATTCGCGTGGGTGCCGCACGAGATTATGAATCGGCTGTTGACTTTCGGAGAGAAGATGGTCAACACTATGGCATGTTTACTTGGCATTGGGTGCAGAATCTACAACAAGCCCAAGCCGGTGATACTTGGAATCATATCTATAAGCGTACTTATGCCCAAGTCACTGCTAAACGGGGTATCGTGCAGCAACCACAAATGGCAGGTGAAGGTAGCCAACAAGTGTTGGGGGGTGGCTTTATACCGCAACCACCGACGATTCCGGTGACACGAATCAATGATAACTGGTTCAAAATGCCGGCTGGTTCTCTTTCCGGCGTGACGATTGGCTCAGTTTATCGTTTATATAAACCCCAACATCCCAATCCGCAAAGTTTACCGCGCTTGACGATTACCCAAATTAAACCCTTCGCCAGCTACGGTAAACCCGAAGGTACTTTCCAAACGGGGGACTTGGTGACAGAGGAAAGCCATGCTTATCATTTTACTCCCATCAAAGTGTCTTTAGAAGCTGACTTTCCGAATGGGAAAGATAAGCCCTTGTTACAAGCGATACGTGCCGCTTTCCAACTCCGTGCCGACGGTACGAAACGGTTCTCAGCCTACAGTCTCACAGATGAACCCTCCAATGCAGAACTCCGTTTGCACCTATTGCGCCCTAAGCGTCGTCAAAATGGTTCGCCCATCCGCCGGGCAAAAAATGACTATTTGCCAAAATACTTTCCTAATCAACCAGCAGAATTATGGGTTCTCACACCTGAGCAACGGTTATTGTACGATAATTTGCACATGCGTTTTGATAATCTCAGCAGAGGCATTGAGTTGCTACAGAATAATTTAAATAAATTAGCCCGTATTCGTGAACTGAAAGCACTCCAAAGCCGTCGTAGTCGCAGATTACCAGTGACACTGCAAAGTTATCTTCTGAGTCCAGACGATTATTGTCTAAGCGGACCGGATTGTCTGGAATTGCCCAATGATTTTGGATGGCATCGTAAAACCGGGCCATATACTCTGCCGGAGATTGAGACACGCACACTGAACGAAGGCGATATTCTCACGTTCAGCTTGCATAACCGATCCAGACGGCGGGATTACTATTGTTACATTTTCAATATCAGTCCTGACGGTGCTATCTCTTCTATTTTTCCCGAACCTTTGGATCGGTTGGAATATGCCCGTGTGAATGCGAGAGAAACGCTGAATTTAATTGGGGAAACCGGTTTAATGGCAGAAATGGTGGGCGAGGAAACCATAAAATTTATTATCAGCCGTTATTCGATAGATGTCCGCTTGTTGGAACAAAAAGCTTTTGAAGAACGTGGCGGGAATTTCAATGCCTTAGAACAGTTATTATTTGCACATACCGTGTATGGGAAACGTGGGCGCGTGTCATTGCGAAATGATGAATGGGCAACCGGGTTGGCAGCGTTTGAGGTAAGGTAATTTTTAGGAGTCCAAACTTTAGTTTGGCTGTCCAAGTTAAAACTTGGACTCCTTCACATCTTTTAGAGGAGTCCAAACTTTAGTTTGGCTGTCCAAGTTAAAACTTGGACTCCTTCACACCTTTTAGAGGAGTCCAAACTTTAGTTTGGCTGTCCAAGTTAAAACTTGGACTCCTTCACACCTTTAGAGGAGTCCAAACTTTAGTTTGGCTGTCCAAGTTAAAACTTGGACTCCTTCACACCTTTTAGAGGAGTCCAAGTTTTAGTTTGGCTGTCCAAGTTAAAACTTGGACTCCTTCACATCTTTTAGAGGAGTCCAAACTTTAGTTTGGCTGTCCAAGTTAAAACTTGGACTCCTTCACATGGGAAAATCAATATGCTTAAACAACATCCGAACACACCAGCACATCTGTTTTTAGATGATACACCTTACTTTATTACAGGTGCTATCTATCAAAAGCGTCACTTACTCACTGATCCTGAGTTAAAAAAACAGTTACTCAGCCTAATTGAGAAAAATTTTCAAGCCGTCGGTTGGCAACTCAATGACTGGGTGATTTTAGATAACCACTATCACCTACTTGGAATCAGTCGCAAAGGATCAGATTTATCAAAAATTATCAGATGCATTCACGGTGCTTCCTCTGGTATCATTCGTCAAAAAACACACTGTGACTTACCCGTATGGTGGAATTATTGGGACTACTGCACCCGTGACGACAAAGACTATTACACCAAACTCAATTACCTACTCACAAACCCCATCAAACACGGCTACGTCACCAACCTCAAGGACTATCCATTTTCTAGCTTCGAGTTCACATTGAATAATAAGGGCAGAGAAGCCATGACAAAGCAATTTCGTACTTACCCTGACTACCAGCACTTAGACGAAATTTACGATGATTTTTAGGAGTCCAAACTTTAGTTTGGCAGTTGTCCAAGTTAAAACTTGGACTCCTTGTTCAGCGGCTAAACGCCGTACAATACAAACGCTGCCCAATACGCTTCGCCATAGTTTTTGAGGAACTCGCGTTTTGTTTCCGTCAACGCTTCTATTTGTCTTACGCCGGTTTTTAGTTTGCGGAAAAAGGTGGCAATAAACTCGGCTGTCACTTTATCGGATATTGACCACAATGTTAGTAGGGTATTTTTATTGCCGGCGACATAAAACGCATAAGGCAATCCCATCACGCCTTCTCCACTTATCACTTCACCCACACCCGTTTCACAAGCCGACAATACCATCAAATCGCTCTTTAAATTATAGCCCGCCCACTCGCTGGCGGTGACATAACCATCAATCCCCGGTGGGTTATTGACTTGCCCTAACACAATTGAAGATAAGGGGGGAACTTCGGTGCTGAGGTAGCCATGCGTTGAAAACACCAAATAACGGTAGTTGTCTAATATGCTGTCAGCATTAAGGCTTTGTAGTTTAGCTTCGTTCGCATTCGCCTGTTTGTAAATAGCCGGTTGAGTCTCTTTAAAGAGTTCTTCTAATTGTGACAGTTCTTTCAAAGCCCCCGGCAGATTTTTCCATTTCAGGTTAAGTTGCCTAAACGCACGGGTATAACGTTGTGGATCATTGTTGCCGCGCACGAGGCGACGGGCAATATTGAAGTCAATTGTGCTGGGACAACTCTCCCCCTTTAACAAAGTTTCTCCCCTAGAAACCGGGAGTTTAGGGGAAATTTTATCTTCATAAAGCGGCGCACCCATCGCCAACAAAGTTTCCCGATTCTCAATGCGTTGATAAGCCTTATCTCGTTCTTGCAACAATTTCAACACGGATAAGGATTGCACATACGTGATATGATGTTTGGCAATCACCGGCGGTTCTTTTTCTTCAAGGCGCAGCGTTTCAAACGGTATCAACGCCAAAATCCCATTTGGTGAGATAATCCAATGCGGTTTATCTTTGATGAACTTTTTCAATGGTGCTAACAGTTGTTTCCCAAGTTCACGGCTGAAAGTTTGTGTATCTTTTTTAGGTTCAGCCCGAAGGCAAACTCGCCCTTTAACTCCCTTAAGTAAAGACAATCGGCGACGGTAATTTTCTATGTTTTCTTTGATGTTGGGGATTTTCCCTAAATTGTGCGCGGTGAGTATACCATTGGCTTGCAGGGTAAAAGCTAATACATTGTTTTTATTATCATTATCTTCATTGACAAGGTAGCTGATTAGCACCGCATCCGCTGGCAAATATTTTGCGCCCTCTTTAGCACCGACAATCTGTACCTTGCTAAGTTTAGCATATTTTGGGTATTTTTCCATTAATTCACGATGGAACTGGTTTAATTTTTTGACTCGCTGGTTTTTTTCCGTTTCCAACGTGATTTTTTCTTCTAGGCGATTGTTTTCTAAGGCTTTGGCAATACGATCATTAAAAAAAGCGAGGTTCGCTTCTTCGTCTCGCAATTGTCGTTGCTCGGCAGCAGTTAATTCACTTTGTTGGGCAGCAAGTTTAGTTGCTAGGGATTCAAGCAAAGTACGTGCTTTGCTCATTTCAGCGAGGCGAAAAGCATCTTGGTATTGAGACTGATTAATATACAATTCTGAAAGCTTCAAATAACCATGTACCCACCGTTTAAACAAGGTTTGGCGATTTTCTGCGGATAAATCGCCACTTCGCAAATTTTCCACGCTTTCCGCGAATTTTTTAAAATGTTTAATGGCTTGATTAGTCTTGCCTTGTTCTGCATAGGTGTAAGCCAAATTGTTGAGGCTTCTGATGGTGTCTGGATGCTGTTCTCCTAACAGCCCTTTAGAAAGATGATAACCTTGCTTTAGCAGCGGTAATGCCTCAGAAAATCGGCTTAAATATAGGTAAATACTCGCCAAATTATTTAGGCTCGTGATAGTTGAAGGGTGCTTTTCACCCAACACTTCTTTGGAAAGACGATAGACTTTTTTATGCAAAGGCAAAGCCTCAGACAAGCGATCTAATTTGTGGTAAATTTTCGCCAAATTATTGAGAATATTGAGGGTGTTGATGTGTTTTTCGCCTAATACTTCTTTTGTTAAGCGATAGCTTTCTTCACACAAAGGTAAGGCTTTGTCTAAATCGCCTAATTCTTGGTAAATTACTGCTAGATGATTCAGGCTAGTGAGCGTATCTAGGTGCTTTGCTCCTAACACTTTTTTAGACAAACGATAGGCTGTTTCAACCAAATGCAAGGCATCAGCAGCGCGACCTAAATTGATATAAATTTTCGCAAAATTATTCCGTTTCTGGATGGTTTTTGGGTGCAGTTCGCCTAACGCCTCTTTAGACAGATGATAGTCTCTTTCAAACAAAGGTAAGGCTTTATCTAAATTACCCAAGGTTCGATGGATTTCCGCTAAATTATTCAGGCTAGTGAGCGTGTTTTGGTGTTTTTCTCCCAGCACCTCTTTATAGAGATGATAGCTTTTTTCAAACAAAGGCAAAGCTTCATCTAAACGGCCTAAGTATTGGTAAATTACCGCCAAATTATTTAGGCTTTGAATGGTGTCTGGGTGCTTTTCTCCTAATTTCTCTTTATAAAGACGATAGTTGGTTTCACGCAAAGACAAGGCTTTATCTAAGTAGCCCAAGAGCCGATAGATTTCCGCTAAATTATTCAAGCCTAAGAGGGTGTTTGGGTGTGTTTCTCCTAGCACCTCTTTTAATAGACGATAGCTTTTTTCAAGCAAAGGCAAGGCTTCAGATAAACGGCCCAAATGTTGGTAAATGACCGCTAAATTGTTTAGGCAAACAAGAGTGTCTGTATGCCGTTCTCCTGAAACATTTTTTCTAAGACGATAGCATTTTTTAAACAAAGGCAAGGCTTTATCTAAATGGCCTAAGTTTTGGTAAACTAAAGCCAAATTGTTCAGCGTTGTGAGAGTATCTGGATGTTTTTCTCCTAATACCTCTTGTTTTAAACGATAGCCGGTTTCAAGCAAAGGCAATGCCTCTTTTAATCTACCTAAATGATTGTAAGATAAAGCTAAATTATTCAAGCTCGTAAGAGTTTGTCGGTGTTTTTCTCCTAACACCTCTTTAGAAAGATGATAGCCGGTTTCAAACAAAGGTAAAGCATCAGCAGCGTGGCCTAGGTTGTGGTAAATGGTTGCCAAATTATTCAGACTAATGATGGTTGAAGGATGCTTTTTGCCTATTGCATCTTTTGTTAAACGATAGGCTTTTTCAAACAAAGGCAATGCCTCAGATAAACGGCCTAACTGTTGATAGATTCCCGCCAAATTATTCAGGCTAGTGAGCGTGTCTCGGTGTTTTTCTCCTAACACTTCTTTAGCAAGACGATAGCCTTTCTTAACCAAAGGCAATGCTTCAGACAAGCGACCTAAATTTTGGTAAAGCATCGCCAAATTATTTAGGCTTGCAAGCGTTGTGGGATGTTTTTCTCCTAGCACTTCAGTTTTGATTTTGAAGGCTTTTTCAGCCCAAGGCAAAGCTTGTTTAAATTTCCCTTGTTGATAGTAAGACATGACCGTATAATCATATTGGCTGCCATCAGTTGCGATTGTTCTTCTAATGTAGTCGCCTGAGCAACCAACGTCATTAAACCGAACGCCAATGTCATAAAGCATTTTTTGAGTGTCATTAAAATATTTTCCTTTGATTGTCTGAATCAGAATTTGATCTCCGCACAGCGAAGTTACTTCGTTTCAAAATTAAAGAATTTTCAGAATAAATTTTGGTGCTAGGCGGGGGTTGCAACTTTATGTTCCACCGATTTCATCGGTGGCTATTCATATTTAACCCCTTCGGGGTTGGTACCTCTTTGAAAATTTCTCACACCGAAGGTGTAAAACATGAATAGCCACCGATTCCATCTGTGTAAATATTTGGCTGAAAAACGGGCAAAATCATGATAGATTTAACCTAGGGTGTTAAATTTGTACCCAAACGTCCAATTATTTTTCACCTTCATTTTAGCGATGGAGTATAAGATTTATCTCGCTGCCCAGGCGGAAGGAGTACAAGATTTATCTTGTGCCGCGCTCGTACAAGATAAATCTTGTATTCCTGTCGATACGTTTGCTGCTAAAAGGTTGCCGTTGCACGATAAAGACTTTGCCCACCCTACATAAACGACATAAACGGAGCGATGATCACTTTTTATTTGGTGGATAATTTCCAAAGTCCGATTTTACTAATTCCACTAAGGAATTAAAAGAAGGACATTTTTGACTGACTTTTTCTAAATTAAGGTGTTGTGCCACTTTCTCATTGTGAGTCGCATGGTTGTAGCGTGGACGCTTTTTGGCATCACGACTCAGTTTTTCTATATATTCCTTAGGACTTTCAATGAATTCAGGATTAGAAATCGGTTTTGGATGCCAGTTTTTAAAAATGTGAGTCACCGCTTCAATATCAGCCAAAATCCAAGCTTCAATTTCTTGAACGGGAATGATGATACAAATCATTTCTTTTTCTAAACCAGTTAAACCGGATTTTTTGATAATACGCTTAACCACCTCTTGATAGCGATTGTTTGGTTTTTCATTATCAGCATCATAACAAACAATAAAACGATTGCAACCTAACTTTGCAAATAACTTTAATTGTTTACTGCCTTCTTTCAGCATTTCTCCACAACCACGATACCCTTTTGTTTTAATAGGAATCGATTTATCATCTGCCAATTTTCGGATCAGCACTTTAAGGGTAGCCACATCAGATTTATCTTCACCCAAAACACCGTACACGAATTAATCCTCCTGTATGGTTTCAATAAAATCTGACAATGTGCCTTGTTCATGGATAAATTGATGTGCGGTAGCTATTTCAGTTTTATCAAGAGAACGAAGGTCGGTGATACCGTTTTTCATTGTGACTAAACGAATTTCTTGCGGTTCTAATCGGTTCAATATTTCTGGAGAATGACTCGCTAAAATAAATTGTTCTTGATCAGAATAAGATTTGAGCAATGGAATCAATTTGTGCAATAGTCCAACATGAATCCCATCTTCTGGTTGTTCTAATAGCAATACGGCACTTTTGTCATAAATGACAGAAACAAGAATTTTAAGGAGTCTTCGGGTGCCAAAGGAGAGATTTTGATAATAAAATTTTTTTGAACCATGATGTAAACTGGGCTGAAAAAGAATAGAGTAAAATACATCCGATTTATCGTCATTTTCTTCGGGTAAACGCATTGTATCAACCCGTATCTCTTCAATAATACCTAGCCCTTTTGAACCAATCAGTGTTTTTAATTCGTCAAAATCGTTTGGCTTTTCTAGTGCAAGATGTAATAATCGCATGACAACTGAGCTATTAATATCCAGTTGATTTTTGGATTGATTGAGCCAATTCAGATAGTTGGCATGTGTAAAAATGGTTGCCTCTGTCAATAATTGTTCTTCATCAAGTGGATAATAGCGCACAGTTTGTAAGAAATCGATAATTGATGAAATTGGTTTCCTTATCATCGATTCTTGAGGAAGTAGTGCGATTAATGCTGATAGACTGGGTATGGTACTTCCAATTTTTATATCAGTGTCATTTTCTTCAACTTTAATCGTATCTTGTTGACGATGAAAAAGTGTTTGCCATTTGTCAGGGGCTATTTGGATAACTAATTTTTCATTAAGAAAATCTTGAGTTGAATTAGGCACAATTTTTAATGCATACTGATAATATGTATTATCTAATTCCAATAACAGATTGATTTCCATATTTTCATCACGCGATGTTTTAAATGGCTGATGTGAAATAATATGGTTCGCTACCCACCAAATCGCTTTAAGAATATTAGTTTTTCCACTACCATTGCGCCCAATAAATGCCGTCATGCCCTTCATCTTATCAATCACAATCTCTTGACAAGAAAGAAAATTTTTTATGTGAATACGCTTAAACATAGTTTTCAAATTCGATTAAATATATATATAGAGGTTCAGAAAAATAATTTCACACCATAAGGGCAAACACACAGGTTTGCCCCTACATGAAAGTGAAATTATTTACCTGAAAATCTATAGCTGTTCAGATAAATATTTTGGCAGGAGTCCAAACTTTAGTTTGGCTGTCCCAAGCTAAAGCTGGCAGACTCCTTTTTCTGAAAGTCTATAGACAACGTCCGTATTAAATAACCTATTGATTTATAAGTATATTTAAAATATTCTATAGACTTTGTTGACCTCCTATAGTTTGTCAGAAAAATAAAAAACCTTGAAGGTTGAGCGTTCCAGCACGAAGTTGCCAAAACCGAAAAATAAAAAACCTTCAAGGTTTCTAAACTTCAAGAAAAATAAAAAACCTTCAAGGTTGAGCGTTCCAGCACGAAGTTGCCAAAACCTTGAAGGTTGAGCGTTCCAGCACGAAGTTGCTAAACTATATTTTTCTGAACGTCTATACATAAACTCAGTTCAATCCGTTGTGCTCACCACCCAAACTTCCTTAACCTTCTCATCAACAACCAACGCTGTCCAATGATCACAGGACCATAATATCCCATTTACCACACGACGTTGACGTAATGGTTGCCCACAATAATTTGGTAAGTCTTTGAGAGTGATATGTTCAAGTTTTTTTAGCACTACCATTTCTACCATTTCCCTCAACGCCAACACTTCGGCTTTACCATTGGGATGTTGATAGATTTGTTCGTAGAGATCATATAACCGCATTTCACCTTTTTTCCATTGACGCAAGGTTTTATTACGATTGGTATCGGTTCCCAATTTGACGGGTAAATCCCAATTGGCTTTAGGCATTTTTTTGCGCGGCTGTTGTCGGCAAGCTGTTTTTTCACAAACGATGCGCCGAATAGGTAGAGGTAAATCAGCCATTTGTCTCGCTAACCGTTGCCATATTT
>Ga0233403_10001213_pt1 | contig 12085 bp, 10 predicted proteins | sample Na_oxic_1_MG_FD_179866 | JGI IMG/M metagenome (GOLD analysis project Ga0233403, IMG submission 179866) | Seawater microbial communities from Saanich Inlet, British Columbia, Canada - Na_oxic_1_MG | ecosystem: Environmental > Aquatic > Marine > Inlet | place: Canada: British Columbia | collected...
TTGCCACTGATACAGCCCAAATTATCTTAATGGATGGCACGCTCGGCCAGCTTGATCAACTGTTTCATATTGCCAGCGATTTTGAAGACAATATGAAAAATAATTTCAAGATATCAATGATCCCGGGAATCTTCTGCATTGGTGGTGTGTATGTATTCCATTTTGGGGTTATTTCTGGCATTGCAATATACAATTTAGGGTTGATTACAGGAGTAACAAACGCTATGTTGCCGTTGAAAAAATATCATTCTAAATCTGATCAAAAAAAGTTGCCATTAAACTAAACAGGGCGCATTCCCAAAAAGCAGGTTATTATTAATATTAATTTCTCTGTCTTGAGTACAACGAATTGGCGAAATAAACGAATAAAGCGAAGATAAAATAATTTATTGAACAGGAATGGCAGAGTTCAAGCATACGAAAAAAAATGTGTAATGGAATTATCAATGTACGTAAGGTTTATTTTTTTATGACGAAAGAATAAGGTTTAGGGAGAAATTCGTTTATTTCGTTAATCCGTTGTACTCATTTAATAATAGACGGTTCGTTGACTTTTTTAGAAAAAACGGAGAAACTCAACAATGCAGACTCAACAATCAAAACAGAACCAAGAACCTATTGAGCATTTATTTAAGATTGTTAGTGATTTTGTTATGTTCCCCTCGCTTCAAATAGCCGCTAAATTGGATATTGCTGGCTTATTAAAAGAGGGGGCCAAACATGTCTCTAAATTAGCAAAAGACACTGGTAGCCATTCGGATGCGCTTTATAGAGTATTGCGTATTTTAGCAAATGGTGGCATTTTTTCTGAAGTAGAGAATCGCGTATTTGCACAAAATGAGGTGTCATATTTTTTACGTGAAGATGTACCACTATCTATACGGAAGTATATTACTCTTGAATATCAACCAGAATGGGCTAAAACGGTATTCAATTTATCACATAGTGTTCAGACTAACCAGTCTGCTTTTCGCCATACTCATAATGGGACAAGTCTCTGGGAATACTTTAAGACTCATCCAGAAGAGGGACAACACTTTAGCCAATTAATGACTGAGTTCTCAAGCGTATATAGTGATGTGACTTTGTCAGAATACGATTTTGCTGCTATGCAAACAGTGGCAGATGTTGGTGGAGCGCACGGTTCTTTATTAAGTGCTGTTCTTCAAGCAAACTCTCATTTACAAGGTGTACTCTTTGATTCACCACAAGTCATTGAAGATGCTAAAAAAAATATAAATACGGATATTGTAAAACGCTGTAAACTGGAATCTGGTGATTTTTTGCAAGCCGTTCCTACAAATGTGGATGCTTATATTATGCGTTATATCTTGCATGATTGGAGCGATGAAGACTGCATTCAGATATTGAAGAATTGCCGTATTGCTTCACCAAAGGCAAATATACTGATTGTGGAACGTGTTTTACAGCCAAAGCAGAATTCCCAATTTACTCTTGCACTAGATTTGTGGATGCTTTTGCTATTTGATAATGCAAAGGAACGCACAGAAGAAGAATATCGTGCCTTGTTAGAAGCGGCAGATTATCGGCTAAATCGGATTATAGATACGGAATCACCGTTCAGTATAATAGAAGGTGTTTGAAAATTGTTCTCGTTTCTAAAGTCAGTTTTTTCAAAAAACGTCGCTGGATAAATACCTGATAATTTATACACAGTTAAGGAATGAGGCTTTAATAACTTCAACTTGGACAGCTAAACCTGACAGGTTTTAAAAATCTGTCAGGTAAAGAGGGCAGATATGTCTGTTTTGTTGGTGATGGTATCAATGACTCAATTGCTTTGAAAAAAGCGAATGTTTCTATCTCCATAAAAGGGGCAACCACAGTTGCCACTGATACCTCCCAATTTTTCTTAATGGATGGCACGCTCAGCCAGCTTGATAAACTGTTTCATATTGCCAGCGATTTTGAAGACAATATGAAAAATAATTTCAAAATATCAATGATCCCGGGGATCTTTTGCATCGGTGGTGTGTATGTATTCCATTTCGGGATTATTTCTGCTCTTACAATATACAATTTGGGGTTGATTACCGGGGTAACAAATGCTATGTTGCCGTTGAAAAAATATCGTTCTGAACCTGATCAGAAAGTGGCTATTAAAACCCAGAATACAGAGAGGTTAAGGAAACCGAAAAAATAATTGTCCCGTTGCTTTCACAAATTCAATTATTTATTCATTCTTTTTTTTGTTCCAATGTGAGTACGATATAAAAGAAATTGGTTGGAACAAAAACATCACAATAAGTCGGAAAAATAAACATGACAGATAAGACGACAGATAAGAGTACAGATTGGTTAAGTTTAATGGTAGCTCTTGAATCCCTTGAAGAAGGATTTAATGAGCATCGATTGCCGTTAACAAGCAAGCTGGCTGGGCAACAATTTGAACTCTATTTAGAAGAGGATGGCAAGAAAATAGTCATCCATTTCAAAAATGAGAACCAACTTGAATGGAGTTCAGATGGTGAGCCGCTTTCAGTGGAACATTATGAAGCGATAGAAACACGACCCAATATTTTCTTTGTTGATTGGGTATATCACGCTGCGCCAAAACAATCTCTGTCCATTGTCATAGATTTAGTGGCTCAAGAGTCAACTTTGCTTTGGTCTCAATTGCCAAATGCAGAAGACGCGAGGCCAGACCTTTTTGAGCGAATTAAGAAACTGAATGACTTGAGTGCCGTAAAAGTTCACATCGTTCATGCGGGTATTAACAGAAAAAGAACTGAAAAAGTCCATTGTCGGACAACCGAATTAGTTGGAAAAAGGCTGATACATACTTATAGCAATCAGCATGCCTTTGAACATATCTACCTCAATGAACGATTGTTTTGCTGGCAATCTCTGGAAGGACCTGATAAAGGTTTGGCTGATACTGAGCCAGTAGATTATGTAAAAATCGCTGACAATCTTTATCTGTTTAGCTGGCGTGAACGGGTTGTTCCGTGGGTGGGGATTGTGATGATAGATTTATTACAAATGAGAACAGCAGGAAAAGTTTTTTATGGTGACATCGTTAATCCTGACAAAGTGACTAACTATACTGTGGGTGCTCAAGTTGAGTTTTGGGACGAAGAAGGTGAAAAAGGCTAAATGCAAACCAAACTGGGGAACATTGTTGCCAAAAATATTGGGTTTCTTTAAGGCGTTGTGGCATAAATCAGAAATATTCTTTAATAATCAATGACTTACAGTTTTACGCGCCTTTATTAAAATTGTTATTAATCAATAACTTAGCAGTCTTTATGCAACAACGCCTTTCTTTAAAATTAATTTCTACTGTAAATTTTTGGGTGATGGTGTTTGGAGTATAAAGCGCAGCGGTTGTGCTTATCACCAAATTAATTTACAGTGACAAAAATTCCAGAATTTTGGACTTGACTCAAAGATGCCGGTTCTGGATTGTGCTTTGATTGTGGATTTGCACTGGTACTTAAACTTAATTATTAAGATGGAAGAGTAAGAACAATGGACTTTTATATCACAATTTTCAGTTTCGCTATTTTTCTTTTTATTTTTTTATGGGTTGGTACATTGGCCGCCAAAACTTCGGGTAATACTGAGAGCGATTATTTATTAGGAAACCGTTCCTTTGGAAAGTACTTTATTGGACTAAGTTTTGGAGCTACTGCGAACGGTAGCTGGATGATGATTGGTGCTGTGGGGATGTCCTATACGATGGGAATTTCAGCTTTGCTCATGCTTATAGCAACTTTTCTAGGTGAATTCACTTTTTGGAATTTTTTTTCCAAGAAAGTCAACCAAATCTCCGTTGCTCAAGATTCACAAACCATTCCTGAATTTTTAGGTATCCCCTTCAAAAAAGATCAAGCTCAAGCCCAAAGAATTATTACTTTCATCGTAGCCCTTATCACAATTGTGTTTCTTGGTGCCTATATGGCAGGTCAATTTTCTGCAGCTTCCAAAATGCTTGATGTTTTTTTTGGACTTGAACCATCAATAGGTGTAATTATTGCTGCGGTTGTTATTCTGATGTACTGCGTTACTGGTGGAATAAGGGCATCGATCTGGACTGATGTGGTGCAAGCCTTTGTAGTGGTATTTGTTTCTGTTGGGATGCTAATAGCTGTCGTTATAGCTGGCGGTGGCGTTTCAGAAATTATCTTAGCCCTGAACCAAATTGATCCCTCTTTGACGAATCTTACTGCCGGCTTTACCGGCTGGTTTCTCATCGCCTTCCTCGTCGGCTTTTTCTTTTTTGGTTTCGGATTAGGTATGAGTCAGCCTCAACTTCTTATCAGATTAATGGCTGGAAGCAGTCCTGAAGAGGTGAAGAAAGCAAGGTGGATATACTTTGCTTTTTCCTATTCTATTTGGATTGCCATGGTTTTATTTGGCCTGATTTGCCGGATATTAATTCCTGATATTGACGATCCAGAACAGGCTTTGCCTTTTTATGCGATGCAAAAATTTCATCCCGTGTTAGTGGGTATTGTGTTGGCCGCTGTCTTTTCTCTCATTGCCTCTACGGTGGATTCTCTACTTCTTGTTTGTTCGAGTGCATTGGCGAGAGATATTTCCCCGACTTTGCATCGTAAAATGTCAAATAAATATGGTGTGAGATACCATCAAGCCATGACATTACTGGTAGCTATTCTAGCCGTCATCGCCGCGCTTTCTATTTCTGGCACTGTGTCTTCGGTGCTTCTATTTGCAGTCGGAGCAATGATAAGTTCGCTGGGACCAGCTATGCTGATTACTTTAGTCAAAAGACGCACTCATTATATTGCTTTGAGTGTGACAATGTTCGTTGGCATGATGACAGCCATTATTTGGAACATTTTGGGATACAGTATGATAATTGTTGAAGTCTTCCCCGGTTTTGTAATTGCTTTATTGGTGCATGAATTGTTAATGGTGAGTATTTTTTCTGGAAGACGGTTATCCCAGCAAGCATAGGGCGCATCCCACACACCGTTTTTGGCGAATGAACAACCACTTGTTAAAGTTGAGTTTTTGTTTTGTCATGAGCAAACAAAAGGAGAAAAATGAAGGACTTAAAAAGTGCCCTTTCTGCTTGGCAAAACATCCTTGGAATAGCGTATGTTATTAGCGATGAAAGCGTGCTGAAAACCTTTCAACAAGGGACGTTTGCTACCAGCCAACAAATACCTGCCATCATCCGTCCCGCTAATCGGGCTGAAGTGCAAGATTGTGTACGGATTGCTAACCAATATAAGGTACCCATTTACCCCATTAGTCGGGGGAAAAACTGGGGATATGGCTCATCTGTTCCTGTACAAGATGCTTGTGTGGTAATGGATTTAAGTCGTATGAACCAGATTGTGGATTACGATGAAAAATTAGCTTATGCCACCTTGGAACCGGGCGTGACGCAGCAACAACTGTTTGACTTTCTGCAAACGCAAAACTCAAACCTATTTATGAGTGCCACCGGTGCACCACCAGATTCTAGCTTGGTTGGAAATATACTGGAAAGGGGCTTAGGTGAAGGGCCTTATGGGGACCGTTTTGAGTATGTTTGTGGCATGGAAGTTGTCTTACCGACAGGCGATTGTGTTCACACTGGCTTTGGACGATTTGCTGGTGCGAAAGCAAACCGTGTCGGTCATTGGGGAGTCGGGCCTTACCTTGACGGCTTGTTTACTCAATCCAATCTGGGGATCGTAACTCAGATGACCCTCTGGCTAGCACCCTATCCTAAGTATTTCCAGTCATTTTATTATGCTATCAAGAAAGAGGCTCGTCTTGAAGAAGTCATTGACACAGTGCGAGACCTCAAGTTAAATAGAGTGATTGAAACGGCTTTTGTGATAGCGAATGACTTTAGAGCACTACCATTGACTCAACAATATCCTTGGGAAGAATCGGACAGTAAGACTCCGCTTCCCGAGCGGGTGAGAAAAAATTTGCGACGGACCTTTCTTGGAGGCAGTGTCTGGTCTGGTTCTGGTGCTTTGTACTCCAACAGCAAGGCGCAGGGACGAGTCGTGCGCCGGCTAATTAAAAAAGCTTTACACAAAAAAGTTGATCGCATTGTATTCTTTGATGCCAAAAAAGCGCGATTAGTGCAAATGAAAATCGTCCAGCCCTTTATAAAACGATTTTTTGGGTTTGATGCAAGTACTTTTGCCAAATTTTTCTTCGACAAAAATCCTCAACGCGGTATTCCGATAACAGAAGCCGCTGGATTAACTTATTGGAGAAAGCGATTTCCCGTCCCAACGGATATCAATCCAAATAGGGACCTTTGTGGACTGATATGGTGTTCACCCCTCGTGCCGTTTGATGGCAAGCATGTCATGAATGCCTTAAAAATTATTGAGGAAGTTCTCATAACACATCAATTTGAACCAAATATCGGTTTAAATTGTGCGACCGACAGAAGTGTTATCATCACGGTAGGCATTGTTTATGACAGAGAAATCCCCGGAGAGGATCAGCAGGCATTAAACTGTCATAATACGCTGCTTGAAAAATTGAACGAAGCTGGCTATATTCCCTATCGACTAGGAATAGATGCCATGAAAAAACTACCTCAACCCCAAGATGACTACGGAAAGCTGCTTCATCAACTGAAAAAAACGTTAGATCCAAATGATATTCTATCCCCCGGCAGGTATGATTTTCGTTACACTTGGCCAGATTCATTTTAATTGTGAATGAATAATGAAAAAAGAATGAAAAAAGCCTGATATCACAAATTTCTCTGGGATTTTAAAAGCAAAATCATTTTCACAGTTTTGAAGTACGTTCAGTATAAACCGGAGAAAATTGACATTAATATGATGGTAAATAGTTTTGATGAATGGTCTCCCTTAAAGGAGATTATTGTCGGTTCACCGATTAATTATGAGTTGCCGGAGTTGGAACTTTCTTTCAAACTCTTTTTTCACGATGTGGCAAACTCCGCCTTTTATTACCCCAGTTATGAAAAGGCAACGGGTGATGAGCAGAAACCTGAAACAAAAAAATTGCAAAAGCGGTACGTTGAAGAACTCGCCGAAGATGTCGAAGAACTGTCTAATACCTTGACAAAACTTGGGGTTAAAGTACACCGTCCAATTTCCTTAAATCAGGTCATTGATTTCAAAACGCCTTATTGGGAGGCAACTGGTCTCCCGGCTTTAAACGTGCGTGATCAAGCGATCATTATGGGAAATGATATTATAGAAACGCCGCCTCAAGTCAGAGCAAGGTACTTTGAAAATGATCTCTTAAAACCGGTATTTTATAAATATTTCAAGGCTGGTTCAGGCTGGATAACGATGCCCCGACCGATTATGACAGACCAATCGTTTGATACCTCTTATGTTTCAGGAGAAACGAATCCATGTATTCAGGCAGTTTATCCCCAAAAAACCTCTGAGTTTGACATTGGCTTTGAGATGATGATTGATGCGGCACAATGTATTCGCTTTGGTAAAGACATTCTGGTCAATGTTTCTACCGAGAACCATGAGTTAGGTTTGCAGTGGTTTCAACGTCATTTAGGGGATAAGTTTCGGTTTCATCGGCTCTATCGGTTTGCGGACAATCATATTGACAGTCTTGTTCTGCCTTTGAGACCGGGCACACTTTTGCTACGTAATCCCAGTATTGTAGATAAGCTGCCTAAAGCGTTACAAAAGTGGGATAAAATTTATGCCCCAGAACCACAAGATAATATTTTTCCCTCTTATGAAGAGGATGATTTAATTTTAACGAGTAAATTTATTGATCTGAACGTATTATCAGTTGATGAAAAAACGGTGATTGTGAATTCACTCTTTCCCGAATTGATCAAGACGTTGGAAAAGCATGGCTTTACAACTGTTCCGGTTCGTCATCGTCATCGACGGATTTTTGGTGGTGGTTTCCATTGCTTTACTTTAGATACTGTTAGAGAAGGTTCTTCGTTGGAAGATTATTTTAGTTGATACTGAAATTAGGGTGATGTTTTTAGGAGTCCAAACTTTAGTTTGGGCAACCCATCCAAACTAAAGTTTGGACTCCATCACCTTTATGCCCCACTACTAGCGAACAGTTCTATAGTCACTAGGAATTATTATATATGGATCATATTAAGGCCATTGATCGGTTGCCCATGCAAAATATTTTTGGGAAATAATTATTGTGTTTGACAAGGAAAATTTGAGGAGAATCAATTATATGAGTGAATTAATTGAATTTGAGGAGGAAATTTCTGAAAACGAGGAACCAAGAATGCTTTCACGAAATCACAGTTTTTTAATGGGTAGAATCACGGGCTTGCTGTTCAGTGATGAAAGATTTACCGTTATGCCAGAACTCAGCTTGGACGCTAGTCAAATAGATTTAAGCCAATTTTATATCAAAGCTAAAGATGAATTGATACCTGACATCAGCCTTTATCCTAATGAAGTGGGTTTAGGTAGCCCACTTGATGAACTAAAAATGAAGGATATGCCTTTGTTAGTCATTGAAGTCCTTTCACCTCGCCAAAGCATGAATGACATTATCGCTAAATTTCACGCCTATTTTGCGCTGAGTATCAAATCTTGTTGGTTGGTTATGCCAGCTATAAAATCTATAACGGTTTACCCAAAACCCAACCAACATAAGACTTTTGATTTAAACGATAATGAAATAGTTGACGAGATAATGGATATTCGGTTGCCCATGCAAAAAATTTTTGGGGAATAATTATTGTGCTTGACAAGGAAAACTTGATAAAAATCAATTGCATGAGTTAACTTATTGAATTTTATGAATATTTTTTTTAAACGAGGAATCAAACGAGCGTCGGGTGGGATGAAATCGGTGGAACAATCGGTGAAACATAAATAGGGTGAAAAATTATAGGTCATTTTTTGACAGATTTAACACCCCAGGTTATGGGTATTGTGAATGACGGGTTGATAGAAAAAATAAAATTGACGGTCCCTAATCAAGTCTTTTTATCATGGAATCCGTTGCTTCTACTACTGCTGACAACATTTCTAACGCTTCACTGGTTAGATGCCCGCCGGTCGGTATCATTTTTAATTCGGCAGCCTGCCAATTTTGGGCAAGGAGATAGGAGGATTCTAAGGGACAAATTAAATCACGTTGTCCATGAATGAGAATAGCTGGGAGATTGGTGACTTTATCAATATCGCGTAATAATTGGTTTTCTTCAATAAAACAACGGTTAAACATATAATGGCATTCAATACGAACCCCATTAAGGACTTCTAAAGGGTCCGTTGGGGCGAGAAACTTTCCATTGCTAACAACACAGCTATTCCAAGTAGCCCAAGCTAAGGCAGCTACATGACTGGTGGCAGTATCTTCACTCATTAATTGCGCATGATAAGTGGCTAATGGATTTTTTCGCTGTTCTTCTGATAATCGTCCTATAAAAGTTTGCCATTGTTGGGGAAACAGTCTGCTTAGACCGCCGTCTTTACCGAACCAATCAATATCACACTGTCTGGCTAAAAAAATGCTCCGCAAAATGATACCTAATACTTGTTCAGGGTGCTGTTGGGCATATAATAATCCCAAAGTGGCTCCCCATGAGCCACCAAAGACTACCCATTTTTTAATACCGAGTCGTTTTCTAATGGTTTCCATATCTGCCAATAAATCCGCAGTGGTATTGTCTTTTAGACAGCCAGTTGGCGTAGAACGCCCCGCACCCCGTTGATCAAATAATACAATTCGATAGGTTGGATTAAAAAGAAAACGATGGTATGGTTGACAAGATGATCCCGGCCCCCCATGCAAAAAGACAACAGGAATACCTTCAGGATTTCCGGATTCTTCTACCATCAAAACGTGTTCTTTTCCAACGGCGATCTGATGGGTAATATAAGGTTCAATGTCAGGATATAGAATTGTCATATTTTCTCGTTTTTTCTCGTATTAGTTGTCGGTTTTTGAAGTGAGGCATTTTCAATTTCCAAGATCGAACCACCTTGGTTCCAATTGTTCCACTCCCAATTTGGAACAATCCACTTGATATACTTGGAGACGTGCAAGTATACTTTGGCTATCGGCTCATTGAGACGAAAATTCTTGTCTATTCGCTAGAATACGTGATTGGAATGACGTTTACTGAGTAGCTAACCAACGACAGACCTGACAGGTTTTTAAAACCTGTCAGGTCTTGGGCTTTCAGAAGAATTCGGATTTTTCTTTTCATCACGGTTTCAATACCGTTTTCCACACCACGCGATCAAAACCCACCGCAACAACACTAATAAGTTGCCATTTTAACACGTCACCATATTTTGATTTCAAACGTGTTTGATAATCAAACAATTGCTGTTCAGATTCCGCCAATTTTTCCTTCACTGGTTCTAAGCCTTCCAATTCTTTAATATTCATTTTTTTGAGTGTCGCACCGCTCAATTTGACCTCAGATAATTTTAAATACTTGAATTAAAAAAGAAAATTACGCAGAGGCAACTGACGAAAGTCTGGACGGATAATCATCGTTAAGTCAGCATATCGCCGTTTTGATGGCGTTTCTGAATCCATCATATACCAAACCTCATCAAAAAGTGCCGTCAAAAAAGCCGTTTTGATTGTCAACGACTTGGCGGTTTTGTAATCACGATTGTCAAACACTTTAAAATAACGTTCTTCCATAAAATCACAGAGGGATTGCAAATCGCCCGTTTGGTAAAAATATTTCGCCATTTCGCGGATGGCTTCACGTTCAGTGTCTTGTGGTAACAACATTTCAAACAGATGTTCAACATAAAGCTTTCGCACCACTAAATTAGGAATTTTAAAACGTAATTCGCCCAGTGCCGTTTCCCCATCTAAAGTCACAATGCCTAAATAATAAAGTAAAGACACGATAAATTGGTTGCTTTGAGTCGTTTTTAACATTTGATCGACACCAAAACGATTAGCAAGTAATGAGAGAATCAAAGGGGGTGTTTCATTCAATGCCTGCCAAATAATCGCCCGCCCATTGGGCAAACGGGAGAGAAAAGTCAGTATTCCCATAAGGAAATTTCAGCATGATAAAACGCCTTCTTTTGTTAATTGGCACTGGGATCATTGAGTGGGATAATTTAGAACGATAATTCGCAAACGAGTCGATAATCAACGATTTAAGAACATAATGAGTGCATATGTATAAGTGGTTGATTTTATTAAATTTACAATTTAAATACCTCAGTACCATATTGTCTCAAATGTTAAAAATGCTTTAAAATCAATTAATTGGTAAAATGGAGTTCAAAGCTTTAGCTTTGGAACCAAGTACGTCAAATTGAGCTGACACTCACTTAAAATTGTTATCCAAAAGAGCGTATTACTCGATCATCAAGTTTTTAAAAAATCATAACGAAAGGGATTGTATAATCAAGCGGATTTTATATTGTGACAATAACTACAAGGATTGTATTTTAGAAAGGATTAGATCAGACTTCTATTTGGCACACGAAAATTAACAATTAGAAAAAACCAAATCATCTCCCGATCTAATCCCTTATAAAATACAATCCTTGTAGTTATTGTTTTTTTAAAAACTTGAAAGTCGAGTATTAGAAATGAGAATTCAATAACCGAAAACCTGACAGGTTTGGTTGCTCAAGTTTCAGAAATTATTAAAGCCTCATTCCTTATAAAAAAAAACAGGGATAAACTGTAGAATCCTGTTTTTGTGGCGATAGGTAAAGTGAGAGCAAGTTCATATAGTACCAATATATTTATTCCGAATTTCTAATTACCAATTACTTAATCTTAATTTCCAAATTAAATATAATTAGTGATTTATATCAATTTATAAAAATAATTTATTAGTAAATCACAGCATAATTTGCGGTATGAAAATTAAAAATATTATTATTATCAATGAGTTATTTAAAAATTCATCTGTAGAATATGCTGTCGATCACTTTAGTTTTTTATTGTATTAGAAATATTTGATATTATTTGATTTGGGAATTTGGAAAAATATCTGATTAAACAAATTTAAAGGCTCTGACTAAATTTTTTAATTTAAAGAACCACTATTCTCTTGAAAAATTCATCCGTTCAATGGCTGTCGAAATTTTATGTGATACCATTCCCAATTCCCAAATGGAATCCAAGCTTTAGCTTGGCATAAGCACAAACT
>Ga0233403_10001214_pt1 | contig 12073 bp, 9 predicted proteins | sample Na_oxic_1_MG_FD_179866 | JGI IMG/M metagenome (GOLD analysis project Ga0233403, IMG submission 179866) | Seawater microbial communities from Saanich Inlet, British Columbia, Canada - Na_oxic_1_MG | ecosystem: Environmental > Aquatic > Marine > Inlet | place: Canada: British Columbia | collected...
TAGGTTTGGCTTTCACGGTGCCGCTGTTTGTTTTGAGTATGAGTCGAGATTGGGGTTGGCTAGGCGATTGGGCTTTTGCCCCTTGGGTGAATGGCTTGATGTTGTTGATGACGTTGCCTGTGCAATTTTATGTCGGTTGGGATTTCTACGTGGGAGCCTGGAAATCCCTTAAAAATGGCGCGGCTAATATGGATGTTTTGGTGGCCCTGGGCACGTCTGTCGCTTTTTTTTATAGTGTCGCTGTTTTGTTCAATTCGGCTTTGGGTGAACACGTTTATTTTGAAACGGCGGCCGTGATTATTACGTTGATTAAATTGGGTAAAGTGTTGGAAGCCAGGGCGAAAGGGCAAACCGGTGCGGCGATTAAAAAATTAATGGGGTTGCAAGCTAAAACGGCTTGCGTGATACGCGATGGTGTGGAAACGGATATTGCGATTCATTCCGTTGTCGTGGGTGATGTTATTTTGGTACGCCCTGGCGAAAACTTGTCTGTAGATGGGGAAGTTATCGAGGGGCAATCGGGTGTGGATGAAAGTATGTTGACGGGTGAAAGTTTACCGGTGCATAAACGGCCGGGGGATGCCGTGATTGGCGCGACGCTGAATAAACAAGGTTTACTGAAAATCAAAGCGACTAAAGTGGGGGCCGAAACGGCACTGGCACAGATTATTCGCTTGGTTCAACAAGCTCAGGGGAGTCAAGCGCCGATTCAGCGTTTAGCGGATCAAGTGGCCAGCATTTTCGTGCCCGCGATCATCGTGATCGCGATTTTGACACTGTTGGTATGGTGGTTAGGTTTGGGGAGTGATTTCACGACGGCTATGATGAGAATGGTAGCGGTGTTAGTGATTGCTTGCCCTTGCGCCTTAGGCTTGGCTACCCCGACTGCGATTATGGTGGGTATGGGCAAAGGGGCAGAACAGGGTATATTATTTAAGAATAGCGAGGCTTTGGAACAAGCGCATCAGCTTAAAGTGATTGTGTTGGATAAAACGGGTACGGTGACGACGGGCCAGCCGAGTGTGACGGATATCATTGTTGGCGATGCACAATGGGATGAGGAGGCGATTTTACAGTTAGCCGCTTCAGCGGAGCGGGGTAGTGAGCATCCATTGGGTGAAGCGATTGTTCATTCGGCCCTTGAGAGGGGTTTATCATTAGTCGAACCACAAGAGTTTGAAGCGATAACGGGAGAAGGGATTATCGCGACGGTTTCGGGCAAACGGGTTGCCTTGGGTAAGGTGCCGGCTTTTGCAAAGGCGGGGCATCCGCTAAAACAAGACATGATGCGTTTGCAAAACGAGGCTAAAACGGTTATTGGGGTGAGTGTGGATGATCAAGCGGTAGGCTTAATCGCGGTAGCGGATACTGTGAAAGCGGGTTCAAAAGAAGCCGTGGCTGAAATGCACCGTTTAGGTTTACAAGTGGTGATGTTGACAGGCGATAATCAGGCGACGGCGGAGGCGATAGCAAAGGCTGTGGGGATTGATCGCGTTTTAGCGGAAGTGCTGCCAGAGGGGAAATGCAATGAAATCAAGCAGTTGCAATCGGAGGCTTCGGGTTTAGTGGCGATGGTAGGCGATGGGATTAACGATGCGCCCGCTTTAGCACAAGCTGATGTGGGGATGGCGATTGGTACGGGTACGGATGTCGCGATGGCGACTGCTGATGTGACGTTGATGCGAGGCGATTTACGTTCCGTTTCAGAAGCGATAGCTTTAAGTCAGGCGACGATGCGAACGATTAAACAAAATCTATTTTGGGCTTTTGGCTATAATGTGTTATTGATTCCGGTTGCGATGGGGGTTTTATATCCTTTTACGAGTTTGCCTCTGATCATACGCCATTTGCATCCGGGATTGGCAGCGGCAGCGATGGCGTTTAGTAGTGTGTCGGTGGTGATGAATAGTTTGCGGTTGGGGAAAAACTTGATAGAACGCTGATTAAACTGATTTTCATGATTAACGCTGATTAAAATTTGGACTGATTAAAAAAATCAGCGCCAATCATGACAATCAGTCTTATCTGCGTTCTATTCGTTATCAGCATTCCTTGTCGTTCTATTGATGAGTGATTACTGAATACTCGCTAATTCCTTTTCAGAAAGGCCGGTTGTTTCTGCAACAATGGTCGGATCAATACCTTTGGCTAACAGGTTTTGGGCGATTTCTAAGGCTTTATTTTGTTCGCCATCTTCAAAAGCGATTTCTGCCCGTTGCGCCTCAGCATTGGCGCGTTCTTCCGATTGTGCTAAAGCCTCACTTAACTGCCCATTATCACGCAACACTTCTCCTGTTACTGCATTGACAAAAATGAAGCGTTGTTCTTGAACCGCTATTTTAATATTCATTTCGGGCAACAGAAAATAACCGGCATTATCAGGCCCCATTTTCTGATAAGCTTGGCCTTTGGTTTTTCGCCACAAGTGCAGTTCAATGGGTACACGCCATTTATTTTGAGGTGTAACCCCATCAATGACGAAGTAAGTTTCAGCGCCTAAACCAAAATACAAAGCCACATTGTTCTGTAAATCTTTCAAATGACTTTTGGGGGAGGTGATTTCAATCAGACAACGTGGTGGTGGCCGGGTATCCAAATCATAAGATGAGGGTGCCTGAAAACAGTCTTCCATGAGTAATAAATCGGGGCCAATACGGTGTTTGACTTGCTTTGAATTCCGATAAAGTAAAAACGTATCAACCAATAACATCAGGTCCTGTTTTTGCAGATAAGAGCGTAATATCTCTGTAAAATAAGTTAATAATTGTCCATGTATTCCACCTGCTGGCATGAGTTCTTCCTCAGTTTGATAGGCAAAAGGATCAGTGTCCCAGTTTTCTGTGATATGGGCGGGAATCCAAGCTGGGCGATCTGGCTTTAGTTTCCTGATGACTCCCGTTTTGAATCGAGGTATGGGAACCCTTGTGGGTTCATAAGTTTCTAGTCGGGCATAAGACATGATTTGCTCTCCAATTAAAAGCAAGCAGATTGAGATTCAATAGCGATGAGCTAAACTCTTAAACAAAATTTATTTTAACGCTTTTTCGAGAAGCAACGGATTTGGCTTCTTGTGATGATTGACGCAGATAAGAGATATACTGCCAACCGCCACAATTTGCGCTTTTTGTAAATACCTTTAAAATTGATATGGATATATTGGGTTAGTCACCTTTAGGTGACTTGAGCTTTTAGACAACTGCTTTAGCTGTTGGCTTAAATGTTAAAGTAATAGCGCCTTATGACGATGCTAAGTATAGAACGCAGATTCAGCTTCTTGTCATGATTGACGCAGATAACGTTGATTGTCATGATTGATGCTAATTGTTTTTAATCAGCGTTAATCATGATCATCAGTTAAATCAGCGTTCTATCTATTGGAATAATCGAATAAGGCTAAGCAAACCAAGGATTACAATTCGTTTATCTGCCCTGTATAGACGCGAAGCATCGCGTCTCTACGACATTGCCCGAAGCTTGTTAAAATTATAATTCGAGGGCGATAACAAAGGTTCGCCCCTACACATTTTTCCCACTTTCTAAGGCAAATGCGGCCGTTCTAGGTAGGCATGAGAGCCCATTTCTTTTAAACGGCTAGCGGTGCGTTGAAATTGAAGGGCGTGACGCACTCCAGTATAGAGTTGTTCCGGCGGTACTTGGGCTGAAATAATCAGTTTGACGTTGCGATCATAAAATTCATCTACTAAATTAATCAGCCGAAGAATATGCTCCTTTTCATCTTCATCATCCATTGCCTTAATATTGCTGATGATGACGGTGTTGAAGCAACGCGCTAATTCAATATAGTCAGCCACGGCTCGTGGAATATTGCATAATTCTTGAAAATCAAACCAGACAATACCTTCTGCACAGCACCGGGTAGGCATCTTGCGCCCGTTAATGTCAAGTGTAATATTGGATTTCCCCTCATCAGGTGCAATGTCTTGAAAGCTTTCCTGCAATTTTTGTTCGGCTTTCTCATCTAAAGGATAATGATAGATTTCCGCCGTTTCTAAAGCGCGTAAACGGTAATCTACCTCACTATCCGCTTTGATAACTTTTGTATGTTGTTTGATTAAAGCAATGGCGGGTAAAAATCGATCCCGTTGAAAGCCATTTTGATATAAATCATCCGGCGCGATATTAGAGGTGGCAACCAAGGTAACCTGCTGCTCAAATAATGCTTTGAGTAAACGGCTGAGTAACATGGCATCTGTAATATCGGCGACATGAAATTCATCAAGACAAATCACGCGTACTTGTTTTGCCAAGTTTTTGGCGACAATGGTTAAGGGGTTTTGTGTCTTTTTGAGCGTTTTTAATTCTTGATGAATTTGGCGCATAAAACGGTGAAAATGAATCCGCATTTTTTGCGGAAACGGTAAGCTGTGGTAAAAACTGTCAAGCAAATAGGTTTTACCTCTTCCGACACCTCCCCATAAATAAATACCTCGCACGGGTGGTATTTTTTGTTTCAGAAAATATTTCTGGTATAGTTTGGCTAACCCACCCTGCTGTTTTTTAACGGCTTCTATTAATTGATCATGCAGTTGTTGAGTGTGTTCCACGACATTTTGTTGAGCCGCATCTTTAATAAAACCGGGGCGTTGTAAATCTTGATGATAACGTTCAAGAGGTGTTGTCATAATATTTCGGATTTTCAAAATTCACCATTATTTTTCTGAATATCTAGAGACATAGTTTCGCACTCAAACCACCATTGACAAAAAGGGTTTCACCTGTCATATATTCTGACTGTTCTGAAGCCAAAAACAAGACAAAAGCGGCTATATCGGAGGGCAATCCCATTCGCCCAATTGGGAATAATTTGCTCGCTTTCTCACGGTTATATCCCGGTTTAATAAAACGCTCAACTTCAATCGCACCCGGTGCAATCGCATTGACTGTAATCCGATAGGGTGCCAGTTCAACAGCCATTGCTTTCGTTAATGCGTTTACACCCCCTTTTGAACTACTATAATGGATGTGATCTGGAGAAGTCGCCTGACTATGGATAGAACTGATATTGATAATTCTACCCGGTATGTCATATTTTAGCATTAATTTTGCTGCTTTTTGTGAACATAAAAACATAGCAATCAAGTTAATTTCTAGGGTTTCCAAAAAGTCTCGACGTGTGAGTTGAAAAAATGACTTTGGTTTTGTCAAACCCGCATTATTGACGAGAATATCAATTTTTTCCCACCTATTTTCAATTTGAGTGAACAATTGCTCAATCGCTTCATCTTGAAGAAAATCAGTTTCTATCGCTTCACCCACCCCATTGTATTTTTCTAAATAGGCCAAAAAATCGGTGGTATTTTCTGTCCTCAGATGCGTTATAATCACGGTTGCGCCTAGTTCGATAAAGGCTCTCGCAATTTCTTTGCCGATACCAATAGCCCCCCCGGTTATAAGAACGATCTGGTTATCAAAAGTGTTCAATGGTTTGCTTTTTCTAGTCATTTAATAAAATACCGATATTTGTTTGTTCAAAGGGCTCTGAATCAAAAAGATGATTTTTAAAAATCAAATCAAACGCAGGGTACTCGAAAAGGTAAAATCAAGTCAACATTGATAATTAATTGATCATTGATAGAGTTTGTTCGATAATCTACAATTAATAAGTGAAAGGTGATAACTGATAACTGATAACTGATAACTGATAAATGCATTGGACTCTGATTTTTATTCTTTTATTATTAACGGCTTGTCAGCCGCAGCAATCTACAACGCCACGCGCTGCAAAAAAGCCGGCTGTTCATCTTGTCGAAACGGCTGTTGTGACGGCCCAACCTTTAACCTCTTCGGCTGTTTATACGGGCACTTTACGCGCACAGCGCATTGTGCGGATTTTCGCCCAAGAAAGTGGGCGCATTACCCTATTCCCCTATTACCCAAGCGATACCGTTAAACGCGGCACGATATTAGTTCAATTAGACGATGCGCTGTTAAAAGCGGAATTAGATAAAGCCCTCGCTGTTCATAAGCAAAACCGAGTCAATGTGCAACGTTTGCAAAAACTGGCTAAACGAAAATTAGTTTCGGCCGATGAATTGTTACGCGCTGAAACAGAACAAGCTATCGCTCGTGCTGAAGAACGGATTTTGCGAACCCGTTTAAGCTATACCCAAATCAAGGCCCCTTTTACTGGCCTTGTGACGGCCCGTTTAGTCGAACCCGGTGATGTCATTGATACCAATACGCCGTTATTAACGCTGATCGATCCGGCCTCTTTAGTGATCGATGTCGCTGTGTCGGAATGGCTTTTATCTCAACTGAAACTGAAACACCGCGTTTCTGTGCGTATTGACGCGCTAGGTACCCAAACTTTTAAGGGGCAGATTTCACGTCTTCATCCCACCATCAATCCCCAAACTCGTTTAGGGCAAATCGAGATTACCCTACGCCCTTTACCGAAATGGGTACGAGAAGGGCAATTTTGTCGCGTGACGATACAAACCCATCTTTCAAAACGCATCGCTGTACCCTATAGCGCATTACGCCGTGATCAAGAAGGTGAATATGTGTTTAAAATAGAGGGTGATGATAACCAAGTTCAACGACAAACTGTTCGCAGTGGACGACGTTTAGCTGATAGGATCGAAATCCTATCGGGCCTGAAAACAAATCAAGTGATTGTTATTAAAGGTTTTTTAGGTTTACTGGCAGGCAAAACGGTAGAAGCTGTCAATTGATTTTCCGCTGATTATTTATTTTGCTATAACTACAAGGATTATTTATAAGAAAGGATTAAAAACCATAACTACAAGGATTGTATATAAGAAAGGATAAACCGCTAACTACAAGGATTGTATATATACTTGGCACCGTCATGAATTGCGCTTTTTGATTCTAATAGCCAACAGCTAAAGCAGTTGTCTAAAAGCTCAAGTCAGGTGGTGGTGACTAACAGCAAAAGCGCAAATTATAACGGTGGGCAGTATAATAAAGGATTAAAAACCATAACTACAAGGATTGTATATAATAAAGGATTAAAAACCATAACGACAAGGATTGTATATAATAAAGGATTAAAACCGAGTATAACCTCGAACCTATCCTTTCTTATATACAATCCCTGTCGTTATTGGTTTTTAACTGAGAAAAAAAAACAATGGAACGAAAATACAAACTCTTAATTGTAGATGATGACAATGACATTCGCACCACATTTCAAGATTACTTTACTAAACGAAGCTTTATTGTCGAAACCGCTTCTGATGGAATCGAAGGCCTTGAAAAACTGCGTGCGGATGAATTTGATGTCGCCCTCGTGGAAATAAAAATACCGAAAATGAATGGTATTGAAGTTGTGCGTATGGCTGATCAAGAAGGCATCAACACTGACATGATCATTTTAACAGGGCATGGTGATAGATCGGATGCCGTGGCGGCTATAAAAGCGCATGTGTTTGATTGGTTTGATAAATATAGTCTCAACATGCCAGAATTATTAGCCAGTGTTTTTGCCAGAACAAAAGCATTAGCAGAAGGTGTTCCGCCTGAAGAAATCAGACGTTTAGTCTCCATCGTGCCAGGCTAAAAAGGGATATCACAAGATGAATAATATTGCCGAGCAAAGGTATTATTTTGATACCAATGCTTTATTGAAATACTATAATCCTTTGCTGAAACATTTTCAGGAAGAACAAGGCATTTTGCGAATACGTCGTTTAGTCGCCAATTCTGATTTTCCCATTTTAATCTCTCCCATGACATCATTGGAATTGGTGGGCAAAGTCACGACTTTTTTTCGTCAAAAGTCAATACAGAGAAAAACACTTCGTACTATCATAACTCATCTCAGGAAGGATATAGGAATCAATCCAACCTCTCGCCCTTTTGAAATGGTTGAGTTACCCGATAATGTTTTTCCATTAGCAGAGACGATTCTATTGGAACATGCCAAATTTGCTATTGGTTCAAACGATGCATTACACTGAGCGATAGTTCAAAAACTACCCTTATATCAACCGATTATGGTGACTTCAGACAAATCGCTACAAAGGGTTTGTGAGTCTATCCAGATGTCTTTTTATGATCCTGAAATCAGTATTAACCCATAAATTTTAATGTTAATGTGTTTTAAAGATCGAAAGGGCAACCACAAGGGATTGCCCCTACGAACAAATTCTCGAACAGATCGAAAGGGCAACCACAAGGGATTGCCCCTACGAACAAATTCTCGAACAGATCGAAAGGGCAACCATAAGAGATTGCCCCTACTCTATAACAAATGAACGCCTACCTTCACTCTCTCATCCAACAACGACAAGAAGCAGAACTTTATCGTACTCGACTGCTACACACCGGCCCTCAAACGCCTACTTTACAGATCGATGGACAACCTTATTTAGCCTTTTGTAGTAATGACTATCTCGGTTTAGCCAGCGATTCCCGTTTAAAACGGGCCTTACAAGACAGTGTTGAACACTATGCTGTTGGCAGTGGCGCTTCGCATTTAATCACTGGGCATACCAAAGCCCATCACGATCTTGAAAACGCTTTAGCCGTTTTCACACAACGTGAAAGCGCTTTACTCTTCTCCACGGGATATATGGCGAATCTCGGTGTCATCACTGCCCTCGTCGGCCGACAAGATGCGATCTTTTTAGATAAACTCAATCACGCTTCGCTAGTCGATGCCGCGATATTGTCACGCGCACAGCTTCATCGTTATCCTCATAACAAGCTCTCAACCTTAGATCGTCTACTTGCAAAATCCACTGCAGCCCATAAACTCATCGTCACTGATGGCGTATTTAGTATGGATGGCGATATTGCACCGCTCCCAAACTTGGTTGAACTCGCCAAAACCCATCAAGCCTGGTTAATGGTAGACGACGCGCATGGATTAGGCGTACTCGGCAACACGGGAGGCGGTACCTTAGAACATTATGGCTTAACGGCCCAAGATGTGCCTGTACTGATGGGCACTTTGGGCAAAGCCTTTGGCGTATTTGGTGCATTCGTTGCCGGTAGCGCATTGCTGATTGAAGCCTTGATACAATCCGCACGTAGTTATATTTATACGACTGCTTTACCGCCAGCCATCGCCGAAACCGTGCAAACCAGTTTAAGGCTCGCGAAAAAAGACAGTTGGCGACGACAACGCTTACAAGAACTTATCCGTTATTTTCGCAACAAAGCCGCCCAACACCACATCCCTTTAATGGATACTTTCACGCCCATACAACCGATTATCTTAGGCGAATCTCAAAAAGCTTTAGCCGTCAGTGCGGCCTTATATAAACAGGGTATACTCGTTACCGCGATTCGGCCCCCCACTGTGCCGCAAGGCAGCGCACGTTTAAGAATCACGATATCGGCATTACATCAAGAAAATCAAATAGATAGATTAATCAAAGCCTTATTGAACGTATTGTAATCATCTCGCACCTGCTATCTAATTTGTGATCAAATGTGATCACGGCTTAGTTCACGATTCAACCAAGCTGGTTGCTTTTGGAAGTACTTCCAAAAATAGAGCCGTCTTGTTTCAGCGCGTAACTCTCCGATTACCCCCCGGTAGTCAACTTGTTAATATGCGAGAACACGAATGCCTTCTCGCTCAATATTTATAGCCGCGTTCAAATCACGATCAATGGAAACCCCACATTCATCACAATGATATGTGCGTTCAGAGAGTTTCAATTCTTCTGTGATCGCAATTGGAACCTTTTTTGGAAGAAGGAAACCATTTGGGGGCGTGAAAGGCAAAAGGGAGTTTAAGGTGAATGTTGTTTTTAGTTATAATAAAAAATTATACTACACTTTTTTTAAGAAAAAAAGTTAAATTTATGCCCGTGTTGAGTATAACTGTACGTCATGAGATCGGAAAACGCTATATCAGCTTTGAAAAAAAACAAAACGACTAATCTTTTTATTATCAGTTTCAGGCAAAAGTACAGCGAAGCGAAACTTTTGCCTGAAAATCAGTTCCACGCAAAAGTTTAAAGCTAAAGTCAGGTGGTGGTGACTAACTAACAAAATAGTTAGCTATGATTTGAACTGCACCGGTACGTCTAAACTCATTGTCACTTAACAAGGCGAACCACGGTTTTCAATCGGCCTGAAGGCGTGGATTGTGGTAGCGATTGTGCCCGCTATCCGGCCAATACGCCGATTCAATTGGAAGCGATTGCAGATATCGATTGGCAGTTTACCCGATGGAGGGGGGGATTGTAATGAGCAGGGTGAAATCACGTTGACGGGTAATCAAATTAGCCCGAACAGATATTGTGAACGATCAGATATAGCATTTTTCGTTTGGGTTAAATACATTTTTTGATAGGGGTCATTATCAACCGAAGCAAAATAAATTTGGAACGAAAAGCAAGCGGCCGCAAAATAAATTTTGCACTCCAAAGTCGCAAAATAAATTTGGAACGAAAAGCAAGTCCACCGTTATAATTATTTGCGCTTTTGCCCACTCGAAAATTTTTGGTATTTAGTCACCACCACCTGACTTGAGCTTTTAGACAACTGCTTTAGCTGTTGGCTTTAAACTTTTAGACAACTGCTTTAGCTGTTGGCTGTGTCTGAATATACCAAAAACAGAAAGACTGCAACTAAACATCCTATAATATGGCTGAGAGGCATTATCGTGAAGGGTTGGGAATAGGCGAAAATGGATTGATTTATCTCAATTTCTAAGACAATTTTTATGGGTATAAAAAACAGTGTCACAATACACACTAAACGCCAAGGGGGCGATTCACGTAATCCTAAAAGTGCGAGATAATAAATGGAACCTGAGGCTAAACCGGATAATCCACCATAATAGATCATGTTTGGCTTCATGACGATCAAAGAGACGGTTATAAAAAAGGCGATTAAGAAACATAATGGTACAAAATGTTGATAGCCTCTATTTTCAATAATCCATCCGGCTATGCCGAAAGCTATCAGGTTATTAATTAAGTGAAGTGGGGTAAAATGAACTAAGTGCGAAGTGATAAGCCGCCAGATTTCTCCTTGAAATATAGCGGCCCGATCATAAATCAAAGCTGATGAGACTTGGGGTGAGGCATACGATATGATGCTCAATCCAAGAATAAGGGTTGTCCAGATTGGAAAAGGTGATTTTATACTTTTCGGTAGGATATCCATAACCAGAATCCACCCAATAAGATGATAAAAATCAAAAAAGAGATATCCAAACTCCCGCCCCCGGTATAACCGGGTTTATGAATGATTTGATAATCTTGTGGTGCTTCTTTCACTTTCTCTTTGAATTGCTTAAGCTGTTCCTCAAGATTGATCACGAGTTTTTGACTGGCGAGTTTAAAACCTTCCAGACTGTCTTTGCGTACTTGTTCTGATAAGTTGACTGGGGTTGAAGTACTTTTGATGTGACTTGTGCCGGGTGCCCTAAATAGCATTTTACGGCTTTTGATGTCATAAACGGTGGCATCAACCATTGTATGGGTGTCATTCTTTTCTCCTGGCACAAGATAAGCCCCAATGATTGTCCAATAAGTGATAGAAGCTAATCCTTCATCAGTAAATCGGGTTTGATCATAAGAAAGCAGCACTATCACATCAATACCGAACATGGTGCGAATTTGATCTAAATTGGCAAAACTGCCCTTTTGCGTCAGATAAGGGGATGGAATGATCTCAATTGATTTAACGAAATCATATTGCTTAAAATGCGTGCTGGCTTCTTTCATCAAATCGGCTTTATTCACTTCAGTAAGCGTTCGATGGCTGCGCGTGGTTTCTGGTACAAAAGCAATACCAACGTTTAAAGGCAAAGATAATACTGGGATTTCAGGCGTTTCAATAGGCCGCTTTTGGTTCGGATAGAGGTATTGGACGACGTTGCTGCTATAATGCCTCGATTTAGAAGTCGCACAACCCGTCAACCCATAAAGGGCTATTAAAAAAATGATGAGCAGTGTTCTTAATAATGTCATATAAAAATTGTGAATGGTTAATGGTTAATTGAAAAGAACCCCTTTAGTACAACGGATCAGGGGAGTGAACGGATTGGTGCGATATGTTTTATAAGGTACTGAATTAATTTAAATTTCTCTGGTTCCTAAGCAAAAACAAGAGGATGACTTGT
>Ga0233403_10001215_pt1 | contig 12072 bp, 8 predicted proteins | sample Na_oxic_1_MG_FD_179866 | JGI IMG/M metagenome (GOLD analysis project Ga0233403, IMG submission 179866) | Seawater microbial communities from Saanich Inlet, British Columbia, Canada - Na_oxic_1_MG | ecosystem: Environmental > Aquatic > Marine > Inlet | place: Canada: British Columbia | collected...
AAGCCTACGGATTTTCATTCACAAAATCGTCAAGACACTGCCAAGCCTACGGATTTTCATTCACAAAATCGTCAACGCAGTGCCAAGCCTACGGATTTTCATTCACAAAGTCGCAAACGCAGTGCCAAGCCTACGGATTTTCATTCACAAAGTCGCAAACGCAGTGCCAAGCCTACGGATTTTCATTCACAAAATCGTCAAGACACTGCCAAGCCTACGGATTTTCAGTCACAAAATCGTCAAGACACTGCCAAGCCTACGGATTTTCAGTCACAAAGTCGCAAACGCAGTGCCAAGCCTACGGATTTTCATTCACAAAATCGTCAACGCACTGCCAAGCCTACGGATTTTCATTCACAAAGTCGTCAACAAACGGCTAAGCCTACGGATTTTCATTCACAAAGTCGTCAACGCAGTGCCAAGCCTACGGATTTTCATTCACAAAGTCGCAAGCGCAGTGCCAAGCCTACGGATTTTCAGTCACAAAGTCGCAAACGCAGTGCCAAGCCTACGGATTTTCAGTCACAAAGTCGTCAAGACACTGCCAAGCCTACGGATTTTCATTCACAAAGTCGCAAGCGCACTGCCAAGCCTACGGCTTCTCATTCACAAAGTCGTCAAGACACTGCCAAGCCGACGGATTTTCATTCACAAAGTCGTCAACGCAGTGCCAAGCCTACGGATTTTCATTCACAAAGTCGTCAACGCAGTGCCAAGCCTACGGATTTTCATTCACAAAATCGTCAACACACTGCCAAGCCTACGGATTTTCATTCACAAAATCGTCAAGACACTGCCAAGCCTACGGATTTTCATTCACAAAGTCGTCAACGCAGTGCCAAGCCTACGGATTTTCATTCACAAAGTCGTCAACGCAGTGCCAAGCCTACGGATTTTCATTCACAAAATCGTCAAGACACTGCCAAGCCGACGGATTTTCATTCACAAAGTCGTCAACAAACGGCTAAGCCTACGGATTTTCATTCACAAAATCGTCAAGACACTGCCAAGCCGACGGATTTTCATTCACAAAGTCGTCAACACACGCCTGAGTTGACTGAAAGAGTACAAAAAGTTTTAGCGAGAGCAGGTTTAGGTTCACGGCGGGAAATTGAAACTTGGATCCAAGAGGGGCGTGTGAAAGTGAATCAACATATCGCAACCCTGGGTGTTCGTGTCAGCGCACGCGATGAAATTAGCCTTAATGGACGTAAAATTCGCCAATCCGATTTGCACACCCCCTATCGACAACAGATTTTGTGCTATCACAAACCGATTGGTGAAGTGTGTACACGCCATGATGAAGAAGGGCGCACAACAATATTTGAACGATTACCCTCGCCGAAACACGGCCGCTGGATAAGTATTGGGCGCTTAGATTTGAACACGGCCGGCTTATTGTTGTTAACAACGGATGGCGATTTAGCACATCGCTTAATGCACCCTTCTTATGAGATTGAACGCGAATATGCTGTGCGGATTTTAGGAGAAGTCGATCTTGATATGCTTAAACGCTTACGCGAAGGTATTGAGCTTGAGGATGGGATGGCGCATTTTAAAAAGGTTTATGATGCTGGTGGAAATGGTGCCAATCACTGGTATCACGTCACATTAATGGAAGGGCGTAAACATGAAGTGCGGCGATTATGGGAATCGCAAGGGGTAACGGTTAGTCGCTTAATGAGAATCCGTTTTGGCCCAGTTTCTTTACCAAAAGGCTTGCGTACCGGTCATTTCGTTGATCTTGATAACCAAAACCAAAAAGCCTTGTTACAAGTTGTTGGCATGAAAGCATCATCACCATTCCATCAAGCACACAATCCCTTCTTACCTAGGCGGGGCAAGAATCGCATAAACTCGAAACCTCGTTATCAGAAAAAATGAATAACGCATGATGCAAACGATCACGTTTTCTGATTTTCTGTAGTGGGCTGATCGATTTCATTTGCGCCGATGTTAAAATCTTCAACACAGAGTACACAGAGGAACACAGAGTTTCACAGAGGTGTTTCACTTCGATTTGATAGCAATTGAAGGTTCTGTATGGCTCTGTGTGCCTCTGTGTGCTTCCTCATTTGAAAATGAGGGTGGTGTTTTCGTTCAGGCACTAGAAAATGTTAAAAGATTTATGTGTCCCTACTTATTTATTCCATCTTAAAAAAGATAATGTCCAAAAATAGTGTAATTAATCATGGCTAGAAACGATACCCATCCTTGGATATGGCTCGGTTTTGATGAGATATATGTACGTTGGCCGGGGCAAACGTTATGGGAAAGCTTATCTGAAGAGGGGCACCCTTGGGCAGCGCGTGTTACCCTTTCAGGTGGAGAAGAATTTTTGCGTCGTCCTGGACAAAAACTGGGCATCAATGACTCAGAAGCGGCTAGGCAATTAGATCAATTGATTTTAAAACAACTCCTTGAAAAAATAGGTGAACCTGCGATTCTTTTTGCGCCTCCTCGACAGGCCCAAGGTTTGCGACAGGTAGCTCAAAAATTGAATTATCCGCCTCACGCTATCCTCTTAGACAGCTATTTAATGGTTAAGCAAAAAACGGTTTCATTTCGTAAACAGCGTCGTCACCCTGAAAGCGATATTTACTTATTTGATTGGACAAAAACGAATCAAGGCATTATCAGACAATTTATCAAAGACCAACAATTATTATATAAGACAGCCCTATTTCCTGTTTTGATGACGGTTAAAGCGTATACAGAAGGCCGTGCTGAAATTTTAAGTCATTATCAAGGTAAAACGGGTATCAGCGCAGCAACAGCGACTTTACATCGTTCGCAACAAGCTTACAAAGGAGCGCGCCCCATTGGATTAGGCCTCGTTTGGGCATGGGGTTTTGGTGTCAAAATGTGGCAATGGGCCTTAAAACCGATGGCTTTAGCAGATGACAAAACGTTGCATTTTGAATGTATTCCCCCTCTGTTTTGTCGAATCAGCAGTGAAAATGGAGAAAAGCAAGATGAATGGCCGCTGTTAGCGCCCATGATGAAAAAGTCTTTTTCTCGCCAAGAAAATGAAGACGCGACGGGGTAATATTCAAAAGGTGGCCGATGCACAGGGCCATTATAAGAATCAACGCAAGCGGTGGCTTGGGCACTGGAGTCATAGAATGGGAATTAAAAAAATCAACAACTTACAATAGCAAACCCCTATTTGATAAATTATTGATTATTAACGGATTTACAAATAACAGTTCTGAATTTTCCCAGTTTATGATCCCAGTGGCCTCGCTTATTAGTTATAACTAAATGTCCTTTGTCTAAGTAAGTTATTTATTTAAAATCATACTTTGCAGTAGCCCCGATTCAGTTCTTCCTTCACAGAATGAAGGAACGAGAAATATATAACTTTATCTCACAGTTCAACATTCTGAACTTCTAACACTTATGTAGTATTCTCGGTTACACGATAACGTTTTTCGCACGTAATTAGCCATTGTAGTCGATTGTTTCCAAATAGGCTTCAGCATATTGACCTAATAAGAGCCTACGCGTGGTAAAGAAACTTGGCCATTTGTTTTGAAACCACTGCACAGCCATTCTTGTAAACACTTCCCTATCTTTTTTCTTTCGTGCTGCTTTAACTTGCCTGTTATATTCGTTACGCACTGCAAGCCTTTGATCTTTGAGTCTATCACAATTGATGTTCAGAGCCTTAATAGTTTCCTCAACTAATTTTCTAACGGAAGAAAAATTGTTTTCAATGCCAGCAACCTGTTGGCAGACAGTATCATTTGGCAACAGTTCACCTGTCCTTTTGTCGAGATTAAAAAGACACGGTGTCGCCGAGATATTTAGAGGATTTAAGAGGTAATCTTCGCATTGTGCAGATAAATGCTCTTTCGAGATAAGATGGTTTTTGTGGGCATCACAGCTCAGATTGGCCGGTATGGGATGTTTGCTCTTGTCAGCATCTTCTCCACCAATACACACACCGATAATATTGTTCCAATCAAGTCCCCAATTCTGGCTTGGATTGCTGTCATCAGATTTGGAATGGAAATGTTCAATGCGCTGCTTATTAATTGGCAGATTAGCCACATTTGTTTCGCAATAGGCACAGAGTCCACCTTGATCGTCAAAAATCTGTTGGCGGATAGCGTGGTAGTCGTCACCGCCATTTTCATCCTTAAAATCCGGCTCCCAACGTGCTGTGGGATTATTGGCTGCAAAATGCGTTAGTGCATTAGGCCCAGGCGTTTTGTTAATTTTTTTCAAGACTCAACTCCCAACTCTTGTTTTCTATATAAAGATCAGCCTCTGTTAATGCCGGCTCTTCATCGGCATAGATTTCATCCAATTGCAGGCGCATTTCCTGTGTTTCAGGCAAACTCCATTGATCGTTATAAACCCGATCAAGATAGGTATTGAGCAGTTTTGTATTGTCGTCTTCTGGTGGACGTAGCTCAGCACCAAAAATCCGTTTTAGTATGCGCGAAGCTTCCGCGCCCTTCGTGCCTTTGGAAGAGCAATAAACCTCGCCGTCGCTCACAATACGAATGCAATCCGATTCAACTGTACTCAGTACCTGCGGGCTATGAGTGGTAACGATAAACTGAATATCAGGAAACGTTTTTTGCAAGCTAGGAATGACCTTCTGTTGCCAGACTGGGTAAAGATGAATATCGACTTCATCAATAAGCACAATGCCTTGGGTTTCTTGGTATGCTTGTTCTTTAAGATGAGGGTTTAGCTTTGCACAACGCCAAGCCAGATCAGCGGTAAGTGATACCATGGCACGCACCCCGTCACTCAATATGCTGACCGGGAGTATGCCTTGTTGTGGATGAAACAGGGCCAGTTCTTCATGGCTCATGCTGTAATGAAAGTTGCTCCAGTCTTCACCAGCCAATACTTGATTAACTGCTGCCTTAATCCCCGCTACTTGTTGCGGTAGTGCGTAGTTGGAATATTCTGGCATTTCTTTTTGTTGTATCACGGCATAAGCCGCTTTATTCAACCATTGCTGAATCTGCTTGAAGTTGGAGGCTGAAGAAAGGCAATTTTCATAGCCCATGGTTCGGCTTTCCGTGATGACTGCCTTGCGTTCCATGTTTTTGTGTGTACTCCAAAGCCGTCCCGAACCGTAATAGGCAATAACTGGCAAAGTCACACTTTGCTGTTCCGTGATCTTCTGCATCAGCTTTTTGCCGTATTCGGTCATTTCATTAGCATCTTTGACCGTCGTTCCGCTTTTTTTTCCGGTCAACTTGCGGAGCAGATGCATTGTGGGTTCAGCCATATCTGCTTCGACCATAACGGGATACTGTTGTTCACTTATGCTAGTATCAAGCTGCTGTAGATAGCGGGCATCTGAAGACGAAAAACGCTTTGCCTTGCCTAAGCCAAAGGCTCCAACAAAAGTACCTAAAGCAACGGTAACGGCATCCAGAAATGATGTTTTACCTTGGCCGTTACGAGCCACAATAACCGTTAATTTGTCATGAAAATCCATTTTTATGTTGTGAAAACATCTAAAATTTGATAGTGTTATATTTTTTATCTTCATATTCTAATTCCTGAGAAGCCTCATCTAAGTATAGCGTTTCCCGATTGAATGAAGTACAAATTTATTTTGCGTTGGAGTGCAAAATTTATTTTGCGTTGGAGTGCAAAATTTATTTTGCGGCTTGTTTTCGTTCCAAATTGATTTTCGCGAAGGTAAAGTGAACTGTACGTCATGAGATCGGGAAATGCTATACAAGTATGCACCCCTGAAAGTTTTTCAGAAATTTCAGGAAAAACCTTATCAGTTTCCAAAACATCGAAGGTTTCGCACTGGGGTGTGTCTGTTGAGCCACAATTGATTTGTTTTTCACTCTATTTTTATTCCAAATGGGGGGGGATGGTGGGCAAGCGGGCGGTGAAATCTTGGTTTATTATTGAGTTCATTGTCGCCCGCTTACCCACCCTACAAATCTGGGGTGAAAAAAAAGTAGCAAAAATACCTGAAATTTAACACCCCAGTTTCGCACTCTCTATTTTTGCTGAAGGCTGCTTTGAAAATCCTGCCATGCGGGCTGGCAGTTTATATCCAATTTGCCCAATTTGCCCAAATGTGAAAATGGTTAATTTTCGTTAACAATTAACAATTTTCACCTGGCCAAGCGTTTTCTAACATTGTCATTCAAATAATCCGTTTTGTTTGGAAGCTTTGCCGATGGTGGCCGCACTTTTGAAAGTGATATTATCTTTAGGCAAGTTTAACTGTTTACCCGCGAAAAATTCGGCTAAAGTCATTATTTGGATTTTGGGGTATTTATAACCATAAGCCACTTCAAATTGTCCTAGTTGCGTCGCACTGAGCAACATGGGTTTGGTTGCTTTGTAACGGGTTAAAAGTACACCCAAATCATATTTATGCTTGGCAATCGCACCGAATAATGCATCAATATCTTTGGCTTGAACTTTACCGCCTTTGACTTGAAAGCCTACCTTCACCGCTTTATCTACTTTTGGAATTGAATATTGACCAATACCATCAATACCTTTATCCGCACCTTTTTTGCCATAAGTCGTTGCAAAGACTTCTAATTCGGTTAGCCACCAATCTTCAAAAGCAAACGGGTTTTGTTCCCATAATTTAATGGCACTGGGTTCATCAGTCGGTGTGCCTCTTACTTCAAACTGGCTTAAATCGTCTCCGTAAGTGTCTTTTAAACGGCGCTTTATCAGGGATAAGGCAAAAGGAGCTATATCAATGCCTATCCATTGGCGGTTTAAACTTTCGGCTGTGTCAACAGTTGTACCGCAACCACAGAATGCGTCAAGTACGATATCGCCTTCGTTTGAACTGGCTTTGATGATGCGTTCAAGTAGGGCTTTTGGTTTTTGGGTGGGATAGCCGAGGCGTTCTTTTTCTTCTCTATTAAGCGTTTCTATATCTATCCAATAATCTTCTGCAATTTTTCCCTCATCCAAATAGTAGGTATATACTTTGCTTGTTTTTTTATCAACTTTTTCTTGATATAAACGTCCATTTGCATCTTTTTTCAATTTCATATGAGAATTTGGTTTTCTTGGAATAGAAGCGCCCTTCTCATTAAAAGTGTGAGAACCATCATGACATTTTGTATAAAATAAAATGACATCATGTTTTTTACCGAAAGTTTTCTTACTTTTTCCACCAATTGAATAACACCAAATAACCTCATTCCTAAAATTCCCAACTCCAAACACCGCATCACAAACCGTTTTCAAATAATGACTAGCCGTAGGATCACAATGCAAGTAAAAACTTCCAGTTGGTTTCAAAACCTTATGCAGTTCAATAATCCTAAGTGTCATCATTACCAAATAAGGGAAGACTTGCGGGGCTATGTGTTGATAAGCATTGAGCAAGTCAAGTAATTTGTCATGGTGTATCGTGTCCAGTTCAGTCAATGAATCCCCCACGCTATGCAATGACCAAGTATCTTCAAAAGCCAATCGTTGCGTTTGAATTTCCTTATCATCAAAGAATACATTGTAATTGCGTTTTGAATTAAAGGGCGGATCAATATAGATTAAATCCACTGATTCTGGCTTGATTTCCAGTTCATTGCGTAGAATGTCTAAACAATCGCCTAAATATAGTTTGTTCATTGTACTATTATGAGACTAAAATAATGACAGTGTAAACCTTTCATCAGTCTAACGCAGTGTTCACCCGCCGCCAAAAGCAAAGTGACGAGGTAAAGGAATTCCTTTACCTCGTTTTGGAACGAGAAAACCGCTATCTGTCGATTCGGGTTTATGAGCCCCAGGTGACAAGCCCAATATCATTGTTCCACTTACAGTGTTGAGTCTTTCTGAGCCGCCCAACTCTTCTCGTAGACTGACCATTCGCCGACTTCCTTTGAGTCGGTTTCGCGGTTAAGCCGGTGTCCCCTCGACACAATGAACCAGATAAGAGGCAATACGCCACCCATGACGAAAAGCATCCCTCCGAGCGAGCGGAAGTAAGTCAATATCTGAAACACGGGGCCCGTTACGATCTCCTGTGATCGGGCGTACCATAGTCCTTCCGCAAGGACGACCATGAGCTGGTACACTCCTACCGGAAATAGATCGAGGAACATCATCATCGCCACTCCGATGTTCAGTGACCAAAAAGCTGTTTTAACCAGCTTCGGGTTCCAAGCGGATTTGTGGAACAAATGCTGGCAGCAAAACAGCAATCCGGCCAATGCAATGTTTCCCTTCACCCCAAACATAGCGGCGTGAGCATGATTGCCAGTGAGGTAGGTTGCATGCTCAAAGTAGTTCACGATTGGAAGATTGATTAACGAGCCAAATACTCCCGCTCCAAAAATATTCCAGAAATTGACTGCAAGGATAAACAGCCAGACACCTTCCATCACGAATATCTGTTTTCCCTGCTTCTGGTATTCGTTGGCCCGGTCCGCTTCCTGCCGCATCCGCCATGCATCTAGGGTAAGCAAGAGCAGGGGCAACACCTGAAGAGTAGAGAAAACGCTTCCAAGCGCGATGATCCCCGTCGGTTTGGCGATCCAATAAAAGTTGTGGGAAATGCCAATCGTCGCGGTGATGAGAAAGAGCATCACGGCAAGAAATATGACCCGTTCTGCCATTAGCCGGGAGATAAGACCCATCTGAACAAGCATGTACCCGACTATGACGGTTGTGAACACCTCGAAAGTGACTTCAACCCACATATGTACGACCATCCAACGCCAATAGTCTGAAATGGCAAAATTCGTCTCCGGTTGCACCAAAAGTCCGAAGAACAAGAACATGACCATTATTCCACTGCCATAGAGAAGCCATGAGGGAACGGACCATATATTTTTCTTCGTTAGCCACGGCTTCACGGCGCGGTAAATTATAAATATCCAGAGGGTGAACGCGGCCAACAGGGTAAACTGGAAGAATCTACCGAGTTCCATGAACTCCCAGCCTTGACTCCCAAACCAGTACGCCATGCTGCCGCTCAACATTCCCGTTTGTCCCATATAAATTCCCACCACCGCACCACCACCCGTGATGAGACACAGAGCAAATAGTAGGTCGATTAGGAACTTCTGCCCATTCGGGACTTTTGAAAGTCTGGGCAAGAAAAAGATGGTGTAACCGACCCAACACATAAAGAACCAGTATATTTGCAGCATAGTATGGTAGCTCCGAGCAACGGTGAAGGGGATGAGTTCGTTTAGAGAAATTCCGAAAGGACGGATGAAATCGGTTGCGCTGATGATACCTGCCAGAACTTGAAGCCCGAACACGATGATTGCTAAGGCAAAAAATTTATATGTGGCCCTCTGGGTGGGACGAACACATTCGTTTTCAAGGTCGTGCGTGGTAAGTGCTGTCCCGTTGCTCCCATTGAATACTTCACCGGGCTGTGCCTTAAATTGACCGTACACGTACAAGACCAACCCGATACCCAGGAACAGTGCAAGAATCGAAATAACGCTCCAGATATAGGTCGCTTCAGTCGGGGTGTTACCGGCTTCTGGATCATACGGCCAGTTGTGTGTATAGCTATAGTTCTCACCCGGTCGATTTGCTGCGGAAACCCAACCTCCCCAGAAGAAGAATGCGGTTAAATCCCGGAGGTCGTCTGGGTCGGATATATATCCAGTCGGATCAAATGCTTCTGGATATTCTGGATCCGTAAACATCCGCGTGTAATGATCGTTCAATTCCCTGAACGCCTGAATCTGGGCATCGTTAATGCGAATATGCCCTGCTTTCTCGTCGAATGTGTTTGTATGGAGTTCTCGTCGTACCCTCGCCGCGATTGCATCTTTGTCGTATTGGGTTATAGCACGATCCTTCATCTCATTTTCATAGAAGGATTGCATGGATACAACAGTTCGATGCAGCGCATCGGCAGTGAAATCCGGCCCGCGTTCCGCGCCATCGCCCCAGAAGGAGCCATAACTCATCAGGCCCCTGAGGTGGAACACTTCCTGTCCATGGTGGATTTGTTGACTGGAAATCACCCTTTCCCCGGTGGATGACTTAAAATCGTCTAGCGGCGGCGCTCCTGTATAAGTTGCCCCACCAAGATAAATCAACCCAGCGATGCTTATCCCTGCGACGATCAGGAAATGCGTCATCCAATATTTCTTGGCCTGTAAGATTTGCGCTAGGTTCTTCCGGCTTGAAGTTGAAGTACTCATTTGTTGATTGTTAATATCCTCATTAATTAAAAAAATTAGTAACTACTCAGCCTGATTCTTTTTATCTTTTTATGAGCCCTGAGTAGCCACAAGAATGGTACACCTATTTTCCCCTTATGTTTTTCTTTCTTCGGTTAAACATCGAAGTGGTATTTTAGGATGTCGATGTTATCCCAATGTTTATCGTACCTGTAACCATAATCTACCTAGAATTGTTTTAATTGTATCGCGCTGAGCAACATGGGCTTGGTTATGTCGTTATTCAAGAAAACACGAAAACGGAAAGCATGATATGTTGAGGATTAGCGAATGTCAATAACTCTTTTCAAAAAGGCCAAGCACTTTGCTCTGCCTTTTCCATCTCTCTAAAACGGTACCTCATCCACTGTCTTGTTTTGTAATGACAAGATTTATTGAATGCTTTTAAATTCAGAGCATCGATCAAAACTCATTTTTGGGAATTGGGAATGGATAATTTGGATGACGCATTATCAATAATCCTTCACAAAGTGAAGGAACGATAAAGTAGAGTGAGGAACGAACATCGCTGCATGGAAGCGTTTGTTATGCGCCTTTTTTTGAAAACTCTCGCCTATCTAACCCCCAGTAATCCAGCAAGCACCCGATAAACGCTCTCGTTTCCACTGTGGATGCGGAATGGGGAGAAAAATCTTTAGCCATAGCTATACCCTCAAGTTCTTTCGATGTGCTGAACAAGCTTTTTCCCACATCACTTTTTGAGAAATATTCACTAAGAATATTTATCGGTAATTCTGATAGTTCATTATCTAAATTGATTCGTACTTGATTAGAAATATTTGCGCCATTATCTGCAAATTGTTCCACCAAAGCTAAAGAAGCATTAATAATCTTTTTTGTTCTCTTTATGCCTCCGTCACCATAACGAAAACCATTATTGAGTTTGACTTCTTTATCATGCCGTTCACTAAATGAAAGTTCTCTAAGTATGTAGTCAACAGAAACCGCGATATACGAGCCAATCAAAAAGCACAATCGATAAGCTAGTTGACGGTGGGACGGGTTCGTAATGACTTGCTCCGCAAAATATTTTCCCTGTTCCAACCACATATTACAACTATCAAAACTAAGCCCTTTCGCTAATAAGGCTTTGGATTTAACAACTCGCCCTTTCCAATCATCATCCAATTTGCCTAGCGTGTATTTTTCTATTTCAGAAAATAGCTCTTCTTCACTAAATCGGTACTCAAGAATACTGTCAGACCTTGAAAGAAGAGACATAAAGTGTCCATCAAGAACAAGAACCCCTTGTTCTTTGCCAAAATCCTTTACCTCACTTCTTTTATCAGTTGTTGCAACAAGTGCATTAGTTGCATGTACTGCTAACTGAAGGCCTTTAACCCAGAAGATTCTTTCGATTGCTTGCGGCGTTTTTTTATTCTTTATATCTACAATTGCCACCTCTCTTGAAACCGAAGAATTGCGTCCATAGAGCCATAAATCAATATCCGTTACATCAAATCCTTCGTAATTAAATGGAATCCCCCTCGCAACATAGTAACCCGCCTTCAGAAAATAGTTGCGAAGAAGCTCTTCCATTTGCTCCCCTTTATTTGATTTTCTAACCATCAGAAGCCACCCCCAGTACGTAAGGCCATGAGTATATCATTTGTTGCTTTTGGATTTTCTCGCAACTGTTCTCTTCTCTTTTTCTCCCTATTAGATTCAGGCCCTTGGAATCTCGTTATTGCCGCGCTTGGAAGTGCCTTCAGCGATTGCTCACTTATATCACCTTTGCGAATGGCTTCAAGTGCCAATACTCCAACCTCTTTCTTTAAGAGCTTCATAAGAAAACCTCGCCTACCACTCTTCTTGCCAGGGTAGACTTTTACAACATGTTTCAACTCAAGAACTTTATAGTCGTTAGCAATAGCCGGTACTGGCCCAACCG
>Ga0233403_10001216_pt1 | contig 12069 bp, 12 predicted proteins | sample Na_oxic_1_MG_FD_179866 | JGI IMG/M metagenome (GOLD analysis project Ga0233403, IMG submission 179866) | Seawater microbial communities from Saanich Inlet, British Columbia, Canada - Na_oxic_1_MG | ecosystem: Environmental > Aquatic > Marine > Inlet | place: Canada: British Columbia | collected...
CATTAAGGAAAAAGAACCCAATGTGTCCGGCGAGGATTTAGTCTGGAAAATAGGGATGTACCTGTTCTACAACCAGACAGCCTTCGAGATGCCAAACGGACAAGATCACTTAGAAAGTGATTACTTTAAATGGCTGTTTCGGCAATACCAAACCAACTCAGGATCGGTGGCTAAATAATTTCCCCAATCCAAGACACACACCTCGTTCAGGAGAACAAGAAATAGGTGATTTTCGCTGTCGCTTACCGGCCCCCGACGATCGCTATTTATTTTTTTGAAAGCTCAACACAATTCGTTTCACTGGAAACCCCTTTGGGGTTGACTTTACCACTACCATTACCACAGGTTTATCTCGCTCCGCGAAGAACGAAAGTTTCACTAAAGCTATTATCTCGCGTAAGCATTTACTGCGTTTCACTGGAAACCCCTTTGGGGTTGATTTTTTACCACAGGTTTATCTCGCTCCGCGAAGAACGAAAGTTTCACTAAAGCTATTCACTTTGTGCGAACCAAAAATCTCACGTTTTTTTTGAGTTACAGTAAAATGTTAAATGATGGGCTTAAATTTGATTACCCTAGTAATTAGGGGCCGTGTTCTTTAATTTAAAAAACTGACCCTAACTGTGCAAGCGTAACGCAATCGCTTAATTTAATTGGATAAAAATCTTGTCACGACATTTTGGAACGAGAGTACTATATAAAATATAGATGATTGTTGTTATCCGATTCAACCACAAGTATCTGTAAATTAATATTAAAATCAATCGCTTAATTAAATTTTGTCAAAATCTTGTCACGACATTTTGGAACGAGAGTATTATATAAAATATAGATGAATGTTGTTATCCGATTCAACAAGTCTTGGTAAATTAATATTAAAATCAATCGCTTAATTAAATTGGATCAAAATCTTGTCACGAAATTTTCAAACGAGACTACAATATAAAATTGATAAATAATATAAAGCGGTTAAGTCATTCATCACTCAACACCAAAATTAAGCGAGCCGCGCAATGAGTTGTACTCAACTCAAATCAAACGATGGCCTGAAGCTACGCCTAATATTGATATGTTAGAACACTCAAAGCAAGCGTCAGGGGATTGGGAAAAATTAATTAATTTTCCTGCGGACAGCATGAACAAACCCTAGGCTAAACTAAGTGCCAAAATAAATCATGAGCTTAAGTTTGATTACCCTGGCAATTAGGAGCTGTGTTCTTTAACAAATTTAAAAACTGACCCTAACTGTGCAAGCGTAACGCTGTCGGCCACACGATTAAAAAAAATTTCACTTGAGTTGGCAAAAAATGAGAGTGGCGTGGCATATATATATAAAGCGGTTAACTCAGTCATCATTCAACACCAAAAATTCGTTTATCCGCGCAATTCGTTGTACTCAACTGAGTTAGAAAAAAATGAGAGTGGCGCGGCATATATATAAAGATGGTGCAACGTGACAACTTGTCAAGCCGCTTTAGCAGTCGCTTGACATTTTAGGGTATTGGTAAATTCAACCATAAGAGTAGAATGCCCGCCGTCGCTTAAAATGAGTGACGACTTAAAAAGGAGTACAAACTTTAGTCAAAATAATCAATAGTTTTTCAAATCAAAAAAGCCAAGTCAATAGCAATCAATGACAAGTATAATTGTTGGTATAGTTAAGGCTATCTTATTTTGAAAGTCGTGAATTGGAGTGACTTGACGAGTCTATTTATGAGTATACCTTGGTATAACTTCCATAACTTATACTGCTCATCAAACACTTTCTGGTTTAAAACCCGCAGCCTCCAAAATTGAAAGACAAACGCCTAGGTTTTCCATGACTATAACCTATGGTTCGCTTACTGCAAAACATTCTGTTCCAATTGGATATACGCAATTAATTAGGGAGGGAATCACTATTGACTCCAGAAGGAGAAGAAATACCGTTACTGATTGCCAAGATGAATAAGTTTTCTCCAGTACGTTTGGCAATGTTCTTTTTGCTTTCACTTCCTATCAGCGTAGTTGTTGGGCCGGTTTTATATTACTTTGTGGGTGAGATTAAAATTAGCGGAATAATTGCGTGGATACTTCTAACCAGTTTAACAGTGACAATTTTTTTAATAACGATCCACTTTTTAACAGCTATCAATGTAAGTCCGGGATGGAGCTTTTTACTTTCGGTTCCTATCATTCCTATCAGTGTAGTTGTTGGGCCGGTTTTATATTAGACATTATATCGATTTAATCTTAAGTGCTTGATTTTATTAGAGTTTCCAAAGTTACAATTGCAATGAAATCAATGGGTTACGTTAAATCTGTATAATGTCTATTATGCCGATTTAAAATTGTGCAAGAAAAATGATGAATGATAAATGATGAATGATGAATGGTTTAAAGAACATCCTTTTTATCGTTCCAAAACTCGGTTTTTTTATAGTTCCCAAACGCAGTGAAGGAATGCCTGATGCGACGGACGATCTGCGTCGCGTTGTGGGTTACTTCGGATTTGTAGAAACTTGTAGAAATATTTCTATATGGCGTGTTTTATGAGAAAACCCACCTTAAGGTGAAGCAAGATTGTGGCTTCTGAAACCAGTAGTTATTCATTTTTTTATCACAATGATCTTGATAGATGTTATCATACTGCTTCTATCGAAACAATGAGTTAATCGTTTGGTAAAAAATAGGTCAAAAATGAGTCAGCAGATTATAAAAGTTTTCGATGAACTTGTTGATGAATACCTGCATGAGAACAAGGAAGTTACTAACCATGGTAGTGATAATCAAACCAAAATTCAATCTTTTCTCAGTAATTTTGAGAGCAATAATGAATATACATTAATCAAGAATTTCTTAGCTTCCCAAGGCGACTGTAAAAAATCGTGCTTCGATAATCTGAGTTTTGATGAAATAGCGAAAGCACGATTCGAGGATCAAGTTTTTGCGGAGCAAAAACTTGATCCTCGAAAACAATTTCGCGAACTTCGCTTTCGCTATAAAAATGTGTTTATGTTATCTCAATTAAATATATTTGTGCGACATTCAGATAAATCGCATTCTGCTCGACAAACAAGATTAAGAGTTAGACAGAAATTCGACTATCATGATCGTCATGACCGACCGGTTTGTAAAGAGGTTTTTCTTTTCTATCATGGTGAAACCGTTGAAAGGTTAAAAAGACGGCAAAAACAAAAACTAGAAAATGGTGTTTCAAATAGAGCCCATGGAAACTCTGAACGGTCACCAGTTCATGCTTGTTCACAACCAGATAAAGATGATATAAAAATATTTCTGATTAACTATGCAGCGGCTCATGGTATGCCTGATCCTGGAAGAGACTTGCGCCATGGAAAAGGGCGATTAAGAATGGAACGAACGAGCGTTCTAAATTATATTTCTGTTCATCGTGCTTATAAATTAAGTTTGCCAAGCCAAAACAAACCAGCTGTGGGCTATGGCTCTTTCATTCAATACTGGAAAGAACTCGGTCCTCACATTGTCTTTAGAAAACCAAGAACTGATTTATGTATGACTTGCGAGGATTACTTCAATCCGATTATACTTTAAACGGTTATAACTGGCGTTTTTTTGAAGGACTGAAATTGGAGTGTAAGCAGTGAATCCAATTCTTTCTTATATGTAGTATCTGTTTGCGCGAGACACGCAGTAAGAGCTTCTTTGAATAGCGTAAAGTCGGGATAATACTTGGAGTAGAGGCATTTTTTCTTGACCAACTGGAGAATAAGTTCAATGATATTCAAGTTAGGTGAATAAGAAGGGAGATAAAGCATTTCTATACAAAGAGCCGCCGCGAATTCTTGAACTACAGCACACTTTTGGTATCTCGCATTATCCAACACAAGTGTAACAGGTACACCAGTACTATGTTCAGCTATTTTCCATAAAAGCTCACAAACACTTTGAGCATTAATATAGGAATCATTAGTAACAGTAAGTACCCGTCCAGAAGTTTTCAGGTATTTTGACTACATAAACGATTGTTTTTATTCGCTTTATTTTTGAAAAATATATGAACGGGTACTTAATCAACTCATGAGTAATGGCATCTAATGCGCCTAAGACGTTAAAACGTTTTCGTCCCGCCGGTGCTCGAATGAAAAGGCGAGCGAAAGACCCTAAAAAACCAAGAAACTTCGCACCCACAAAATGTGCCGCATCAACAACAACTCTTTTTCCGAGTGAAGCTTCTTCTAAACGTGGTTCAAGTTCGGCTGACTTGAAACTTTCTTGTACATCTGGGTCAGCTTTTGAGGGAATCATGCCCATTTTGCGTCGTTTGAGTCCCAAAGATTTAAGGAATTTGCGTACCTGAGTGGGACTACGCTTAACACCGGTTAACTCCTCAATTTTGGCAGATGCTTCATTGATACTAGCAACCGGATTTTTACGAAAGTATTCTTCGAGGGTATCTCGGTGTTGTTCTAGTTCACTTTTCGGTTGGTAAAAATTAATTTCTTGAAGTTTTTCTATACCACCAATTTGGTCATCTCGCCAATAAACACGTAAAGTGTTAGGACAAATACCGGTCAGCTCGGCAATATCTTTATGACCAAATCCTTGGCTTTTTAGGAATAAAGCTTCCATCTGGCGTTGTACGTGTGGATGAGGGTGGTGATAGCGTTCATATCTTAATTGCTCAATGTCGCTTTCTGTAATTGTCATTTTAATCAGGAGTTATATCTTGATATTTAGTCGGGTTAAAATTTCGATACTATTAAAACCTATTTTTACAAGTAATAAAAGCTCAGTTTATTGCCGTGCTGAGTATAATCAAATGGCGGCTGATTTAGATGAAAAACGAGATAATGAGAAATCAAAAATCTATTATCGAGCACTTGTCCACATAGAAAATGCCAAAAGGGAACGAACATATTATATGGCATGCTCAACATTGAGCCATGAGCATTATTTAAAGCTTGGACTTTCCAGCATCCCAAATAGGTCAGTCAAACCAAACTCTAGAAATATTATGCCACATTATTCGTGGGATTTTGCTCAGCAACTTCACTATCCCTATGAAGATCAACAAGTCGGCCCAATATACTTTAAAACGCCTAGAAAAGCTCAATTATTTGGAGTTTGTTGCGAAGGGATTCCTCGACAAACTAATTATTTAATAGATGAAGCAGATTTTCTTGAAAAAGATGCTAACACCGTGATTTCAATATGAGATCATTTTTTCACATACCATGGGCTTGGTGAAAGATATGCCGGTCTAACAGCCGATAATTGTGTTGGTCAAAATAAAAACAACGCGGTTCTTCACTATCTACTATATCGGGTTTTTGCGGGACTACACTTTGATATAGAGTTATCTTTTCTGATTGTTGGGCATACAAAATTTGCAATGGCTATTTTGGACTTATTCGGAAGCGTTATCGTCGTTCTAATATTTTCACTAACGAAGATTTAGTCCAAACAATATTCGCTTCATCAGCAAATGGGCATAATACTTGCCAGCCTATTGGTAATTATGGTTCCCCAAATAATCCGCAGCCGTTGATCTATCTGTACTTTCGTTCTTGGTTGTTGAAATTTTTAAAAAACTTCCTGATATGACATCATATCGGAACGAAAAGATGGTCAAAAATAAACCTGGAGTTGTGTTGCTAAAAAAAGCCATCAATTTTGATGCAACCGAAGTATGCTTGCAGAAACGTGAAGTACCATTTGGATCGACTCGATCTTTTAGATTCCCTTCCAAAATTTTTCCGAAAGGGTTATCATTAGAAAGACAGTGGTATCTTTATGATCAAATCCGTATGCATATACCGCATGAGATAGATAAGGATAGCACATGTCCAAAACCAAAAAAACCTAAACCAAAAACTTAATTGCTTTTTTCACCTTAAGGTGGGTTTTCTCATAAAACACGCCATATGTTTCTATATTTCACAACAAAATTGCGATCTTAGTAAAGATTTTTTGACATACTTGAGCGGGAATTGCTGAGTTGATGGCAGTGAACCGTAACCCAGGAGAGTGAGGATATGACAGTAGAAGCCAGTGACAACTTCCATTTACCAGAAAGCATTTTTTCGGAAGATACGGTAAGATTAATCGGCTGTTACGAAAAGGTTGAGCAGATTATTCGCGGTGAGGTTCCGCCGCCTGAAACCATAGAGTTGTTTGTGAGCAACACTTGCAACTTTTCTTGTCCGCATTGCCTATTTCTAAGGAGTCACAATCAGTCTGAGCAGGTTTTCATGCCCTTGGGCAAAGCTATGTCAGTATTGGAAGAAGCGAGAAGTCGAGGTGTTCGAGCATGTGAATTCAGTGGCGGAGGCGAACCACTGATGCATCCTGACTTTATACAACTTGTGAAATTTGCCGGGACTTTGGGTTTCCAGGTTGGCATCATCACGAACGGTACTTTGTTGACTCGCCCCAATATGGCCGAGGTTATAGCGCGATATTGTGCCTGGCTCCGCGTGTCATTGGATGCCGGTACGGCTGATGTTTACAGGCGCGTTCACGGGCAGGGAGCCGATTTCGACCAGGTACTAACTGGCATTACGGCTCTGCTTGTTGCCCGGGAGGCGCTTAATGGGCGTCTCCGAATTGGGCTGAAGTTTTTGCTCTCAAAACTCAACATCTCGGATTACAATCATGCCATCGACCTCGCTGCACAACTAGGGGTCGATTATATTTATTTCAAAGCCGCCGTGAGGTGCAAACAGGAGCTAAACCTTTCTGAGAAACGTGAAGTCTTCAGTCAAATCTCCGAAACTGCCGCCCATTACGGAGCAAATAGCCCAAAAGTAGGCATGTTTTGCCGCTTGACTGGCAAGCTTCCCGATTGTATTCTCTCTCCCTTGCACGCTCTCGTGGACTACGACGGCTCAATATACGTTTGTCCCTTTTTTGTGCATAGGCGCGAGAAGCACCTCATCGGCAACGTTAAGAATGGGGGACTGTTCGCACATTGGAGCGGGCCAACACACAAAGCACAAATCGCCGCTATCAATCCAACAGAATGTAATCCGGACTGCCCTATGGTTAAATTTGACCCGATTGTAGAGTTTATCCGCCAGCAATCGGATCTGTTTGCCTTTTTTTAAGGAGAACGACATGCTCCCAGTAAGAGTTCGGCGTGAAGCAAACGCCATCATTTGGCAAAACGAGGCAGGGTCCTTCAAAAGGATGCCGATGAACGATGACCAATACGTGACGCTGACGGACGGCAGCAATGAAGACAAGCGAAAGCTTTTAGAAAGTAACCCCCAATTGAGCGATATATTGGGTGAGGATGGGCAACTTCTAGCCGCGACTTCTCCTCCGCTTGGCCCCCCCTACTCCAGCGACTGCCTTTCCGGGCCACTGCGTTGCTACTTGGGAATCGAACCTGGCTGCAACCTTCGCTGCGCGTTTTGCGGCCCCAGGGATTTTCACTCCTTCCCCATGCGGGCCACCGCCAAATTTGAACGTTTCCTGATTCGGGAAATTGAGGAAAGTGGGGCTTTTCAGGTGCAGCTTACCGGTGGCGAGATATGTCTGCGTGGCTGGAATCTTCTGGAAACGTTCGACGAACTGGCTATGCGGAACTTGGGTATTCTTATCTCGACAAACGGGGTATGGAACCACATCAAAAATCCCGAGGCGTTTGCCCGGAAGATTACAGATTATCCTATTGTCCAAATAAAGGTCAGTATCGAAGGAGATGAAGGATTTCATGACAGTATGCGAGGGAAGGGCACTTATCGGAAAGTTGTGCGTACACTTCACTTACTTAGTGACCTTGGCCTCCCAGTGCGGATAAACACGACGATCTTCAAATCGTCGTGTAACGAAAAACAGTTGCGCCACCTCATCGGACTGGCAAAGGAAACGGGCACTGCCTTACAGGCAATTCCAATCCGCCTGGCAGGCAGGGCATCAAACCTTGTCAAAGAGATGCCGTCCGCGCACCAGCTTGCGGCATATACCCGACTTGCAACACAGCTTCGCCAGGAATACAACATTAAAATGACCGTCAATTTCGACATCTACGACGGCACGGGACAGGTTCCAATTCTCGACCCTGATAGGCCCATTAGCTGCGCCGCGGGACTGTGGGGCCTACACATCACACACACCGGTGAGGTATACCCGTGCGGCTTTGCCATTGAAATGGAAAATCACCGTTTCCTAGCGGGTAATATCTCCACGGAGACGACGTTGCTAAAAATATGGCGTGAGAGTGACATTTTCCGGGAATGGCGCCTGGTCGGAAAATCCGCCCAATGTCGGCAGTGTAGGCACTACCAATGTGGGTGCTGGGGCGGATGTTGTGTGAACGCATGGACCGTAACTGGGCAACTAACGGGGATGGATCCGTACTGTCCACTTGCCGAAATTCACTGATGAGGAGAGATGCTATGGGTAAAGAAAAACTGGCGTTATATGGCGGATGCCCCGTGCGACCATATCCCAACCCTGAAATCGAGGCGAAATGGACTGGAGAAGAACTGCACGAGCTTATAGATGTGTTTCAGGCGGGGATATACAGCCGTAATCATGGTACCAAAGTGCGCCAGTTTGAAAGCGAATTTGCAGCGACTTTTGGGGTACGGTGTGCGACTGCCGTCACCAGCGGCACGGCGGCCATCCACATTGCCGTAGGTACTCTCCAACGGGAATACAATTGGGAAGTTGGGGACGAAATCATCGTTTCCCCGCTGACGGATATCGGCAGTGTGGTGCCAATAGTTTATCAGGGTCTGATCCCAGTTTTCGCTGATAGTGACCCTGAGACGTTTTGCGTTTCAGGAGCCTCTATTGAAGCCAAGATATCACTCCGCACCCGGGCTATCCTCGTGGTTCATCTGTTTGGCAACCCAGCCGATATGGATTCGATCTTGCAATTGGCCAAACGACAAAACCTCAAGGTGATCGAAGACTGCGCGCAGGCGCACTACTCGGCCGTTGAAAACCGACTTTGTGGCACGCTTGGAGCTGTCGGGACATTCAGTCTTCAAGCAGGGAAACTAATATCCGTCGGTGAAGGTGGTATGATGATCACCTCCAATGCGAAGCTGGCCGCGCAAGCGGCCCGGTTTTCTGACAAAGGCTGGAAACGGCAGAAGGGTTTCGGTCCCGGCACGTATCGCTTCCTGGCTCCAAGTTACCGCATGAGTGAGTTGGAAGGGGCAGTTGGATGTGCCCAGATTCGCAAATTGCCAGACATTGCAAAAAGGCGGAATCAGAATGGCACCGCGCTCACCAATATGTTAGCCGATACTGAGTTTGTGCAGCCCCAGCGCGTTTTACCCGGCCATCACCACACGTATTGGATGTACGCTTTTGTCCTCACGAACGATGCCCCGTACAACGCAGTCCGCTTTGCCGAGGCACTGCAAGCAGAAGGTGTGTACGCCCGCCCCCGATATATCACGACCCCGGTATTCCAGTGCGCCGATTGGTTAGCTACCAAAACAACCTTTGGCACTTCGGGTTGGCCGTTCACGGCACAAGGGGTAGCTGACGTTCGATATGACAAGACCACGTCTCCTGTGTCCGCTGACATTCTTCACCGAATGGTGGTGGTGAAAATCAGTGAGACTATGGTTGAGCGTGACATAGAAGAAATAGCAAGCGCCATCAAGAAGGTCGCCAAATTCCTCCCGCCAGATAGTGAGAATTGATATGATAGAACAGTTATCTGTACTCGTAATAGGCTGTGGTCGCGTTTTCCTTCGTCACCATTTGCTTGCCCTGCAAGAACTGCAACGCCGCAAAATTTTGCGGATAGCCGGCTGTGTTGATCCCCACGTCTCACCAGAAGATGTGGGGCTGTCACGTTCAATGCCCTGGTATGAAGATATCAAAAGCGCTCTGTCAGACAGCAAGCGGCAGTTCCAAGCCGCTGTCATCCTCACGCCTGACTATCTTCATTACCCTGCTTCACTAGCTGCCCTGGAAGCCGGCTTACATACGTTCTGCGAGATGCCTTTGACCTTGCAAACCAAAGAGGCCGACCATCTTATCGTCTTGGCTGAAGCTAACAAGCTCTGTCTAGCCGTCGGCCACACGGGAAGGTTTGAACGAGCTTATGAAAAGGCAACAGAATTGGTAACGCAAGGCGCTATCGGTACCCCAATACGGGTGTTTGAAGAACGCTTCTCATGGGTGGGCGACCCCGAAGCGGATTGGTGGCGCGACTCGGCAAAATCGGGCGGGCTGATAATAAATCTGGTGGTGTCGCACGGCGTCGATACAACCCTCCATCTAATAAATGGCCAGCCGCAGAGCGTGTTTGCCTGGGGCGCAACTGTACGGCCCTCCCTATGGGATGGGCCTGATGAAACTATGGTTTGCCTCACCACGCGGCGTGGTGTGCAGGTGAACCTCTGTCACTCGTACAATTATCGTGACCACGACAAAGTGAGACATCATACAATTGTAATCGGCACTGAGGGCATCTTGACAATCTCGGATCGTAAGAGCCTATCCCTGAATAGCAAACCGTATCCTTTTAAAGAGCCAGTGGATGACAGGTGGAGCCGGCAATTGTTGGAGTTCTTCCGTGCGATCCAACAGAACCAAGAACCGAGCATCTCCGGGAGACGCTGCCGACGTGTTGTTTCCGTCCTTGAAGCCGTGCGACGCAGTATTCTCAGCAAAAGTGTCGAGATATGCAAATAGCCAATAACAATCTGTTTCCAACAGTAAGTGTGGCCGTAATCACCTGGAATCGGCTTGAATTTACCCAATGCACTTTGGCTTCGTTGGAACAAACTCTGAGCCGTTCTGGTGAAATCATCGTCGTTGACAATCATTCCGATAGTAAAATGCAACCGTGGTTACGCGGGTGGGAAACAACTGGCCCCAATCGCTGGGCGATTTTGTTGGAAAAGAATATCGGGCCAGGGCATGCTTGCGAACTGGCATGGGAGGCGGCAACGGGAAAATAATTAAGACTATCTTATTTTGAAAATCGTTCATTTGACTGAGTTTATGAGTATATGTATTGGTATAGCTTGTATAACTTTGGGTTAAAGAAATCCGATTTTTTCAACAAGTGTTGCCAACCCTTATCGATATCAATAACCATCCGATTCCATGCCACATCATCGGCAACCCCCGCAGTTACTTTATGGGCCTTCCGGACGGTTGGTATGGAAACGGCTTTCCAGCCACCAATTACCAAAGTATGGAGAAACTGAAAACCGGTCAAATTGACTCATTTGATGCGCTTGTCGATGAAAGCCAGTATCAGACGCGATACCATGGTTGGACTGATGTGGTTAACACTCTCAAAAAGATCATTGAAAAGGAATCAGCCGATGAAACACGCCCAGAGGGTAGCGTGGTGAACTTCATTGATCTAAAAGTGGCCGAACATTCCGATCACACCTATACCGGAATCGCTGTGGAAGAGGCACTCAACAAATCCCAATATCGGCAAGCCAAGTTCTACGACTACGCCATTAAGGAAAAAGAACCCAATGTGTCCGGCGAGGATTTAGTCTGGAAAATAGGGATGTACCTGTTCTACAACCAGACAGCCTTCGAGATGCCAAACGGACAAGATCACTTAGAAAGTGATCACTATCTTAAATGGCTGTTTCGGCAATACCAAACCAACTCAGGAACGGTGGCTAAATAATTTCCCCCAATCCAAGACACACACCTCGTTCAGGAGAAAAGAAATAGGTGGGTTTCGCTGTCGCTTACCGGCCCCCGACGCTCGCTATTTTGAAACTCGTTAATTTTACTGACTTGACGGGTATATGTATTGGTACACTTTGGTATAACTTTTATCGGATATAATCCGAAAACTTGTTGGGAAGTTATTTTATCAAAGCCAAGTCAAGGGCAATCAATGACAAATATAGTTATTGGTATAGCCAAGGCTATCTATTTTTAAAGTAATTTTACTGACTTTATGAGTATATGTATTGGTATAGCTTGGTATAACTTTTATCGGATATAATCCGAAAACTTCTTGAGAAGTTAGTTATTTTATCAAAGCCAAGTCAATAGCAATCAATGACAAATATAGTTATTGGTATAGCCAAGGCTATTCTATTTTTCAAGTCGTTAATTTTACTGACTTTATGAGTATAGGTATTGGTATAGCTT
>Ga0233403_10001217_pt1 | contig 12069 bp, 6 predicted proteins | sample Na_oxic_1_MG_FD_179866 | JGI IMG/M metagenome (GOLD analysis project Ga0233403, IMG submission 179866) | Seawater microbial communities from Saanich Inlet, British Columbia, Canada - Na_oxic_1_MG | ecosystem: Environmental > Aquatic > Marine > Inlet | place: Canada: British Columbia | collected...
CAGGCAATTTGCTGGAGACGAAGTGAAATTACCGCCCTATGTGATTCAAGTCGATAAAAAATATTCGGGCAATGGCGAAATTTACGCGATTTTGGCGGGTAATTTAAGCAGCGAAATTGCCATTCCCGATGCCCCCAAATATGGATCACACTTCAAACATTATTTGGAGGGCATCTCACGCCTGAATATATCAGGGCAAGATCAGATGTTTGAGCATATGAGTGATTTATTGGATGAGGTGAACCAAGAATTTGCACCTGATTTGATATTAATTGACACCAGAAATGGTATTAATGATATTTTTGGAAATATTGGGTTGCCCTTTTCCTCTGTGATGGTTGGTATTTTCAACAATGATTTTCAAAGCCTACCCGGGATGCGATTTTTTTTAAATATTGGGATGCAAAGCGAGTTTGCGACAATCTTAGTCAATTCCCATACTTCAGAAGCAAAATTACCTGACAGTTTTAAGCAAAAGGTGCAACTTTTGTTTCAAAAAGTCACTTTTCCTGAAGATAAAACACAGGCACTTAAAATGTCTTATATTATGAAGGATGCCCGATTAGACAATGTAGGAACAACTGGTGATAACGCTTTAGTCAATTTAATTAAGGGTTCCCCTATTTATCAACACTTTTTTGAAACCGTGGTTGCACAACTGGATAGGTAAATGAAAAATGTCAGAAAACGTGGAAAATCAAGTACTTGACCAATTTCAGCGTCTAAAAACCTTACTGAAAGTCGGTACTGCGCTGTCTGCTGAAAAGGATGGTACGCACTTATTGGAAATGATTTTGCAAGAAGCGAAAAATATTGCTTTTGCAGATGGCGGTACTTTATATATTCGTACTGATGGTGATCAGCTAGGCTTTGAAATCATGCTGAATGATACCTTGGGTATCCATACGGGCGGTACCAGTGGTGTACCTGTGATTTTGCCCCCGTTGCCTTTATACAATCGACGAGGGGAACCGAATTTGGATAAAGTCGCAGTGTGTGCAGCGATTCGGGATGAAACCATTAATATTCCTGACGCTTATACGAATACTGATTTTGAATTTTCGGGTACACGCGCTTTTGATAAACAAACCGGTTATCGTTCCCAATCGTTTTTGACGGTGCCCATGAAAAATAGTGAAGGGGAAGTCATTGGGATTTTACAATTAATCAATGCGCTGCACCCTGTCACTAAAGAAATCAGTGTTTTTAGTGCAAGTGAACAAGAATTAGTCGAATCATTAGCCTCGCAAGCGGCAGTCGCCTTAGATAATCAACGTTTACAGGAAGATCAACGCCATCTATTTGATGCCCTGATTAAATTGGTTGCCACTGCGATTGATGATAAATCTCCTTATACAGGGGGGCATTGCCGGCGCGTTTCCGAATTGACAATGATGTTAGCGGATGCTGCCGCAATCACTCAAGAAGGTGTTTTAAAAAATTTTACGTTGACGAAAGAAGATCGTTATGAGTTGGAAGTCGCAGGCTGGTTGCATGATTGTGGTAAAATTACAACACCTGAGTTTGTAATAGATAAAGCAACGAAACTGGAAACCATTTTTGATCGTATTAAGTTAATAGATACCCGTTTTGAGGTGCTTAAACGGGATGCTGAAATTGCCATGTTACGGGAACAATTGGCAGCACAGGCGCGGGGAGAAACGGTTGATGTTAAGGCTTTAGAGGAAAAATTAGCACAAAAAATTGAAAATTTAAATGAAGATCGTGAATTTCTTCACCAATGTAATCGGGGAGGAGAATTTATGTCTTATGCGCTCAAGGAGCGTGTCTTGCACATTGCCCAACATCGTTGGGTGACACCGGCTGGCAAAAAAGACTATTTTTTATCAGAAGAGGAAGTTTATAATTTAAACATCACCAAAGGCACTTTAACGCCAGAAGAACGCAAAGTGATTAATTCCCACATTAATGTCACTATTGACATGCTTGACGCTTTGCCTTATCCTAAGTATCTTAAGAATGTACCTGAATATGCGGGTGGACATCATGAACATATGGATGGTAGTGGCTATCCAAAGGGGCTGACCGGTGATAAAATGTCTATACCAGCTAGAATCATGGGGATTTCAGATGTGTTTGAGGCATTGACAGCCACAGATCGTCCCTATAAAAAACCGATGCCGCTATCTCAAGCATTGACTATTTTGGGTCGCATGAAAGAAGAAAAACATATTGATCCAGACTTATTTGATATTTTTATCCATGAAAGAGTCTATTTGCAGTATGCCAAGCATTTTTTAGCTTCTGAGCAAATTGATAAGGTCGATCTGACAAAAATACCGGGTTATAATCCTTTGGGGGAATAAAGCTTGGTGCCAATCCTTTTAATTTATAGCATTTACCGTTTTGCGTTAAGTACATTTTTCGTCAGGGCAATCCTTTATGGTTGCCCTTTACAATACCTTCGCCAAAAGTTGTAAACCAAGCGATTATGAAAAATGCTTTAAAATCAATGAGATTAAAAATTGGCTGTGTTAAAAAATACAGTAAGTGGTTGAAATTTAAGCAATACGACATAATAACGATTTTATTTATATAACAATAGGCGAAAGTATTATATACAATTATCACAATTTACGATTTACAATTAAAAACATCCCGCCCATAAACATCGTCATAACGGACAATATCATCTTCACCTAAATACCCCCCCGATTGCACTTCAATAATCTCCAAAGGCAACTTACCGGGATTGGAGAGACGGTGTTTGACACCTAAAGGAATATAAGTGGATTGATTTTCAGTGAGAATAAAGCTTTCTTCCCCTTTTGTAATGCGTGCCGTGCCTTTGACTACCACCCAATGTTCAGAACGGTGATAGTGCATTTGTAAAGATAAACTCGCACCCGGTTTCACAGTGATACGTTTCACCTGAAAACGAATATCCGCGTCTATGCTTTCATAACTACCCCAAGGGCGATAAACTTTACGGTGTAACGCCGCCTCATTACGATCACTCTTTTTAAGGCGGGAGACGATTTTTTTCACGTCTTGCACTTGATCTTTATGTGCGACTAATACCGCATCAGCCGTTTCCACAATGATCAGATTATCCACACCGATTGCTGCCAATAAATGATGTTCCGCCCGTAAATAGCTATTATTGACATTTTCAGTCAATACATCTCCCAGCTTCACATTGCCATTACTATCTTGTTCGCCGACTTCCCATAATGATGACCATGATCCGACATCATTCCAGCCCGCATCTAAAGGTATCACAGCGGCAGCTTGCGTTTTTTCCATCACGGCATAGTCAATCGAATCGCTTGGGCAACTCTCAAAGTGTTCTGTATCCAAACGAAGAAAATCTTGATCTTTTATCGCATAGTCAAAGGCTTGGCGACAGGCCTTCATCATATCAAAGGCATAAGTTTCCAATTCTTTGACATATTGTGACGCTTTGAACAAAAACATGCCACTATTCCAGTAATACTCACCAGAATCTATATACTGTTGTGCTGTCTCCAGATCGGGTTTTTCGACAAAGCGTTTCACTGATTTTGCCACCGTGTTTTCTATCACATCGGTGGCATTTATATAACCATAGCCCGTTTCTGGGCAGTTAGGGATAATGCCAAACGTGACCAAATAATTTGCAGAAGCCAAAGGTATACCCGCAGTCACCGCTTCGCGGAATGCGGCAGTGTCTGCAATCAGATGATCAGCTGGCAATATCAATAATAGAGCGTCCGGATCACGACATAGCGCAGTTAATGCCGCTACTGCAGCAGCAGGTGCCGTATTGCGTCCAACTGGCTCCAAAATAATATGAGTGGGAGATACGCCGATTTTGCGTAATTGTTCAGCAACCAAAAAACGATGATTTTCATTGCAGACTATCAACGGTGCCGACTGATTTTCCAATCCTTCCAATCGTGTCGCCGTATTTTGCAACAACGTTTGATTACCCACTAAAGCCAATAATTGTTTCGGATAATATTCGCGGGATAAAGGCCACAAACGGCTTCCCATCCCGCCTGACAGGATAACAGGTGTTAGCATAATATTGATCAATTGTAGGAAAGTTTTAGACCTGACAGGTTTTTGAAACCTGTCAGGTCTGTTGAAACCATATAAAAAAACCGAACTTGTCACATGATTCGGCTCCTTTTTCTAAGTTACCACCGGTTACCATCGGTGGCTATTCACATTCAACCCCTATCGGGGTTAGGAAAAACCGGTGAACCGGTTTTGATTCTGTCGTAAGATGTCCCAACCCCGATAGGGGTTAAATGTGAATAGCCACCGGTGAAACCGGTGGTAACTTAAGTGTTTTTCGTTAACAATTAACAATTAGTTACCTAAGCTAATACCAATACTCAGTGCCGTTTCTATCCAAGGATGATCGGGGGGAACGGTTTTGCGTTTGCCGACAACCTCTTCTAATGGAACCGGTTCGACATGATGTCCATGTATGCCTGCCATCACGCCAAATTGTTCTTCGCGAATGATTGAAACGCAAGCGGTTCCCAGTTGGGTAGCTAATAAACGATCAGCCGACGAGGGTGTTCCTCCGCGTTGAAGATGTCCTAGAATCGTGAGCCGTGATTCTAAACCAGTCAACTCTTCAAGTTGCTTGGTGAGGTGTAGGGTATTGTCCGTTTGTTCAACCTTTAACTGATTTAGCTTTACTTTCGCCTCCTTTTTCTCTTTTTTCGTTTCGGCGACTTCCTTGGTTTGAATGGCAGTTTGGTGAATAACTGCTTCTTCTTTCGATAAGGCCCCTTCTGCGATAGCGACAATGCTAAAATTTTTCCCATGAAGACGACGTTGACGAATGGCATCAGCGACGACATTAATATCATAAGGCATTTCAGGAATTAAGATCACATTGGCACCGCCTGCAATACCTGCTCCTAAAGCTAACCAACCCGCATTGTGTCCCATAATGCTGACAACAATAATGCGATGATGACTATGTGCAGTACTATGTAGGCGATCAATGGCTTCGGTTGCAATACTCAGTGCCGAGTCAAAGCCAATAGTGCTATCAGTCATGACGAGATCGTTATCAATCGTTTTGGGCAATGTGATGATATTCAAGCCTTTTTGTAACAAACGATAAGCATTTTTATGGGTGCCGCCCCCGCCGAGACAAACCAATACGTCCAGATTGTTCTTATGATAGTTATCAACTATCGTGTCAGTCATATCCAACACTTTGTCTCCCACTGAGATACGATGGGGCTTATCACGACTGGTACCCAACAATGTACCGCCAATGGTTAAAATACCCGATAGTGCGCTTTGGTCAAGGAGTATGGTCCTGTTTTCCACCAAACCACGAAATCCATCTCTAAAACCCACGACTTGCATCCCAGAAGAAGCCAGTGCGGTTTTGCCAATTGCTCGAATAGCAGCGTTCAATCCGGGGCTATCGCCTCCAGCCGTTAATATTCCAATAGATTTTACCATGTTTAGTTTTTTCAGTTATGCCGTTATCACTCAATTACCGAGTTTTTAATCTTCCGGCAATAATTGCAAGGATTGTTGTATATAGGGCGCATTCTTATTTTCACGGCTAAGTAAGTATGAGTACAACGAATGACGTGGATAAACGAATAAGACATAACGATCCTTGAGAAATGGCTACTTTGGTAAGTTCGCTATGGAAAATCAATGAAAAAAATGAAAAACACGTTATGTCGGCTGTGTTTTAATTCGTTTATCCCCGTCATTCGTTGTACTCATACCAACCGTGAAAATGGGAATGCGCCATGTATATAAGGAATTTATTACAAGGGATTTATTATAAATTAGATTTTATCACAAGGCGGTTTTTTCTCATTCAGTCGGTTTGTATTGAAATCGGTAAATAGGCTATCTGAATCAGACAAATTCAAAGACTTATTCATATTCGACGGGCGACAGGAAATGTCTTTCAATAACGTATTTCTGATGAAGGTTCGCCATTTTTCCGATGAGGCGATATCAGATAACAGCTCAACTGGCGAATGAATTTTGAGGCGAGGAGTAAGGGGCAGGTTATTTTTTATATGCCTATTTTATTAAAATAAAATATATTTTTCAATTTTTTGCAAATTTTTACACGATGTGAAATTTTTATAATTTATTGATTTTTAAATATTTTATATTCAATGGTTCGGACAGTTTTTGTAACTTATTGTTATTAAAGAACTTTTTATTTTTAGTCAAAAATATAAAAAACCTTTTATTTCAACTGCTTACAAAGTTTAGAATGCTATTTTTTCAAAAACTGTCCGAACCATTGATATTAATGGCTCATAAAGGATAAAAAAGATATTTATTTAATAATCAAATAATTAGCGAAAAAAAATGGGACATTGCGAAACGAAGTGGCGGTACGCCCAATTTAAAATTTTACCCCTATCAAATAAAAAAGGGGCTAAACGGGTTAAAAATATTTAATTTCTTTAATTATCAACTATTTATAATACTATTATCTGATGATATCACACGATGGCGTGCGATCGCCTGTCGGTCATTTGATAAATTTTGACCAAATATGTTATTGTGGGTTGGGTTTAATTTTTTTATGGCGTTATTTTTAGCCATTCGGTAAATTATATTTAAAATAATACCTGACGCTAATTTGAACATTAGAAGAAAACTTCTATCGAAATTAAGGATAAGTATTTGATTTTATTAAGTAAGTTTTGTTATACCTAATGACGTGTTATAAAATCAGTGACTTTTAGGGTAGAAACTTTTATTTTCCAAGCCTAAGCTTAAAACCTTTCCTAGCTGTCAATCCTGATTCAGACAATTAAATGAATTGGTAGTGGTGCAATGTGGGTGATGGAGTCCAAACTTTAGTTTGGGCGGATGGCCTTAACTCCCAAACTAAAGTTTGGACTCCTAAAAACATATCACCCTAATGAAAGGACGACCAATGAATTTAATTCCACAGATTTTTGTTGGTATTGATATTGGCACCTCTGGTTGTCGGGGCTGTGCTATTGATATACAGGGTAAAATTATCGCTGAACAAGCTATCGCATTACCGAACCCCAAACGCCATGGAGTCGAAGTTGAACAAGACCCACTGCTCTGGTGGGAAGCCTTAAAGGAAGTGTTAGCCCAACTCCGCAACACACTCCCTTATCCCATCACAGCCATCTCAATCGACGGTACTTCTGCAACCGTCTTATTGGTGGATAAAGAAGGCACACCGCTGGGACCTGCTTTGATGTATAACGATGCACGCGCTTTCACGGAAGCAGAACTGATTCGTTTGATGGGTCCCCTCAATAGCGGTGCTCATGGTGCGAGTTCTAGCCTAGCCAAACTGCTTTGGCTTCTGAAAAATACGGATACACAGCATTTGGTTCATGTCCTGCATCAAGCGGATTGGCTGGCCGGAAAACTCACCGAGCGATTTGATCACAGTGACGAAAATAATTGCTTGAAAATGGGTTATGATCCCATCAAACGTCATTGGCCTGCTTGGATGTTAGAATTAGGGTTTGATATGAACCTTCTACCACAGGTGCAACCGCCCGGCACAATCATTTCCACTATCGGAAAAAACGTCGCGAAGCTAATAGGTATCCGTTCTGACACGGTGATTGTGAGTGGCACCACTGACAGTATTGCAGCATGCTTGGCAACGGGAACCGTTCAAGTGGGTGAAGCGGTTACCTCACTGGGTAGTACATTGGCAGTCAAGATTGTTTCCGATAAGCCCGTCTTTTCACCAGAGTATGGGGTTTACAGCCACCGCTTGTGGGATAAATGGCTCACAGGCGGGGCATCCAACACAGGCGGGGCCGTACTATTGACATACTTTACACCGAGCGAACTCAATGCCATGACACCTCACTTACAACCGGAAACCCCCACCCACTTAAATTATTACCCGTTGGTATCGGTGGGAGAACGTTTTCCAGTTGCTGACCCCACGCTTGAACCCTGCTTGACACCCCGTCCAAGGCATGATGTCACCTTTTTCCAAGGAATATTAGAAAGCATTGCTCGGATTGAAGCAGAAGGTTACAATCGCTTGCAAAGTCTAGGAACTCCTTATCCTAAAACCGTTTATACGATGGGTGGTGGCGCTAAAAATGCGGCTTGGACCCGCATACGACAAAATATCATCGGGGTGCAGATGCAAAAACCTCAACAGACGGAAGCCGCTTATGGCACTGCTCTCTTGGCAAGACGTGCTTTAAGCTAAAGAATCGTAGGGTGGGCAAGGCTTTCCAATAAATAAGTGCCTAGACAAAATTAATCACGTATCTGTTGCCGTATTGAATTAGTATGTTTTCTACTGATTCATTTAACTTTTGAAGACTGTCATAAGCTTCCCACCGGTCTAGCCAACGGCCCACAGTCTCTCGGTTGACAAAACATATAGCCTTTCAGAAAATAGGAGTCCAAACTTTAGTTTGGCAGAACCAAGCTAAAGCTGGCAGACTCCGACCAAAATATTTATCTGACAGACTATATGTCAACATTTCGTCATGAATTTCGATGTTGTTCGCATCGTTCCATCGCATGGGCACGTTTTCGCACTCGCTCATTTTGGGCATCATTCTTCACGGTTTTTAAATGATTACGTTGATCATCGGTATTTACCCGTTTTTTCTTCTTGGTCTTCGACAAGAATCAAAAATTTTCGCATTTTTTAAGGCCTCCCACCTAAGACATTTTTCTCCCAAAGCTCACCTAAACCGTAGCCATCCAGCCAATGAGTCATTTATTCACTTTTCAACTTTTTAAACAGTGATTGTTCGTTTTCTCTTTCAATAAAGACTATATGGGCGCATTCCCATTTTGTATATCAATTTATCTCTCTTGAGTACAACGAATTACGGGGATAAACGAATTAAAAACGGGACTGAAGGGTGTGTTCTAATTGATAATCCAAAAGCGAACCTCTCTTTATTTCGCCTTTTTTTGAACCCGTCGCTCAATTCAAAAATTATCAAAGATTGTTAAGTTTTATTCGTTTATCCCCGTAATTCGTTGTACTTAACCGTGAAAATGGGAATGCGCCCCGACTATATCTTCTAATTGAAATTGATTAACCAGTGTGACTGATTGGGACCCAACAAAAATACTTTCGCTTGCTCTTTATTATATAGGCGTTCAGAAAAATAGACGTTTCAGACCTGACAGGTTTCTAAAACCTGTCAGGTCTTTAGGCCAAAATATTTATCTGAAAAGCTATAGGGAGCAGAATGGGTAGTACATTGCCATTAAGTTAAGGGCAGAAACAGGGCAGACATATCGATCTGCCCATAGGCATGAAAGCTATCAGACCTGTCAGGTTGAGCGTTCCGCTACTTCGTTGCCAAAACCTGACAGGTCTTTAGGCCAAAATATTTATCTGAACAGCTTAAAGAAATAATGATTTGAGTCCGTGAATCAATTTTCTTTATTAAATCAAATATTTAAAAATGTTTAATCATCAAGCGAACTGGAAAAAATTAATAAATATGTTATACTCGATTTTCAAGTTTTTGATGCGATTTGGTTTTGCGACGATCTATTATCGCGCGTTAAAACATGCAACTCATTGATTTTTCAGTTATTTATTAAAAAGGGGTAGAATAATATTTATAAATCAACAGCTTATAATTTTTTTGAAGTTCGAGTATGAATATTCGGTAAATGGAAAGCCCCCCTCATCAATCCGTTCACTCCCCTGATCCGTTCTACTAAATACTATGCTATTGTAACGGGAACCAAAATATTTACCTAAAAAGCTATATCAAATATTTTCACAAGGAGCCATTAATGCAACCAGAACGCACCGTTATTATTGGGGCGCAACCTATTTTTTTCATCAACACATTAGGACTATTGTTATTAACTATGTCATCAGTTCACAGTTATGAAAATGCGCCGGGAACGGCTCCCTATTCAGAGGATTTACGCGATTCGCTCAAGGCAGCACTGATAGAAAAAGGGCCGAATTATCAACCGAGAACGGAACACCTGCTGGTATCAGGGGAACCAAAGTTCGTTAATCGGTTGATATTGGAAGATTCTCCTTATCTTTTGCAACATGCCCATAACCCCGTTGATTGGTTTGCGTGGAAAAACGAAGCTTTTGAAAAAGCAAGTCGGGAAAATAAGCCGATTTTTTTGTCCATCGGCTATTCCACTTGTCATTGGTGCCATGTCATGGAACGGGAGAGCTTTGACAATGTTGAGATTGCACGTCTGATGAACGAGCATTTTGTTTGTATCAAAGTGGATCGCGAACAACGTCCTGAAGTGGATGAAGTGTATATGACTGCGGTGGTGATGATGAGAGGGCAGGGCGGTTGGCCCATGTCTAGCTTTTTGACACCAGAGGGAAAACCGTTTTTTGGGGGTACGTATTTTCCGCCAGAGACTTTTACACAGTTGCTTAAAAATGTTGAGCGATTTTGGGAAGAAAAACGTTCTCAGCTCCTCGCGCAAGCTGATCAAATTGCCGAAATGGTGAACAAAGCCACCGCCGCCAGTGGATCCGCACGTCAACTGGGTGATACAGCAATTACCGAAGCCGTCTCCGATATTTTGGCGAGACACGATTCTTTTCTTGGGGGGTTTGGTGATACACCTAAATTCCCCCAAGAAACTTGGTTGCTATTGCTATTGGAAAAGGCAAGCCGTGGTGAGGAAAAACCGCTTGCCGCAGCCCTTAACACTCTTGATAAAATGGCGGCTGGGGGGATTTATGATCAAGTGGGGGGGGGATTTCATCGCTACTCAACGGATGATCATTGGTTAACGCCCCATTTTGAAAAAATGCTTTATAATCAATCACATATAACACGCGCTTATTTAATAGCTTATCAATTGACAGGCGATATCATTTATGCCACCGTCGCAAGGCAAACCTTGGATTATGTCTTGCGAGAAATGACAGCCCCTCAAGGCGGCTTTTATTCTGCCACTGATGCCGATAGCGAAGGTGAAGAAGGCTTATTTTTTGTCTGGACACCGACACAAATACGTGCCGCGCTAAATGAGGCTGATGCGGAGTTCGCCTTGAATTTATATGGGATCACCGAAAAAGGTAATTTTGGCGGTAGAAATATTCTTCACTTGCCTATCTCTTTAGAAAAGTACGCGAAAAAATCAGCGATGTCTTTGCCGCAACTCATTGAAAAGGTTGATATGATTCGCGAAAAATTGCATAGCAAAAGGGATAAGCGTGAACAGCCCTTGCGTGATGACAAAATCATCACCGCTTGGAATGGCATGATGATTACCACACTGGCACTTGCTGCCGACATTTTAAACGATAGGCGTTATTTAGAGGCGGCGCAAGCTGCTGCGACTTTTATTGACTCAAAACTCAAAACAAAGCAAAACGAATTATGGCGTGTTTATGTCCATAACAATGCCTCCATTTTTGCCCATCAAGAAGATTATGCCTACTTTGCCGAAGGATTGATTGCGCTCTATGATGTGAGTGGGGATAAGCATTGGCTAAACAAGGCGCAGGAAATAACTGATGTGATGCAGGAACACTTTTGGGATAAAGCACGGGGGGGATTTTTTATGAGTAGAGAAAGCGATACACCGCTCATTGCCCGCCCAAAAAGTCCTGAAGACGGTGCGATTCCCTCAGGTAATTCGATAGCAGTGCGCGTTTTAGCCATGCTAGCGGCTCGTTCTGGCGTTGAACATTATCGTGAAAAAGCCAATGCGACGCTCAATGCTTTTTCATGGGCGATTACGGAACAGCCTATTCGTTATGCCTATATGTTACTCGCCGCTGATGAATTACTCCATGGCGAAGTCGGTACGCGACAATATGGCGCACGCGGTGCTGTTATCGCTTCAGCAAAATTAGCTAATGAGGGACAAACCACTTTGTTAACAATAGAAGTGGATATACAGGAAGGATGGCACATTAATGCCGATCAGCCGCTACAAACAAACCTGATTCCTACCGCCGTGAGTGTTGATACAGAATCAGGGTGGAAACTTTGGCAGGTGTCTTACCCAAAAGCAGATTTAGCGAAACTTTCATTTCAGCAAGCCAGCCTTGCACTTTATCAGGGAAAAATCCGTTTGCAGGGGCATATTACCCAATTACCCTCTTCGCAAAAAGGGTTA
>Ga0233403_10001219_pt1 | contig 12068 bp, 5 predicted proteins | sample Na_oxic_1_MG_FD_179866 | JGI IMG/M metagenome (GOLD analysis project Ga0233403, IMG submission 179866) | Seawater microbial communities from Saanich Inlet, British Columbia, Canada - Na_oxic_1_MG | ecosystem: Environmental > Aquatic > Marine > Inlet | place: Canada: British Columbia | collected...
GCGTTTGGTGTTCCTGAAACTGTCCTGGAACTTTTGGGTCTTAAAGAAGTAATTCACCCGAAATTTCCGTTTATATTTTTGACTGATAGTGGAAAAGGTTTTTGGTTTTTATCTTCTCAAGCTCAAAATCCAGTTGTAGAAATTCTCAATCTTGAACACTCATTTAAGGTTGGAAACTTGCTTGATAATCCTTATCAAGAAACAATTGATATAGTGGAGTTTAAATTGGATGGTGGAATACCAGAAGGAAAATATCCTTTTTACGCTGCTGTTGTTTTTCAGAATAATAAAGGTGTTCCTTGCGGAGAACCTCTAGGTATAAGCTTTGTAGAAGATGTATATTTATATGAATAAATGTAATGTCTTTTTATTTTAATACGCCAGCGAGTGTAGGGGCAGACCTGTGTGTCTGCCTCGTGCCCTGATGATAAAATGATTTATCCGAAAAACTATCGTTTGGGGATAATTTTTTAAAACTAATTCTTCTTCAAAACTAAGGAAAGTAGGAAATGACCAATGGAATTTTGAGGAAGAATTGGTTGAATGAGGGTAGGACTCCTTAAGGGGCCTGACTAAAGGTGATATGCTCACCATTCATTAAGGAGGCAAAATGTGTTGTATCAAGTCTTTTAAATTTAGTATCTTATTTGGATTGATTTTCTTTCCAAGTTGGGTGTTTTCTATCCCACCTACAGCGGAGGGTTATGTAATTGGCCCTAAAGAGGGTCACGCGCCCTTTACGGTCCAACTATCTGCTATTGAGTTTGATGGCATTAGTTCTTATATATGGATGGCTTCTAATGGTCTCAATGCGCTTAATAGCACGACAGAAATGACATTTGAAACGCCCGGTTCTTACGATATTTCCTTGGAAGTCGTTGATACTGAAGGTATGAGGAGTAGTAGCCCAGTTGCAACAATAATTGTCAAGTCGGATGTACCGCCGCTAGAGGCATTTTTTGACATTGTCATTTTGGGAAAAGAAGGTGAAAAAGAAGATGGTTCTTCTTTTACCATTTCCAAAATAACCTTTTCTGGTGATGAAAATGTCTTTGTGAATAAACCACTTGATGAACCCTTGTTGAAAATAGGTTTGGTCAGTCGTTCCACAGGGCAGAATATCATAAATTATGATTGGACAATCAATTGTAATGGTGATGATATTTCTTATTTTGCTGGTAGCAAGCCGACAATACCCATTGATGTGACAGGGTATTGTAATATAACCCTAATTATTACTGATAATGATGGCAATACAAGTGAAAAAACGAGGGGTATTGCTATAGGGGAAGTGTGTGCCCTTATTTATAACTTACCTGAGCAGATTATTGCAGGAGAAGAGATACAGGAGATAACAATTGATGCTTGTGAGCCGGTAGCACCAATTCTCCATTATGAATGGGATGTTCAGCCTTTTAATCCTAATTCTGAGTGTGCTGATATTGCTCCCAATTTTGGGCAAGGGCAACTTCATGTATTTGAAAAACCATCGACTACAATGGCGGTAATTTTTGAAAGGCCAGGACATGGCTTATCCTGTAGTTATAAAGTGACTCTGGCAGTGACAGATGGAAATGGATTACAATTGATTTCCACACCTAGAATAATAGAGGTACCAGGCTCTTCCGTTATTGATTCTGAGGGTATAAACTTGACTTTCAAACTTGATGGAAAAGTACCTGAAGGGCAGGAACCTGTAGAATTTTATCCTGGTGATATGTTTGATCTTAGTTTAAATGTTGAGTGGAACAATGTATCTGAGGAGAATTGTACGACAATTTATGGACTTTGGATCGGATTTGGATTGCCACAAAATTTTATAGACAATATATTAGCTGGTATTATTCACCCAAATGCGCCATATATTTTTTTTACTGAAGGTGGGGAAAGTCTTTGGTTTTTGTCAGCATATGAAGAAATAGGGACAATCTTTGAGCATCCATTTGAAAGTGAAAACTATTTTAAGGGTAAAGACTTGTCTAATCCCTATCAAAACACATTCAACTTGTCCAAGTTTCAAGTAGAGAGTGGGATACTCCAGGGGAAATATTCCTTTTTTGCCTCTATCTTGTTTCAGAATGAGAATGGTGTTCCTTGTTTTAAAGCGAATGATCCATCAGGTCAGGATATGATAGAAGTGTATATGCATGAATAAGTTATGATGCAGGAGAAACGAATGATCTAATGTAAGGGTAGACTTGCGTGTTTGCCCTGATGATAAAATGATTTATCCGAAAAACTATTGTTTGCGGATAATTTTTTAATACTAATTCTTCTTCAAAACTAGGGAAGGTAGGAAATGACCAAAGGAATTTTGAGGAAGAATTGCTTGAATAAGGGTAGGACTCCTTAAAGGTCCTGACTAAAGGTGATATGCTCACCATTCATTAAGGAGACAAAATGTGTTGCTTTAAGTCTTTTAAATTTAGCATCTTATTTGGATTGATTTTTTTTCCAAGTTGGGTGTTTTCTATCCCACCTACAGCGGAGGGTTATGTAATTGGTCTTAAAGAGGGCCACGCCCCTTTTACGGTCCAACTATCTGCTATTGAGCTTGATGGCATTAGTTCTTATATATGGATGGCTTCTAATGGTCTCAATGCGCTTAATAGTATGACAGAGATGACATTTGAAACGCCCGGTTCTTACGATATTTCCTTGGAAGTCGTTGATACTGGAGGTCTTAGAAGTAGTAGCCCAGTTGCAACGGTAACTGTCAAGGCGGCACCACCGGATGTACCGCCTGTAGGCTCAGAAATTCCACTAGAAGCATTTTTTGATATTGTCATTTTGGGAAAAGAAGGTGAAAAAGAAGATGGTTCTTCTTTTACCATCCCAAAAATCACCTTTGAAGGTGATGAAAATGTCTTTGTGAATAAACCACTTGATGAACCCTTGTTGAAAATAGGTTTGGTCAGTCGTTCCACAGGACAGAATATCATAGATTATGATTGGAATGTCAGTTGTTATGGTGATATTTCTGGTAGTGATCCGACGATATCCATTGATGTAACAGAGCATTGTTCCATAACGCTAACTGTTACTGATAATGGAAGTAATACAAGTAAAAAAACGAGGGGTATTGCTATAGGGGAAGTGTGTGCCCTTATTTATAACTTACCGGAGCAGATTATTGCAGGAGAAGAAAAACAGGAAATAACGATTAATGCTTGTGAACCAGAAGAACTGACCGCCTTGCCTCTCTATTATGAATTGGATGTTCAACCTTTTAACCCTGGTTCTGAGTGTACTGATATTGCTCCCAATTTTGGGCAAGGACTTCATGTATTTGAAAAACCATCGACTACAATGCCTGTGACTTTTGAAATACCAGGACAGGGCTTATTCTGTAGTTATCAAGTGACGCTGGGAGTGACCGATGGAAATGAATTACAACTGACTTCCGAATCTAGAGTAATAAAGGTACTTGGACCCAATGTAGAACCCATAAAAATAGTAAGCTTTCTTTTTTACAAAGGTGCAGAAAAACAAACTGAACCATATTGGTATCATACTGAAGAACTGAGTGTCTATTTGATTTTAAACTTCTTCAAAGAGAAAAAACCTCTTATAAATTGTGGTTATACAGCGAGTCTCTTTTATTCACTCACAGTTCCTGAATATCCAGATATTATTTCAGAACTATTGTTGGATATATTAGAACCTTCTCAAATTAAAAAGAAACTTTTTTTTAGAGAAGGACAACCCCCAACATTTTTTGAAGAATCACCATTTCGCGCATTAGTCAGTGCTGGTATGAATCAAATAAGTATTCCCATAATACCAGCTGCGAAAATGGATTTGATTCCCCAAAGCGCAAACACTTTAAAACTTGGTAAATATACTTTCCAAGCAACGCTTGTTCAAGAAGGGACAAAGCCTTCAGACGGAGAATTTTGCTATGATCCTAATGATGCTTCGTTAATTACTGATAGAAAAACTATTAGACTGGAAAAGTATCCTGACTGAAAAGATAAAATTTGCTACTCTATTTAGAGTGTCAACGTTTTTTTATTAGTCGCAATATTTGGGTGCGTAGGACGCACCCTACAAACACCCTATTTAGTAAGGGGTATCAATGTTTTATTAACACAGAGGATAAATGAAATGCGTGATTTAAGATACTTGCTATTGTTTATTTTTATTGGATTGGTTTTTTTTACAAATCCATTATTTGCCGAGGATTCACCGAAGGCTTGTTTTGATATCCGTTTAGGAGAAAAAACGCTGGACAGGAAAGTTCCTACATTGGTCAACAAGTTGAAAGATTCTAACTTGAATCTTAAGTTAGACAGCCATTGCTCGGAAGGAGAAATTGTTAAATTTCAATGGGAAATTTCTCATTACGAAGGAAGACCGGAAGGGAGGAAAATTGACTTTTCCTTTGATAAGCTGGGCAGCTATTTCATTAGTCTAACCGTGACTGATGAAAATGCTAAAACTGACAGTCACCAGAGGATACTTAAGATAGGGGAATTGTGTGCAGAAATAGTTGACGCGCCAAAAAAACTTTTTCCCCCAATGGCAAAGCCAATCACGGTTAATACCTGTGCAACCCCTGATTCTATTAGTGAATATAGCTGGATTGTGGAACCAACAGCACCAGATTGTGAAGAATATAAACCCAGTTTTGGTGGTAATATAGTGGAAGTTAGTGCAATAAAACCACTGCCTGAAGGCGAATCATGTGCTTTCACTGCCACTCTCACGGTCATTGATACTAATGGGCTGTCTGTATCATCGGAACCAATTCTAGTTGCAATACCAGGACCGGTTGCTGTTATTACACCAATACCCTCTTCCGTTCAAATATCGGAATCCATCCCCCTGGACGGTAGCCCTTCTTATACATCAGTAGATGCTTCAATAACTGAGTACAATTGGACGGTTTGCGGCGAACAAAAAGAGGGAAAAATGATTGAGGTCACTATTGAAAAACCAGGTGAATGCACTATTACACTCACCGTTAAAGATAGTAATGGAAACAGTGGGGCAACGAGTCAAACCACCAAAGTCATTATTCCGCCTCCGGTTGCTGTCATTGTACCTGACCCCATACCTTCTACTATAGTTGCATCGGAAACCCTGACACTAGATGGTCGTGGTTCTTATACTTCAGTAGGTTCTATAACCGAGTATAATTGGACGGTTTGTGGCGACGAAAAAGAGGGAGAAACTATCGAAGTCACTTTTGACAAAGCAGGTGAATGCATTATTACACTAACCGTTATAGATAGCAATGGATACAGTGATTCAACGAGTCAAACCACCAAAGTCATTACTCCGCCTATTGCAGTCGCTCAAGTTTTACACATTGAAATAAAAATTGAAGTAGAACATGCTGAATATAAAGTGAAGTTGGATGGTAGTGCTTCTTCTGGCAATATTACCAGATATAAATGGACCGCAACCAATAACGATGGTTCATATTCTCCTGTAGAAAAGACTGAAAATGGCAAACCGACGACTATGACCATTGCTCTCCCTAGCGAAGGTACTTATACAATTAAATTGGAAGTCTTTGATGATGACAACAATTTAAATGGTTTCGATCAATTGGAAAATGTTCTCGTTAAGAATACCATTTCTATTTCTCCACAGGAAGAATCCTTCAGTTTGCCTGAAAGATTCGTTACTCTAAGCACAAGTATGGGTCAAAGAAGGTTGGATCAAAGAACGTTAAGGCAAACAGCTAAACGCCGTGTCCTGAGAAAAGGTGACTATTGGCCAAAACGTGTGAGAGTCAAATTTTATGAAAACACGTCAGAAGAGGAGAAAGATTTTCTCAGAAAAAGTCACAATGCGTCGTCTATCAAGGCAATACCTTTTATTAATGGGGAATTATGGGAGGTTGAAGAAGTAGAAGCGGCAATTGAAACATACCGCCGGCGCGTTTCCACAGAACCTAAAATCAAGTCAATGACACCGGATTATGTAATACGTGCCAGCGAACTGAGAGCAAGGAACAAGATTCTTATTGAAAGCTTTCTCCGCAATCACTCTGATGGTCATGATGATCCTGTGAGCATTGAAACAAAAGAGCCAGTCGTTTGTGCTGTACTAGATTCTGGTATTGATTATAAGCATTCCGCTCTGAAGGATAAGATATTAACCGAAGACGGCAAGGTAGTTGGTTATGATTTTGTCGATGATGATGACGATCCAATGGATGATTGTGGTCATGGTACGCATGTTGCGGGCATTATAGCAGGTGTCGCTAACGAGTATGATAATAGCAATGTCACCACAACTAACGGTATTTGGCCTGTTAAATTGATTCCACTGAAAATTCTAAGGCGTTCTGATACACCTAATGAGTTTGGTAAGTATGAATGTATTGGTTCTCAAACAGACGCGATTTTAGCATTAGAGTATGTTCAAAACCATGCGGAAGAATATAGCATAAAATGTACCAACAATAGTTGGGATGTTAATTACATGGATGACGACTTAGATAGCGCTATTAAAGCTGAAGCAGAGGCTGGGAGATTATTTGTTTTTGCCGCAGGTAACGCTCATTATAATGGACCTGAAAACAATGATGTTTTTTCTCCCTATTATCCAGGTAGTCTTACATATTCTGAAAATGATAATATTATTCAGGATAATATTATTTCGGTATGTTCTGTTAACTCTAATCATATACTTTCTCACTTTTCCAATTATGGTCAACAAAGTATCGATTTGTGTGCATTGGGTGATGATATTAGATCTACATATCCCAATGGAGAATATATTAAGGATTCAGGTACTTCAATGGCAGCACCTTATGTAACTGCTACAGTCATGGTATTATGGTCAGCTTACCCTTATTTAACTATGTCTGAAGTTAAAACGCATATCTTGGCTTCAACGAAACAGATACAAGCATTAGCAGACTATAATGTAACAAGCGGATATTTAAGTTTGTATGATGCTGTCAAAAACATGAAATCACGGCACGAAACCTTTACCATTTCCAATACAGGTAAAGACAACTTAGTCAATGTTCAAGTCACACTTATGAATAAGGAAGGCGATGAATTGAACTGTAATGGTAAGCTTGCAATTCTCAAAAAGATTCGCGATAATAATTGTTCTTCAAAAACAATAGAGACAATTATACCTGACCAAAAATATCCTGTAGAGGTCTTTTTTACACCAAAGGCACCTTCTGTATCAACATCAAAGGTTAAAAAAGAGTGGTTATTAAAAGTAACAAGCACAAATCAAACGGTAAATCAAACAATAGTTGTCTTGCTTAATGGAAATGCAGGAACAGGAAGTAGTGGGGGTGGTGATAGTGGGGATGATGATGGGGATGATGATACCCCGCCTAGTAACTCCCCCCAGTGGGCAGATGCTTCTATTTGTTATCCCGACAAAGACTACGCTGTGGAAATACCCAAAGTAACTATGTTGGAAGATTATAAGGATGTGGGTGAAACAGCTAAATTTAGTTTGAAATTTAGTTTGATTTTGGATAATATGAATAGCCCCCATTTTTGTTTCAATGGAGAACCATCCGATTTGTTGTTGGAATCGGAAAATATTCGCGAATTGGGTCAAGCGACTTTTAATGATGTGACTAATATTCTAAACATTCCATTCCTTAAGGTAGAAGGAATGGAAAATTTTTACGAAGTTGATTTAAAAGCGGGTACTGATAATTGTGAACATTTTGAACTTATTCTTGTTCCCAACGAAAATCCCGTTATTAATAGGTTTCGTTTAGAATAGGTGTTAAGAAGTTTAAAGAAATCTGATTTCTTAAACTCAATCTTCTAGTTTTTTTAAAGTCAAAAAATACTATTTTTGCCAAATAGTATTTCTAATGGTGTTCTATATTCCTTTATTTTCGGAGTTCACAAAAAAAGCTTGAATGTTGAATTAAAGAAATCGGATTTCTAGTTTGTTAGATTCAAAATAACTTATTGATTTTTTTGATTTTTAAATATGAAAAATCTATAAATCTAATAAAATCAATGACTTAATTATAATCTAACAAAGGGTTGTCAAACTTAATCACTAGGTTATTGTTTTTAAAAGAAATTAAAAAATTTATATTTTTAATTATTTATAAATCAATAACTTAACTCTATATTAAGTTTGACAAATTTAATGTTAAAATGTTCATGTAAGAAGAGGAAAGTTATGAAAGTCACGCGACTAGGCTATAAAGTGAATCGTTTCAGGATACTATCTGCTGCGGTTTTGATCTGTTCCATTCATCCCATTTTTGCTATAGATGGTCCGTTAGATGTTGATTCGGCTAGATTGAGTTTGCAAAGGGATTATGCCCTTATGATTGGGCAGCAGATTAGGGAAGTGGTTTGTGCCGCATCGGAGGAGGATGTTAAATCATTCGCTCAAAATTTATTAAATGAAGGCAATGATCCTTTTATACAAGGAGAGATTGATTACATACCTAAACAGCGTTTTAGTTTTACAATGAATGGGTCTGTTGAAGACTCGCTTAAATGGACAACAACTGCCTATCATTATTGTCCAAAAACAGCACAGTGGGAATTTGATCCCAATTCCACAATAACAACTGCTAACAATCCATTTGGTTTGCCTGATGTTGGGATGGTTATGACTACAAATTACTGTATGCTTCCCACTGATAATTCACATGAACGTGAATTATGTTGTTTTTGGTTTGAATGTGTTATGCCACCGTTTGATGGTAATGAAGTGCCCCCTTATTGTGATGCTTTTGATTCAAAAAAACTTTGTTCTGATTCAGGAGAGCCGCAAGAAACCCGTGATAAAAATAAAGGGGAAGATTTGGATAAATGTTTTCTTGAAGGAGAAGTAAATCCTGACATTATACATCAGCCAAATTTGGATTTGGATTTGAAGTCTTGTCCATTCCCTTTATATAGTTCACAACATGGTGAATTAAAAATACCAAGGGTGGCTTTGTCTAGGTCAATAAAAGAAGAAGGAATGGATATTTTTCAAGCAACATTGTGTCGGAGCAATAATAATGAGCCGCCACGTTTTGCATTATGTGAGGCAGCTTATCTGGGGATAAAAGAAGAATATCAGGACAATGATACAACTTTCGATGATAGTACAAAGATTGTGAGCGTTTTTCATGTTATCGATTCTGATGCTCGTGCCTATACGCTTGAGTTAAAAGCGATTGATTTCGGTGCTGGGAAGCTTGAGTTTGAATGGAACGAAGAAAAGGATAGCCTAACGGCTAGGGAACGAGCACAATACAATTATGTTCTTTTAACGGTGAGGAAAATTAGAAAAGCAATTGATTCCGTTATTAAGAATTCTGAAGCAGAAAGGGTGATTACCGGCTTTTTGGAAAAATTATCGTTCAATGATCCTTTTGTAAAAGAAATTCAATTTGAATTGCTTACTGCTGAGGAAGAATTTGCCATTATTAGAATCACCATGCAAGACACTGAGTTTGTCGATTCACGATTGCAAGGTGAAAAATATGCCTACAGATATTATGAGGGAACAATTTGTCGGTACGAAGAGTACGAATGTCCTCAAAATGGAGAAAAAGATTGTAAGTGTATTGGTGGAATTAGTACATCTGCAATAGGTGCTTCTTCCCTATTGGAACATATAGGGAAAGTCTTAAATACAGAGCATTGTCAGAATGACAACCCCAGTTCATGGTGTCCTGGGTGGCTTGAACTTGTTAATAAGTAGGTATTTTGGGTGGGCAAATGCCCAATGCTATATAAGTTAAGGGCTGACACGCAGGTCTGCCCCTACAATATATTATGCCCTCAATGTAGGGGCGAACCTGTGTGTTCGTCCTCTTCGTGAAATGATTTATCTGAACGTCTATAGCTCTAATTCCAACAACCCCGTTGATAGTATTTCTTTCTCTAACTCTAAGGAAGTTTATAATGAAAATTCAATGCAAATTACCAGCCATGTCTTTGGCTATTTGGGTGTTATTGACTTCAGCTTTACAGGCTGAAACAGTACTAGATGGTTCGTTAGGTCGTGAAGGTTCATTCTCTGGCAATTTTACCATTACCCATGATATGGGTGAATTATCACCTGAAAAAAATAATTTATTCCATAGCTTTAAGTCTTTCAACATTAATACGGGTGAAAGTGCCACTTTTACCGGCCCTGATTCTGTCATGAATGTGATTAGCCGAGTGACGGGTGGTAAAGGTTCATGGATTGATGGAACAATAAGTTCAACAATGCCCCATGCCAACTTCTATTTGCTGAATTCCAATGGCATAGTGTTTGGTGAAAATGCCAGTTTGGATGTTCAAGGATCATTCCATGCCAGCACCGCCGATTATTTGCAATTAGAAGATGGACAGCGTTTTTATGCTTCCCTTTCTTCCGATTCTTCATTCACAGTTGCTTCCCCATCCCGCTTTGGTTTTTTAGATAATCCCGATAGCCCAACAACAGGAATCACTATAAATGGTAGCTTTCTTAGAGTCAACGCAGAAAAAACACTATCTCTTGTTGGTGGTGATTTGAATCTTAATGATGGCATGTTATATGCGCCCGATGGCAAAATCAACCTGGTTTCAGTTGCATCGGCGGGTGAAGTGATACCTGGTTTATTCAATAGTGCTGAAAATTTGGGTACTATCATTATCTCAGGTGTTGAACGTCCTAAGATTGAAGACAGTGAAGAAATTGGTAATATTGATACCACTGGTATCAATGGTGGAAAAATTTTCATTCAAAGTGGTCAATTCATTTCAGTGGGTGGGCATATTATTTCAGATGTCACTCCTGATGAGAGTTTGGTTCGATATGATGCGAATCAACGTGGCAAAATAACCATTCTGGCTAAAGAGATGATCGGTCTTATGTTGAGTGATATTTCTACCGATGCCAGAGAAAATACAAACCATGATGCTGGAAACATTCTGATAGAAACGCCTACAATGGAATTCTATGCAGGATGTGATGGTTGTGGCATAAGCAGTGACACGTATGGTAGTGGCAATGGTGGCAACATACATATTACTGCATCGGATAGTTTGAGCATTTTTGGTGGCATTATTTCCGTTGCTTCTGCTCAAATAGGAACGGGTAACGCTGGTCATATTGATTTAGAGGTTGGAAAATTAGTGTTAGAAGCAGGAGGAAATATTAATAGTGGTACTTTGGGGAGTGGTGATGGTGGTAATATAGATATTAATGCCACTCAAGCAGTTTCATTGACAGGAAGTATTATTGCTAGTAGCGTTGGAGACGATAAGATTATTGCTTCTGGCAAAGGGGGCAATATTTTTATTAAAACACCTCGTTTAGATATAATAGATGGAAGTGCTGTGCAAACGGGTGCCTTTGAAGATTCCATTGGGGATGCTGGCGATATTTCAATTAATGCGGATTATTTGAAACTAGATAATATTAGTACTATTATTTCATCAAGTGGAGGCAGTGGTAGAAGTGGTAACATCGTTATTTCTAGTATTGATACTGAACTAAAACAAAATTCTTCAATTATGTCATCAAGTGTCAGTAATACAAATGGCGGAAATATTACCGCTAATGTGGGTTCTCGTCTCTATTTAGATAATAGCGGAATTATCGCAAATGCAATGGGTAGAGAATCACAGGGTAATGGTGGCAACATTACTATCAAAAATCCACAATTTTTTATTCTTGGCAAAAGTAACATATTGGCTGGCGCAGAAAACGGTAAAGGAGGCAGTATTAGCATTGACGCTGATCATTTTATTCATTCATATCCCTATAAGGAAGGAGGCAATATTCCTGATGTTCCTTTTGAAATTCTCAAAATAATTTATGGTATTGTTTTCGATTCCGATAAAAAAGAAAGTAGGGTAAATGCTTCTTCTAATTTTGGTCAAGACGGTGAAGTATGGATTAATGCTTCCGAAGAGGATATCACCAAAGGTTTAATCAAGTTAAATGATGAACCATTGGATATAAACTTATCAATAGATCGCTGTGCCGGATTTGGAAAGGAAGAGCTCAGCAAGTTCATCATCACAATTCGGGATGTACTACCACCAACACCAGAGGATTTGAGAATGTAATTGCCCTCGTCTATCACCAACACCAGAGGATTTGAGAATGTAATTGCCCTCGTCTATCACCAA
>Ga0233403_10001220_pt1 | contig 12066 bp, 4 predicted proteins | sample Na_oxic_1_MG_FD_179866 | JGI IMG/M metagenome (GOLD analysis project Ga0233403, IMG submission 179866) | Seawater microbial communities from Saanich Inlet, British Columbia, Canada - Na_oxic_1_MG | ecosystem: Environmental > Aquatic > Marine > Inlet | place: Canada: British Columbia | collected...
CTAAATTAGATGGGCTCGCGGTGAGTCTGCGTTATGAAAACGGTTCTTTGGTGAAAGCTGGTACACGGGGTGATGGCAGTCATGGTGAAGATGTAACCCAAAATGTCAAAACCATTAAAGCTATTCCCTTGCGTCTGCGTGGCTTTGATTATCCAGAAGTGTTAGAAGTGCGTGGTGAAGTGTTTATGCCAAAGGCTGGATTTGAAAAACTGAATAGGCGACAAGCTGCTAAAGATGAGAAAACCTTTGCCAATCCACGTAATGCCGCTGCGGGAAGTCTACGTCAACTTGATTCGCGGGTTACTGCTACTCGCCCTTTGACTTTTTTTAGTTACGCTGTTTCCGTGGTTGAAGGGGCAAAGTTGCCTAATTGTCATAGCGAAATTTTGCACCGTTTACAAACATGGGGGTTGCCGGTTTCTGCGCTTGTGAAGGTTGTTCATGGTGTCCAAAGTTGCTTAGATTATTACCAAAATATCTTGGCACAACGCGACGCACTTCCTTTTGATATTGACGGCGTGGTGTATAAAGTTAATCGCATAGAGCAACAAGAAAAACTGGGATTTGTTTCTCGCGCTCCCCGTTGGGCGATTGCCCATAAATTCCCGGCTCAAGAAGCCGTGACTCAACTTTTAGACATTGATGTACAAGTAGGGCGTACTGGAGCACTGACTCCGGTTGCCCGTCTCGCTCCAGTCAATGTTGGCGGTGCCACTGTCACCAATGCCACTTTGCACAATATCGATGAAATTAAACGTAAAGATGTGCGTGTTGGGGATACTGTTATAGTGCGTCGTGCTGGGGATGTGATCCCGGAAGTTGTGCGGGTAATCTTGGAAAAACGGCCGGATAACACTCAACCTTTTGTTTTTCCAAATAAATGTCCAATCTGTAATTCTGATGTAACTCGCGTTGGAGACGAAGCAGTAGCCCGTTGTACTGGTGGCTCATTTTGTCCGGCACAACGCAAACAAGCTTTAGAACATTTCGCCTCGCGTCGTGCTATGGATATTGATGGTTTGGGTGAAAAATTGGTTGAACAATTGATCGATAGTGATTTGGTGACAAACATCGCGGACATTTACACCCTAAGCCATGAGCAGTGGGCCGGCTTAGAACGCATGGGCCAAAAATCTGCGGACAATATTCTTAAGTCTTTGGAAAAAACCAAGTCCACGACTTTAGCTAACTTTCTTTATGCTCTTGGTATCCGTGAAGTTGGTGAATCCACTGCCCATACCTTAGCCCAACATTTTGGGAGCCTTCCAAAACTAATGCTGGCAAATCAAGTCGAGTTACAAAAGGTTTCTGATGTTGGCCCCATAATGGCTAAACACATTGTTGCCTTTTTTCGCCAAGCGCGTAATAGTGAAATCATTCAACGCTTACAAGATGCCGGTATTCATTGGGGCGAAAATGAACCGGCACCGGTGGCAAAACAATCTTTAGCCGGGCAAACCTTTGTTTTAACTGGTACTTTAACTGGTATGACTCGTAATGAAGCCAAAACTCGTTTACAAGCATTAGGAGCGAAGGTAAGTGGCAGTGTCTCTAAGAAAACGTCTTGTGTCGTGGCGGGGGAAAAAGCCGGGAGTAAGTTGGATAAGGCACAAGCTTTGGGAGTGAAAGTGATTGATGAAGCGGGGTTAATAGCGTTGTTATAATTGTGAATTGTGAATTGTGAATGATAAATGGTAATTGACATTTAAAAATTTACACGAAGCCAAAAATCGGATTTCTTTGACATTTAAAAAAAATCAAATAACAATAGGTTAGCAATTTAAGCAAAAACTGTTCCGTTCACTATTGACTTATATGATTACATAATGACCAAGAATGGTATAGAAGATAAAATCATAGTGTTCAAACAATCAGTTGAATCATAGTTTTGGATTTTTAGTTTCGAGCTGTCTGCAATACTTCAGTTATTAACTGGCAATTGAGAATTATGTATAGCATTTATCATTATTTGCCGTAAAAAAAATACTTGCGAAAAGAACGCAAAAAACTATATCATGCGGAGGTAAGTTTTTTCGTTTTTTAGGTGGCACTCGGGAATTCTAGAGGTTCAGAAAAATAAATTCCCTCTATAAACCTGCCAAGTCTTCAAGACTTGGCAGGTTTTTGGAAATTATTTCTATTAAAAAACCTAAAATGATTGTCCGCCAAATCGTCTAAAATCGCAGTTTGATTTGTTGTGAGGAAAAAAAGTGACTGAAGAAATGACTGATAAAAAGGTAAATGAAGAAATATTTTACCACTCAACACCATCCATGTTTCGTAATAGACCGTTTTTATTTACCTTTTCCCTAATCGCAGCAGTTATAGGGGTTATTGGGTTGATTATGTGGATGCTGGCAGACTCTGCTGATAAAGCTTTAATCGTCAAGTCTATTGTGGCGATATTCGTAGGTGCGGTTGGATTTGGGATTTTGTTTGTTTGGTGGTTGGAAGTAATCAACACTAGGCTCACCGTTACTAATGAAAGGATCACGTTTAGAGTTGGCATCCTCTCAAAGAAAATACATGAAGTTTTCTTGTCAGACATCCGCAGTGTCCAAATAAGCCAAGATCTTCTGCAACGGCTTTTGGGAACGGGTCATCTGGAGATAGCAAGCGCGGCGAGTACCGATGCTGAAATCAAAATTGATGGTATACCAAAGGCGTATAGTGTTAAGGAAATCATAGATGATCAGCGGCGTAAAATTCAGCCGGTGAAATCGGCTGACACAGCTACAGATGGTGAGTAAGGACATAAAATAATTTCCACGGCACGTTGAATAAAACCTGACCGGTTTTTAAAACCGGTCAGGTTTAGTTGCCGATTTTATTTCATGCACATTCCTAAGCTGGACTCGGGAATTTGGACTGATAGATTCTAACTCCTTTTCCCTTTAAGTCAATAACTGACACACGTTTTTGCTGGCATTCTCTAATGATAATACCCCGGTTTTTTCCTGTTTCATGTAAAGCAAACAAGCTTTAAGCATGTCATGGTCTAATGTCAGTAATTGTGTTTCATAATCCATTTTCTCTATTTCTAATGCCTCGCCAAATAGCATAACGTGGATACGGTTTATCGTTTTAAAATCGTTTATACGTTCATCAAAATATTTAAGTACCCTTGATACCAAATATTTTTCCTTGGCATTAGACAACACTTCCAAAGCATTGCCTTGATTAGCGCGACTTAACGATTGTAATCCCTTACTAACTCTTTGAAAAAACTCTATATTATGCTCAGAAGCGAAAGTAATAATGGTGAGAACATGAAGTAGATGGTTTTCAGCAATTTCTTGTAATACTTTCCCGATCAAATCATATATTTTACTTGTCGATTCGAGGGACTGATGCAACTTTAACAAACCATTTACACGAACAAATTTTTTTAACGATTCATCTGCCCCTTGCTGCAACTGTTGCCGTTGCTCATTATCTAGTTTTGGATAAATTAACGACAAAATCTCAAACCGTTGTTGTACTGAAAGTTTATCAGAAAACACTTGTTCAATGAGTGCTGGTTTGCAGACATTTAAACTGAGTCGCAATAACTCCTTGCTTTCTGTCACTAAAACACGATCCCTCGCCCCCAGCAACCAAACAACCGGTGACCAATTATCCAATGGTTGACATTCTTTAAGTGCCCGCAAAGCCGCGATTTTCATATTCTTATCCGGTGAATCAAGGGCTTCAATCAGGCGATATTTGAAAGGCTCAAGTTCGGTTTCAAGCATACGAATAAGTGCTGTAAACGCTGCCAAACGGATTTCTTGGGTTTCATCACTATCAAGAAAAGGCAAAGCCGTATCGCTATAGTATGACTGGCATAATTCACCAAGCGCATATAAGTATAGTGCTGTGTCCGAAGATTGCGAATGTTGCAAACGTTCTATAATTTTCTTTTCGATCAGTGCTTTATATTTATAGCTGGGATGATTATATAAACATAAGCTGGCTTCCACAAACACTTTTGGCGCGGGGTGAGTTAATAGCTTCGCTATCGTGTTATTGAAGTTGACCGTTTTGAAGAGGGCCAAATTTTTCAGGATTAACGGTAATACCTCAGGGTCTTGTTCGGTTTGTAACGCCTCCACTAAATAAGTCAAATTAGAATGAGATTGTGGTAATGCGGCTAACGTATTTATACAATGTTCTTTGATTTTAATAAGTTGCGTTTTTAGTAATAAATTGCCAACTTGATTAACAAAATAATTTAACCTTAGCACTCGAATCATTTCAAGGGCTGCAACAACATGGTATGGGTCTGCACTACTCAATTTTTGTTGTATCACCTGTCTTAGGCTTTTGTTTTTATCGCCAGCCGTAAGATTTGTTTGACCATTAAAGAGCCCTCGATTGAGTAAACTAAACACGCCTTTGTCATACGCGGCTCCCTGCGGTAAAGCAACTAAAATTCCTAATATTGAGACAATAAGAGCAATCAAAGGTAAAATGAAATAAATTTGTTCTTTTTCAAGTACCGATTTTATTGCGGTCATTGAAGAATCGGCACTTAAAGTTCCGGTTATCAGAATTAATAAAGAACCGACAATGATCGTTGATAACGGATACACAATGCCATTAAGAAAAGCCTTATTGATGCCCCACTGGTTGGGTGGAATTGCATTAAACAATAAATTATGCGCCGGAGTCCGCCAAGCACCACGCATTTCTTGGTTAACGAATTGTGTCATAATTCCTAAACTCAGCATTACTATGTCGCTACTTGGAATTTGACCATGCGCTTTGCCGTAAAAATAGATAAACAACGTTAAGGATACTGTCGTCAATAATATCGGGTAAAGCACATTGCTGGCACCAACACCCAACTTCATCACGATGCGTGAGGTGAAAAATAATTGGATGAACAGCCAAGCTAAATTAGCAAAAACCTCGTAGGTGGCAAAAAATGTAGCACGTTCGGTAGGGTTTGGAAAAACATTGAAATAAATTATGGTTTGATAGTGATATTCTAAAAGCTTATTGGCAATAACAAACAACATTAATCCCAATGACATGTAAATCATTAACGAGGAACTGATGATGTATTTAAAAGCAATCACCCATTCATTGAGCGGATTTTTAGTAGTTCTTAACTGAGCATTGCTGGTACGCACAGAACTTAAACGCGCCCTTATAACACGCAATAATCCATAAGCACCAAGACAGGCACCGCCTAGTATCACAATCAATTGTTGGGGTTGAAAGTGAAAAACTTTTAACAAAACAATTAAAGTAGTCCCTCCCAATGCGCCACCAATAGGAAGACCGGTATTGATAACCGGTACTACGCGCTTAACTTGAACCGCATTAAAATAAGACGCTATTACACTACCAACATGGATGGAAATCAAAATGTAAAAAAAGAAAAAGCCCACGAAAAAAAATCCATATACCCAATTTTGTTGAGGCCACCAATTCGTCGTTAATAAAAATAATAATTGTGCAATAACTGAAAATACGGTGGTGGATAACAAGAAAAATCCTAAGATTCCTAATCCACTGAATTTTTTAGTATAGTGGGCGTATGGTATAGAACCAACCATTACGGATAAGTCTATGAAAATAAACATAATAGGGAGATTATCTCCCCCTAATTTGTCAACCAACAATGCCATACCAAGGCTACGTGCGAAACTGGCACCAAAGGAAAACACCAATAACACTAGAAAGAAGTAAAATACCCCATCCCACTCATTGGCTTTGATGGATAACAAATGACCCAGAAAACGTGTTATCATTTGCGAATTAATTTTTGTTATTAAGAACCATGCTACGCATACGGCTAATTAATACCTTAATAAAACCAAAGGCAATCGCTGGGTATTCGTGAGCTAACTGTTCCATATCGTTGCGTTCAATGACTAAGAAGATGCATTGTTTAGAGCAGCGAGCTGTGGCAGTACGGGTTTCGGCATCGAACAATGACAATTCACCCAGAAAATCATTTTCTTTCAAAGTTGCGAGATGTTTCTCTTTACCATCATTACCGGTTTTCAAAATCATCACTGCACCCGATACCACAATAAACAACCTATCACCAATATCACCCTCATAAAATAAGGTATGCCCTTCTGGGTAAGCCTCTTCACTGGCAATTGTCGATATCATGTGAAGGTCTTCAGTTTTCAGCATTGAAAACAAAGGAACCTTATTGAGAACAATGATTTTTTCAAGTGGAATCATTACGCCAAAGTCATAATATCAGTTAGAAGAAAGATTCAGTTAGAAGAAATTCAAAGTATGGCAGATAAGGCTAACAGATTTATCTGACAAACTATTTACAGATAAGTGGGCTTTCATAATTTCGCTAATTTGAGAATTTACGCACCGTATTTTCTAAATTAATTAATGATATTAGCTATAAATATTTATCTATAACTTTTTCAAATAAATTAATTTCACTAATAGTGTTCGACACCATACATTACACACAAAGAATTACTTAACTATCTGATATAAAAATAAAAACAGCTCTCACTTAGGAACGTGCATGAAATAATTAGGGCAACCATAAAGGATTGCCCCTACGTAATGCGATGATTTGTAGGGGCAATCCCTTGTGGTTGCCCCAACCAAAGTTGACTAAGTTGTTTCATGCACGTTCCTTAGGTGTAAAGTTTGCGGTTGGTAACCATAAGTGAAGTTTTAGGGCATTCCCTTTTTATAACGAAGGGCAACAAAACAATGTAGGGGAGTATTTTTAAGATTATTTTCCGCTCTATCTATATTCACCCTTTATCATTGATGAGAATTATTAAAGATTAACGAAGAAATTAAAATTTTCAAGCAGCATTTTGGTAGGATGTGAGCTTTAATTTTATGTAGTTTGGTGTTTTTCACCGGAGCAATGGATTCCATTTATCTTGAAGTTTAACGAAGGCATTTCAGATAAGGCCTATTATCATAAATGGTTTTTGGTAAAACAATCACTGATAATTCTCATAATGTTTATTTTAATATGTCTGCCAACCGGAATGGTTCAATGAATACTAGCACTTCGGTAATATTTATCCCACCGAATTTTTTTCGATGTCAATGTACTCCGTAAAGCATTGGAAATTATAGATACAACTATTGTGCCGTCTAAATCGATTGTGACTTTAAGGGTTGAGGTTTTTTTTGAAACGCTGCGATGTTAAATTGCTTGATTAAGCTTAACATTTACACACCTTTTTACAAGTGGAAATTATTAGTGTTAAATCTATTATGTGGACACCTTATGGAGCATACTTAATGATGAACATAACAAAATTCAATCAGATGAATATTCTCATTACCTATTGATAATTAACATTGAACAATAGATATTAACTGTTTAATGGTTTATTAAGAATGGCTCATTAAGAATGAATAGCCCAAGTTGCTTGATATAACGGATTTATCAAATTGCTCTGTGAGCCACTTTTAAATTTAACAAATTTGAAGTACGTTCAGTATAGCTGGGAAATGGAAACTGAAGGTACTGAAAAGGAGAACTTTTTGGCATCCAATGTTTTCAATTACTTACAGAAATAGGCTCAACCGGAGCTTTTTTGTCCAATCGCTGTGGACATGCTGTAACTAAACTTAAAGTAAATAACAAATGAACCAATCCTATTCTAATAACTTCAACACTGAAACACATCTCAGTTTTTTTCGTTCATTGCGGGGCAAACTTATTTTATTGTTTCTTACTATCTCACTTATTCCATTAATTACAATGGGGGTATTAGCTTATTCTCAGGCACAAAATGCGTTGAAGGCTGAGGTTATTAATAAGTTGGTTGCCGTGCGTGATATTAAGGCTAAGCAGATTACTAAATATTTTGAGAGATGCCTTGACGATGTGAAAGCTTTTTCTAATAACCCGTTCACTATCACGGCTATGAATGATTTTGAGAAGGCGATCCATACTGATATGGATTTACACAAGGATTCCGAAGATGAGGCTATGAATCACTATCGTCCCTTGTATATAGGTAAACCCGATTTAACGAATGCTGACGATGGTAGTACATACAGTATTATCCATGCAAAATACCATCACGTATTTAAAACATACCAAGAAATCTATGGTTACTATGACATTTTCCTAGTCGATCCTCATGTTGGAAACATTATTTACAGTATTGTGAAAGAAGATGATTTTGGTCGTTCTCTTGTGAAAGGCCCTTATGCTTTAACCAATATTGGTCACGTTTACCAAAAGTTGCTGGCTGCTACTGACGGCAATTTTACAATATTGGAAGATTTTGCCCACTACAAACCCTCATACGAAGTGGCTTCGTTTGTAGCGTCTCCAATTTTTGACGGTTCTCAATTGGCTGGCGTGTTGATATTGCAATTGTCAATTGCTCAGATCGATACTATCATGCAGGAAAATGTTGGGCTTGGCACAACCGGTGAAACTATTTTGGTAAGTTCTGATGATTTTTTGCTGCGTTCAAACTCGCGTCTGTTCAAGGATAGCACTTTATTTAAACAAAAGGTATACAACGAAGCGACTCGTGCTTCGGCAGCCGGCGAAATTGGAGTTAAAGAAATTGTTGATTATCGTGGTAAACCAACCTTCGTCGCTTATACCCCGGTTAATATTTCCGGAGTTCATTGGTCATTAAATGCCAAAATTGATAAAAGTGAAGGCACCAAAGCCGCCCAACAAATTTTGAACTGGATGTTAATTGTTATGGGTATTGGAATTATTATCTTGCTGATAGTGAACATATTTTTTAGCCATTCGATATCTAAACCAGTGCAAATTATGACTGATATTGCGATTAAGTTGGCAAATGGTAATATGAACTTAACCTTTGACATCAAGCAACGTCGGGATGAGATTGGCATAATGGCTAATGCCTTTCAACAGTTAAATATCAATTTGTGGCAAATGATGGAAGATGTTGTTCGTATCTCTCAAGGATTGGCAAGTGGCAACTTACATGTTATGCCGGAAACCGAATATAAGGGTGATTTTATCTTAGTCAAGAATGCTTTGGAAATGACTTTAACTAATTTGCAGCAGGTGATTGAAAATATTGTTAAAGTTTCTAGGGGATTAGCAGAAGGCAATTTGCACGTTATGCCGGATGATGAATATCAAGGTGAATTTGTCAAAATTAGGGATGCCTTGGGTTCGGCTATAGCTCAGAATATTAAACAGAATTGGCTTAAAACCGGCCAAAATCAATTAAATGAGCAGTTAAGTGGCGAACAAGAGACGAGGCAATTGTCGGAAAATATCATTAACTTTATTACGCCTTATGTGGATGCACAAGTTGGGGCATTTTATCTCTTGGTAGAAAATCAAGATTCACCGCCTTATCTAAAAATGATGGCGAGTCATGCTTATATGTGGCGCAAAAATTTAGCAAATGAATTTAAATTGGGTGAAGGCATAGTAGGACAAGCAGCTTTTGAACGGAAAACTATTATTATTACCCAACCACCAGCAGATTATATTTATATTCAATCTGGGCTTGGGGAATCAGATCCCCAAACTATTTTGGTAATACCGTTTTTATATGAAAATACTCTCAAAGGTGTCATTGAATTAGCCTCTTTTAAGGTATTTACGGATGTACAAATTGAATTTATGCAACAGGTTATGCCTATAGTTGCTGTCGCCGTCAATTCTGCCAATTCACGTACAAAACTACAGGAACTATTGCAACAAACTCGGATGCAATCAGAAGAATTACAATGTCAAACGATACAATTGCAAACTAAACAGGAGGAACTACAACATACAAATGAAGAGCTACAAAGTCAATCAGAAGAATTACAAACTCAACAAGAGGAATTGCGTCAAACTAATGAACAACTTGGAGTACGCACCAATGATTTAGAACAGCAAAAACAAGCTATCCGAGAACAAAATCAAGCCTTGGAAAAAAACCAAGCTGAGATGAAAGTGGCGCAAGCAACTCTTGAGAAGAAAGCGAAAGAATTGGAATTGGCGAGTAAATATAAATCCGAATTTCTGGCTAACATGTCCCATGAATTGCGGACTCCATTAAACAGTTTGCTAATTCTCGCCCAATTACTAGCTGAAAACAAAGATAGTAACTTGACTGATAAGCAGATAGAGTATGCTCGGACTATTCATAGTGCCGGCTCTGATTTACTCACGCTTATCAATGAAATACTTGATTTGTCCAAAGTTGAAGCCGGTAAAATTGAGGTTAATATTGAAGAAGTGTCATTAACTGATTTGGTGGCAACAGTTGAACAAAAATTCTGTCATATTGCTGAAAAGAAAGGTTTAGCTTTCCACATTACAGTTGCTGACAATTTGCCAGCGGTATTGCATACTGATGTACAGCGGCTTAATCAAATTATCAATAATCTATTGTCTAATGCCTTTAAGTTTACAAGTCTTGGTGAAGTTCGGGTTTTAGTGCAACGCCCATCCAACTTTGATGAAATTGCTAATGATAAACTTAAACTTGAGCAAACGATAGTTATAAGTGTTAGTGATACTGGCATTGGTATCCCTCAAAAAAAACAAAAGGTTATCTTTGAAGCCTTCCAACAAGTAGATGGTACCACTAGCCGTCGTTATGGGGGCACTGGACTTGGTTTATCAATTTCCCGTCAATTAGCCCAATTGCTGGGTGGGGATTTAAAATTGCTAAGTGTTGAGGGGAAAGGCAGCACCTTCACGCTTTACTTACCTGAAACTGTTGCGGTTAAAGTGTCAACGCCAACAAATCCCACGGAGCCCCCAACTTTGGTTATGCCTTTGGGCGATGAATCTAAAATTAAGCATTTAGGTAGCGATTTAGGAATTGAAAATTTAAATAATAAATTAGGAATCAACTCTTTAGCTGGTAAAGAAGATCGAATTGCCGATGATAGGATGAATCTAAGTAAAGAAAACAAATCCATTTTAATAATTGAAGATGATCGTGATTTCTCACGCCTGCTTATGGAGTTAGCTCAAGAAAAAAACTTTAAGTGTATTGTTGCCGAAGATGGTAAAACCGGCTTGGAATTTGCCCTAGAGTATCAACCAAGAGCCATTATTCTTGATATAGGTTTACCTCAAATAAATGGTTGGACTGTTATGGAAAAATTAAAGGATAATCCAAATACACGGCATATCCCGGTACATTTTATCTCGGCAACCAACCAAAGTTCGACGGCTAAAAAGATGGGAGCAATTGGTTATTTGCATAAACCCGTAAACAAAGAACAGCTTGAGAATGTCTTGGAAAAAATAGATATTTTCATTAGTGATTCGGTCAAAAATGTGTTAGTAATTGCGGATAACAAATCGCATCAACAACAGATTTTAGAATTAGTTGGCGGCGAAAATATCCAAACCACACTGGCTGTTACAACAGAGGCAACTTTACAACATTTACAAACGACGGTATTTGATTGTATTGTTCTTGACCTTAACATAGAACAAGGTTCTGGCATTAAATTACTTGAACAGATACAGAAAAAACTGGAAAGCCTATCTCATTCTCCAGTGATTATCTATACAGTTCGCGCTTTGACTTCCTCTGAAGAGGCGTTTTTACAACAATGTGCGGATAACTTTACCTTCAAATTAGTCAGTTCACCGGAACGTTTGCTAGATGAGGCAACTCTATTTCTCCATCAGGCAGAAATCAACTTGCCTATTCAAAAGCGCAACATGTTACGGATGGTGCATGATAAAACCGCGATTTTGAGGCATAAAAAGGTATTAATTGTAGATGATGATATGCGTAATACATTTGCTTTGGCAACTATTCTGGAGGACAATGATATGGAAGTTGTCGTTGCTGAAAATGGTAAAGAAGCCTTGACATTGTTAAACAAGCACTCCGATATTGCTATCATTTTAATGGATATTATGATGCCAGAAATGGATGGTTATGAAACTTTACAAACGATAAGAAAACAGCCGCACTACCATCAATTACCTATTATCGCTCTCACTGCGAAAGCTATGAAAGGTGATAAAATTAAATGTATCAATGCTGGTGCTAATGATTATTTAGCTAAACCGGTAGAACCTTATCAACTTATTTCACTAATGCGAGTATGGCTCTACCGGTAATTGTGAATTGTGAATTGTGAATTATGAATTAA
>Ga0233403_10001221_pt1 | contig 12063 bp, 9 predicted proteins | sample Na_oxic_1_MG_FD_179866 | JGI IMG/M metagenome (GOLD analysis project Ga0233403, IMG submission 179866) | Seawater microbial communities from Saanich Inlet, British Columbia, Canada - Na_oxic_1_MG | ecosystem: Environmental > Aquatic > Marine > Inlet | place: Canada: British Columbia | collected...
CAACCGCAAACGGCATTTTGCTGAGGAAATGTCCAGCAATGACCGATTCTACCTGAGAGAACGGCTGAAAAGGGACAGTGTGAGGCTGTATAAGCAGGTGTCCGTGAAGTCCTTTCTTGCCGACGGCGTGGTGTTTCGCTCCGGCGGGGAGGAAATCCGGCTTGAAGGCTTTGACACTGTGGTCATTTCGGAAAAAATGACACCTATCCGCAAAGCAGCCGAGCTTTTCAAAGACAGCGGCATACCGGTTCATGTCATCGGCGACTCCAAAAATCCCAGAATTATCATGCACGCGCTGAGTGAGGCAGAGGAGATTGCACGGGAAATCTGACGTAATTTGTAATGCGTAATTTCCACGCAAAGCGTAAGAACGAGACGAGTTTCCCAAAAAAGGCTGCCAGTGACTGCCAACATCATTGGCAGCCAAATATGGGAAACCACCCGACATCAGCCTTTTTTATTCCGTATGATTATTGCAGAATGAGGGCTTTCTGTAACGAATCGGGCCGATATATGCCTCCCTCTTCATACTTCTGATGCCCTTCTTCCGAATCCGTTTTTTGCTGAAGGGTCGGGTACTGCCGACGCTCATCTCAGCCTTGTTCACATTACGGGCGGACTGGCTGACCTGCTGCATTTTGTCCGAGGGCAAGGATGTGTCGCCGCTTTCCCGGGTCTGTTTCGCTCTCACGGACTTCTGCTTCTGGTCGGAAGCTTTTTTGGCAGCTATTCTTGCCGGAGCGCTTTCCTTGGATGTGCCGGGCTTGTTAGCGGGCCGGGCGGAATTCTCCTTCAGAAGATGTGCATTCTTCAGCGATTGAGAATCACTGGAATGCCGCTTTTCGCCCAGATAATCAGCGAACCACGTCAGCTCCGTTCTCAAGGAATTGTCGAACTCGTAAAGCTCCACAATCTCATCATCGGGATCAAGCGTGATCTCCCAGGAATATTGATGGGAATCCGCAAAATAAGAGGGAATGGTCACCTGCAATGTCCGGATTTCCGATGTGCCGACATCCAGATACATGCCTGTGACATGGAACCGCTCCAGTGAGTAGCTTTCAGACTCATCCCAGTCATAAACACCCACGGAAACCACACAATCCCCGGAAAATAGGACATCTCCATCATTTGCCACATCAATGGCAATGTCTACCACCGGATTCGTGAGTTGGCCGGAGGGATAGCTCGGAATGTCGGAGAGCCGCAGGTTCGGCAGGGACGCTGATGTTCCATTCAATGTCTCCGGATCCGCCCACCAAAGCTCGTCAGCCTGAAACTCGTTGTCGTCCTCGTCAGATTCGTGGATTGCATTTTCGGGGTCAATCCGAACTATCCACGAATAGAAATGGTTGTCCGCATAGACTTCGGGAATGTCAAAATCAAAAGACAAAGTCTGACTGTCTCCCGGTTCCAGAGGGTAATGCCAGTCTCCGGCCGCGTCCGAGGCATTGAAGATGTCGAATATCTGGTATGTCTTGTCGTCATCCCAGTCATAAACCAATATGGACACCGCATAGTCGTTGACGGTCTCGGTTCCGTCATTCCACACCTCCAGATCAAAACGGACCGGGTTGCTCACATCCCATGCATCATAATAGACATCGTAAAGAGAAAGGTTCGGCGCTGACCAGTTCGGGTCCAGTGACCCGGGTTCTGCCCACCAGCCATCAAAACTCCACTGGATGTTGTCATCCTCATACGCCTCGTCAATCTCATTTCCCGCATCAATCTCGATGACCCATGAATAATAATGGCCGTCGGCATAGGCAGAGGGAATCTCAAGATCAAGGGAGAGCGTGTGTTCCATATCCGGATTCAGCGGCAGTTGCCCCTCCTTGAGCACATCGGATGCCCTGAAACTGTCAAAGAGCAAATATTCCTCCCCCTCATCCCAGTCGTAGGCCCGGATGGAGACGCTGTAGTCATTGATGACTGTGCCGCCGTCATTCCACACGGAAAGACTGAAGGAAACCGGATTGCTCACTTGGCCATACTCGTAATCGGCATTGTAAAGATAGAGATTTTGCGTATTCTCCAACTTGATCTTAACCGGTTCGTCTGTGATGACCGGCTCACTGTCTGCCCCCTGATACACCGAGGACACAGCGTAGTAATAGGCGATGCCCGGCAGCGCGGTCACATCGTCATAAGATTGTTCCGATCCGGAGGCAACATGAACCGATATCCACTCGTTGGCCTGATCTTCGGATGCCCGGTATCGCCAGATGTTGAAGGCATCGGCATCTCCGCCATCGGTCTTCCATGAGACACTGATGCTGTCCTCATTCGCGGTGGCTGTCACAGACTCAATGTTTGCCATGTCGAACGAGGACACAATGGCGTCGCGCACCTGTGCTGCCTCGGAAGGTTCGCTGAAACCATCTGGGCCGGACATCCTCACTTTCACATAAGGCCTTTTGCCCACATATTCCGAGTCATCTCCCCAAGTGATGCCAAAATCCTCTGGATTGACCCATCCGAAAGAGTCCCACGGCCCTTCGGACGCGGTTGAAACCAGAACTTCCATGGCCTGTGCATTCGGATCAATGTTTGAAACGGTGAAATTGGATTCGCCGTCTGTGTTGGAGAGCCATCCGAGTCTTGGCTCGAGCATGGATTCGCCCTTGGCACTGCCTTTGTCCACATGGGGTGCCACATCGGTGTCCGAGCCTCTCAGGACGGAGGCACCGATATCGTTGACCGCGACCACCGCATAGTAAAATGCTTTGCCCGGTTCGGGATAATCCCGGTAGCTGTTGATGTAGCCGATACCAAGTTCCTCATATCCATGGCTGTCCGCATTTCCGTCATTGCGGATAGCCGCTCGGTGAACCGTGTAATACTGTGCTGTGTCCACCTTGTCCCAAGTGATGTCCACATAAGGTCCGGCCTCATCCGAAGCGGAAACATTTGTCGGTGCGTCAGGCCGGTTAACGGTCTCATCAGCGTCATTGGGATTGGGCACATCCTTGATGGTCATGGCAAACATGATGATGTCATCATAGTCGTCATACTTTATCCAGGAATAGCCGTCTATGGCCCAATCCTGTCCCCAACTGTTGACGAACCTGATCGCGCCGCTGCCGAACTTTCCATCATCATAGCCCACACACAAAATCGCATGGCTTCCATTGTATGACGGATCCTTCAGCAGAAAATTGGTTTCACTCGAAGGGTTCCACCTGTCTGTCGCATGATCAGACGAATAATGATGAATGCCAAGGATCACAGGACCTGCGGTCAATGCCTGTTTCACTTCCTGAAGGCTGCTCAACTGATTCATCTCACCGCTCTTGTATTTTGCGGCCTCGGTGTGAACATTTCCAGATATGCTGCTGGCAAAATCCGAATATCTCCTTTGCTCCGCCTTTTCATCGTACTCGAAGCTGTCCTCATAGAAATCCTCGTAGGGTGCTGCTGAGAGCTTGGCGCAACCATAGCGGTTCAGGATTTCCCATGATTTGATCATGTGGTATGGCTCCCCGTGTTTTTTGCACTGCATGGAAAACAGGTACATGGGACTGAACGCATGCTGATTCCTGTCCCAGCCCTCCTCTCTGTATTCCTGAAGTGTCTTGTAATAATAGCCGGTGGCCCACGCGGTGCAGGAGCCAATGTTTCCCTGATTCCTGATATCAGGGAGGCCATCAGAGTGATCCGCACTTGAAGGGAGCAGATTGCTCGAAAAGCTTGAGGAGCGAAAATCGGACATGGTGTCCGAGGCTTGTCCATCAGCGACGGTGAACTGCCCGTTGCCGGTAGGGAAAACCACTTCTGCACTGCCCTCGGGAGCCATGCTTTTCATGGCGAACACTGCCTCTTCCAGACCGATCCGAAAGTCGCCATTGACATCATTGTCCACATAAACGGCATCCGCCGGAGGTATCTCCGTGGAAACCTGAAGCGAGAGGATCACATCCCGAAGATCCACATTTCCATCCTTGTTCACATCTCCCAATTCTGCATGCGCGGCTGCGGGTATACAGAACAGAGAGATTACCATTGCCAGACCAAAAACAAAACCTTTCAGTTTGAAACTCAGAGTGTATTTCATTGTTCTTCCTTTCCTGACAATCTGATTTCGCAAATCAGCAATTTTTCAGATTTCAAGTGTTTTACGCCCGGAGAAAACAGATTCTCCAAGGGCCTATTCAGTTACAGACAATTACAAGTGCTCTGTTTCAGAAATAATGTTCGGACAGAATGAAGCAATTGTCTGATGTGGAACAAATTTGCAATTTGTTTCAGAAGAATGCTAACAAAGAACAAATTTTCAGTCTGTTCCCGCCACCCCCGCTTTCCATCAATGCCATTAAGTCAGGGAAAAACCTCCCTTGAGGAGGCGCCAGGGTGTCTCCGCACAGATGCCCCTTGCCCATCACTTATATATAAAGGAAAATTCCTGCAATTTGGGACAAAGAAATATTTTATGAAATAGGATTTTGATTGTTTTCAATGAGATGGATATTGAAAAAAATAAGGCGGGAGGGTATTCCATATGCATCAGGCTAAGGATTGCCCTGATTTTTGAAAGCCTGTCCGGCGATGCTCTGCCATTTCGGGCCGCCGATTTCCGTCGTTGTAAAAACAGTGGATTACGGTCTCAGGCTGATGCATATGGGGTATTCCCCACAGCAATCCTTATCGTCTCCTGTGAGAATGACGGATATCCCACCAAGCAGAGAAAAAGGAGTTTGCTCCCATCCTCACCTGCTCCTGGTGGATTACCAAATCCGCCGCTTGACTGTAAAAAATCAATCATTTATTACGTCATTACGCATCACATACATCATATGTCCAGTGTGCTCACCTCAAGGGCATTGCTCTGGATGAACTCCCGCCGGGGTTCCACCACATCCCCCATGAGAAGCGAGAATATGTCATCGGCCTCAACGGCATCTTCCACCTTGACCTTCAGCAATATCCGTTTTGCCGGGTCCATAGTGGTCTCCCATAACTGCATGGGATTCATCTCACCGAGACCTTTGTAACGCTGAATCGAAATTCCTTTTTTGCCCTCCTCTGTCATAAAGTGAAGCAGGCTTTTCTTATTCTCAAGGCTCACGGCCTGCTCCTCCCTGTCTTTGGCAAACACCGAAAAAGGCGGGTGATCAAACTGAAATATGCGCTTTGACAAATCTGAGAGCTTTTGGAAATCCGGTGAGAAAACAAGCCCTGTACCAATTTTGAGACTTCTGAACACCTTCTTTGCCGCCTCATCAGGCATCTTTTTTTCCGGCGGAGGCGTAACCGTCATTTCATAGATATCACGTTCCTCATTCCGGACAAGCTCTGCAACATCATACCCCTTCTCCCTCAGGGTGTTTCCCAAATCCGACATTCTGCTTTCATCCCTGAGAAAGACTTTGTCCTCAACACCCTGCCGAATAAGAAATTCAATAAACTCCGGCTGAATTCCCCGGCGTTCCATTTTTGACATCACGTCAACATATTCCGAAAGATCTCCCAGGAAGAGATACAGGTCTTTTTCCGAAATTGCAGATCCGTTCACGCCATTTTTCACATTTCTCTGACTGCATATTCTTTTCAGGACATATTCATTGAACTCCTCCTCATTTTTGAGATACATCTCGCTTTTTCCCTTGCCGACCCTGAACAGGGGGGGCTGGGCAATATAGAGGAAGCCTTTTTCTATAATTTCAGGTAATTGCCTGTAGAAAAAGGTGAGAAGGAGTGTTCTGATATGCGAGCCGTCCACATCCGCATCAACCATAACCACAACTTTGTGATATCTGATTTTATCAATGTCGTACTCCTCTTCCCCCACACCCGTTCCCAGCGCTGTGATGATGTTTTTGATCTCCTCGCTCCGCAGAATTTTGTCGAAACGGGCTTTTTCCACGTTCAGTATCTTCCCCCGGAGCGGCAGAATGGCCTGAAATCTTCTGTCCCTGCCCTGTTTCGCACTGCCCCCCGCGCTGTCGCCCTCCACCAGAAACAGTTCCTTTTCCGCGGGGTCTGAAAACTGGCAGTCCGCCAGTTTTCCCGGCAAAGAGGCATCCATGAGGGAGCCTTTGCTTCTCGCAAGGTCCCTGGCCCGTTTCGCAGCGTCCCTGGCCCTGGCCGCATCTGCCGCCTTGGCAAGAATTTTTTTGATGACAGCAGGATTTTCCCCGAAAAAAGTGTTCAGTTTCTCATTCACAAGGGATTCCACCAGCCCCTTGACCTCACTGTTCCCGAGCTTTGTCTTGGTCTGTCCCTCGAACTGGGGGGACATGATTCGGACGCTGATGATTGCAGTCAGTCCCTCCCGCACATCATCACCGCCGATTTTTGCCTTGAAGTTCTTGGGAAGATTGCCGTTCACAGACGCGTACTGATTGATGGTGCGGGTCAGGGCCGCCTTGAAGCCGAAAAGATGGAAGCCTCCCTCCACTGTGTTGATATTGTTCGCAAAGGAGAATATCTTCTCGGTGAAGGTGTCATTGTATTGGATAGCCACCTCAATATGGGTGTCGTTTCTTTCGCCCTCAATGAAAATCGGCGGATGCAGTGAGGCATGATGTCTGTTCAGATATTCGGCAAACTCGGATATTCCTCCCTCATAGCGGTATTCCCGCTTTTCGTCGGAGCGCTCATCCTCAATTTTTATCATCACCCCTTTGTTCAGAAAGGCAAGTTCCCTGATTCTGCGGCTGAGGATGTCAAAAGAAAAAATATCCGAATCCAGAATCTCCGTGTCAGGACTGAAATGTATCTTTGTCCCCCGTTTTTCCGTTTCCCCGACAATTTCCAGTTCGCCTGTCTTCATCCCTCTTGCATAGGTCTGGGAATAGATTTTTCCGTCCGAATAAATATTCACTTCCAGAAATGAGGAAAGCGCGTTGACCACGGAAACTCCCACGCCATGGAGGCCGCCGGAGACCTTGTAGGATTCATTGTCGAATTTTCCGCCGGCGTGAAGTTTGCACATCACCACTTCCACAGCGGGGACATTTTCTGTCTTATGGATGCCAACGGGAATTCCCCGCCCGTTATCCTCAACAGTGACACTGTTGTCCGTGTGAATCCTTATGCTGATCGTGTCGCAGGAGCCGGCCATTGCCTCATCAATGCTGTTGTCCACAACTTCATAAACCAGATGATGAAGTCCCTCGACACCCACATTTCCGATATACATGGAAGGTCTCTTGCGAACCGCCTCAAGCCCCTCCAGAATTTTGATGTTGTCCGCGCTGTAGATTTTGCTGTCTTTATCAATGTTTTCATTCATATATAGTCAGTTGCCTGTCGGTCATGTCAGTTGTTTGTTGTTTGTTCGTCAGCCAGTTCCTGTTCCCACGCTTAACGTCAGTGCCATCGGCTCAGGCTGCAAGTCAGCGGAAATTCCCCTGCAAAAGGGGAATTTCCGAGAACTGCCGCTCAACTTCATGCCAGGGAGTGTGAAAAGAACAAAAACCTGCGGAGTTTCCGCTCTGTCCCCAGGTGCGACGGATTCCCGCGTTAGCAGGAATGACAGCGGAGTCGGAATGACAGCGGGGCCGGAATTTATAACTTCGATGTTAACAAAAAATCCCAAATTCAGAATTTCTTAAATTCTCATGGGCATGACCACGCTCAGATAACTTTTGTCAGCTTCACCTTCAATGAGACAGGGCCGTTTTTCGTCAACAATGTTCAGGACAGCATTGTCATCATCAATGACATTCAGGCATTCAATGAAATATTTGGGATTGAAGGCCGCCTCAACAGAGTCTCCGTCATATGAAATGCCCATCTCCTCCTTGGCCTCCCCCATATCCGGGTTGGTGGCGGTAATCCGGAGTTTGTCTTTCTCAAAATTGAAGACCACACCCTTGTAAGTGTCGGAAGTCAGGATGGACATCCTTTTGAGCATCCGCAGAAACATTTTCCGGTCTGTCCTCACCACCGAGTTGTCCCCTTTGACAACAATATCGTTGTACCGGGGGAAATCACCCTCAAGCAGACGGATGACAATGGTTTCCGCATCCTTTCTGACAACAAAATGATTGTCCTTGGCACCCACCATCACAGTGCCATCGCCGTCCAGAAATCTGATGACCTCATACAGTCCTTTTTTGGGAATGATGATTCCCGGCCCGGGCTGAAGTTCCGCATCATTGTCATATACGACATCGGCTGTGGAAAGCCGGCTCCCATCCGTGGACACCATGCGGACAAGCTTCTCATCCTGTCCCGCAATCCGCTCAAAAAGAATGCCGTTGATGTGCGCGCGGTTGTCATCCGGCGCGCCGGAGATGATCACTGTTTTTTCAATCATCCGTCTCAGCCCCGCTGATTCAATCTCAAAAAATTCCACGTCCTCAATCCGGGGTGTATCCGGAAAATCCTCCGGGTCCATCCCCACAAGATGGTATTCAATGCTCTGATTCCCGATTTCAATCCATCTGGATTCAGTCTCACTGACAATCACCTCATCGCTGGGAAAATCTCTGACAACCTCATAAAATTTTTTGGCATTGATGGCAATTGTGCCCCCGGCTTCCACATTGGCGGGATAAAAGCCTTCCAGGCCCGTCTCAAGGTCAGTGGCAATCAGTCTGATGCCGTCATCGGCAGTTCCGATCAGAACTGTCTCGGTAATGGCGAGATTGGTTTTCCGTCCGGTCACACCCTGCACTTTTGACAGAACATTCCGAATATCGCTCCTGTTTATCGTAAATTTCATTTCTCATCCTTGTGTGAATATCAAACCATGTCCCGGGAAATTCAGCCTCTGATTTCGGCAGATCAGACTTCGGCGAAATCAGTCGAGCCGTGAATCCATTTTCTCAGTTCCGGAACTGCAACACCATCCCAGTCTTTGGAAATTCTCAGTTTCATGAAATCGTTGAACAGGGTGTCAACCAGATTGGACACTTTTTCGTAAAACCACACTTTTTCAAGCACAGCCCCCTCAATGTCTTTTTCAGATTCGGGTGTCCCCGTTGCAGGTGTTCTGAGATTTGCGATGTTGAAACTCTCTCCCTTGATGGTGAAATGCCATTCCTGCTCATCTGATCTGTAAATAAGATTCAGTTCAATGACAACAGCCCCTTTTTTCAGGGACAGTCTCCCCTCATCAAGGTCCGCGTCCTCTCCTTTGATGGTGATGGTCTCAGCGGTATCTCCCACCCTGTTTTCAAGCACAATCCGATTTCCGATCACAAGGGACAGCAGTTCCGCATCCAATTTTCTCAGCCGCTCCTGATTTTTCTCGGTCAGACACCACAGCCATGTCAGGAACTCATAGCCCAAGAATTTATAACGATTGTAGGCAACAGCAACATCAGGCATAAGTTACTCCGCAAATTTTGTCGGGAAAAGCCCGGATAAGGTCTCACGTTCAGCATCGGAAAATCCGGGGATGGATTCTGCAATGGTGTATGGAAAAAGCCGGACAAGGGTGAGGTTGAAAGATTTTGAAAACAGCGTTTCCAACTCATCATTGGCGGCCTTCTGATTTGAGAAAAACCATGCAAATGCATCCTCGCAGTTCCACAGAAAATCATAAACATCAGGTGTGGCCGGTATCCGCAGACTGAGCTGACGGACAACATTCTCCCTGATCATCTGCTTCTCATTTCTTGACAAATGTTCCCGGCCGCTTTCAGCAAGCCGGTTTGCCGCCTCGGCGGCATAATGTTTTTTGATGACTTTCGAAGGTATGCTTTTCCTGTCAATTCTCAGAGAGAAAATCAGATACTCGCCGAAAACAAAGGAGTTCCCTTCAAAATAGGGATTAAAAGGATTCTCAAATGAGGTCCATCCCACAGCCTTTTCTGAAACATCGCCGTCTATTTCGGCAACAACATTTTTTTTAAGGCCATCTGCAATAGTTTCAAGAATCGGTTTCCCAATTTCGCCCTTGACACCGTAGCGAGTCAGAGACACCGAAGATGACAGTATTCCCATAAAATTTCACTCCGTAATCAGAATAACAGTTAGATAATTCTTATATAGCTCTTTTATGAAACAGTTACAAGGTATTTTTCACGTCTGACTGTTTTTTTTTTGGCAATTCTCTGATGAAATCCGGATTTGACAAATCCGCCCGGGTTCAGATTGGCAATCTGAGCAGAGCAGCAGGGATATTCACTGACAGGCATTCCCATTTCCCCGTTTCGGATTGCCATATTTTGAAACCGTAAAACAATTTTCCAAATTGTTTCCCGTGAATCAATTTTTCAACGGCCACGAACTGCAATCGTTCTGTGAGACAATTCGGAATTAAGTTTTCCTCCATGGAAAATTACGAAAAGTCTCTTCATTTTCTCCCACGGGCAAATCCCGATGCATGATTTAGGATTTGTCATTCAGATTGTCAATTTGAACTATGGAAAATTTGTCGCACTTTATTTTCGCATTTTGTCATTTCCGATTTTGTTGTGAATTTGGTTTTCTTATCTGAAAATGTTCTAATATTATATAAAGATATATAATATAGGCGACCCTGTGAAATGGGCTGCGTTTGCAAGCAACCTATTGGTTTTAAAAAATAAAAGCTTCAAAATGAGCCTTTTGACCAATTATTTGGCATGCATTATTTTTTAATAAACTCAGATGGTTGCAAATCACCGTTTTAAAAAAAAAGATAAAATTCTGTTTTATTATCAGGACGTTAAATGAGTTATGCACAATGCATTGTGCATAACTCGTGAGTTATGCACATTAGTGCTTTTCAAAATCCGACTTATGCACAATGCATTGTGCATAAGTCACTTAACATGCTTGTTTATATCTGTATAATTTCATTTTTTTTCGTTGTCCCATTTTTCTGATTTTCTATCCGGCAGTGACTTTTATGACATTTCAACTATGAATATGTCCATATAAAAACAAAGTATATGTTTTCTGATGGTGACATTTGTGGCACATATTTGAATTTGACCGAAATATTCCGGGTTTCCGGGATGCATAAACGGATAAATGAAGGAAAATGGATTTGGCTGCCGAAATATTTTGGGCGACTATATTTTTTTTGAGATTTGCTATTGTCAGCAAAATTAAAACGTGGTAAAAAAAGATGATGAAGGGAATAGCAACAGTTTAAATTTTACGTCTTCTGCGTGATTTGCGCTTTTTTTTTTGTTATGAAAAAGAGAAAGGATAAAATTTTTGAGAATCTGTGTAATTCTTATTTTAGAGGCCTCCCTTTTACGGTTGTCCCATGCATTTTCACAAATGTGGGAAACCATTAAGAAAGCTCAATTTATGGTAGCGGACGGTATATGAAAATGACAGCATTTTTCAATGATAAAAAAAGTATGCGGACCTGGAGTTTTTGCATATTCTTCTTGTTCGTATCTGCCGTATATGTCAATGCCGACATATACCAGTTTATTGATAAAGACGGTGTGAGGCACTTCACCAATGCCCCGACTTCCTCCAAATACAAGGTTTTTGTAAGGAAAAAATTTTCCGGCACTTATTCCCCGTCTTATTATTCCTCGGACGAATATGACCATTTTATAAACAAAGCCTCGGATATGTATGACATCCCTTTTTCGCTGCTCAAAGCTGTCATCAAGGTGGAATCCAATTTCAACCCGCGTGCAGTTTCCCGAAAAGGGGCCCAGGGGCTGATGCAACTGATGCCTGGCACAGCCAAACTGCTCAATGTTTATGATGCCTTTGACCCATGGGAAAACATTATGGGCGGATCGAAATATCTGAGGAGACTGCTGAACCGTTTCGAGGGAAAACTGTCGTTTGCCCTTGCGGGCTATAATGCAGGACCGGGGCGGGTTGTCAGATACAACGGTATTCCCCCCATCAGGGAAACGCAGAATTATGTTCGGAAAGTGAAAAAATATTATAGTGCTTTCAAAAATCAGTAGTTCGCCGATTCATAAATTTCTCCGCTGGATTGGTGATCAATCTTGTCTTGGTGGCTCAGATTCAACTCCTGTACATATTCACCAATCTGACAAATAGGCACAATGTCACCTCGCCACTGCTTCTGTGCCATTGTGCTGCATGTCCCGGAGTTGTGCATATTTCAAAGTTTGCAAATAGGCAGGTTAGGGTTGTCAATGTCACCCCTGGTTCTGTGTCATTGTGCGGAATGTCCCGGAG
>Ga0233403_10001222_pt1 | contig 12059 bp, 9 predicted proteins | sample Na_oxic_1_MG_FD_179866 | JGI IMG/M metagenome (GOLD analysis project Ga0233403, IMG submission 179866) | Seawater microbial communities from Saanich Inlet, British Columbia, Canada - Na_oxic_1_MG | ecosystem: Environmental > Aquatic > Marine > Inlet | place: Canada: British Columbia | collected...
GGACAAGCGAATTTTGTACTTCGGGGCAAATTTTCCAATTTCAGGACAGACACCGTGCATGGGAACCCTCCTTTACCCTCCCCCAAATCCGTTATAATCAGGATATTTTTTCCAAAGAAATTTGCAGGTGTGAAGACAGAGTTCATATTTCATGGAAATTTGCATGAAAAGTTATTGACAAGCTTTTTTGTTTCGGCTACGGTTAGTTACATTGTAGCTACAATGTAATTTGAATGTTACATGAAATATGGATGCAGGATTGTATTTGTTATATTTTACAATCTGGATGAATTTTAATGATTTTATACCGCAGGTGGGATTTCCCTGAAGGGAAATTTCTGATCTGCTGATAACACATAACTGCTTCAGCAAACAAAAATGCATAAAAAAAGGAAATTTACATGAAGAAATTGAAACAGATCACAGTGTCCATTGAAAATTCGTCAGGTCGCCTGTATGAAGTCACTCAGGCCCTCGGTGATGCAGGCATCAATCTCAGAGCCATGAATCTTGTGGATACCGGCCTGTTCGGGCAGTTGCGGCTGCTGGTATCAGATGTGTCGGCTGCCCGGCGTATTCTGATGGAAAAGCACATGCCCGCCCGTATTGACGAAGTTGTTGCCGCTGAGATTGAGGACAAACCCGGGAGCCTTGCAAAACTTCTGAGGCATCTCATGGAGGCAAAAATAAATGTGCTTTACACCTATGCCTTTGTGGGAGCATCATCCGGAAATGCTGTGATGATCTTCCGTTTCGGAGACAATGACGGAGCCGTCGAGGTTTTGCAGAAAAATGGTGTCAAACTTCTGGATGCGGAGACTTTCGGCATTCTCGACTCATAAACCTGAAATTAAATTCCTGGGAACGACAGGGGAGATTGAAAATGAAAGAGGAACCCAAGTTTGATCCGCAGTCTTTTGCTGTGGTCGGAGCAGGCCCGGTGGGATGTATTGTATCCGCTTTTCTGGCAAAAGCCGGATATGAGGTGACACTCTGTGACGTGATTCCAGATCTGATCAATCCGGCAATGGACCCCGGCATCATTATTGAAGGTGCTGAGAATCTTCAGCAGAAGGTTACAAGGACATGTCTCAGTGTTGATGATCTGGCAAAATACAAGCCGGATGTGATTATCATCACTGTGAAAGCCAATGCCCTGCCGCTGATCTCCTCAGCCCTTGAGGCATTTCACAAAGAGGGGACATATGTGATCAGTTGGCAGAACGGCATTGATACGGAATTGGAAATTGCAAAGGCACTGGGCAGAAAGCCGGTGATGCGGGCCGTGGTGAATTACGGATGCGGATTGCTGAAACCAGGTCATGTGCGTATGCCTTTTCATCATCCGCCGCATTACATTCAGGAACTTGATCCTTCATCAGCACAGGCCGCAAAGTCCATTGCGGAAGCTCTTACAGAAAGCGGGCTCGGCACCGAACACACCGACAAAATCATTTCCGTGGTCTGGCGCAAGGGCATTCTGAACGCGTGCATGAATCCTGTATGCGCTGTGACCGGTTTCACCATGTCCCAGACCATGAACGACCCCATCAGTTTCGAAATTGTTGACTCGCTGATCAAGGAGTGTGTCAAAATTGCGAGGGCCAACGAAATCAGTCTGGGATGGGATTTTTATCCTTACAGCATTGACTACATGGGCCATGCCGGGGATCACAAACCCTCCATGCTCATGGATATAGAGATGAAACGCCGAACCGAGGTGGACTATATCAACGGAAAATTCATTGAATACGGCAGGCAGGCAGGCATTGAGACACCTTACAACAGCACCATCAGAAATCTTGTCAAGGCTTTGGAATCCAAGTTCTGAGAAATATTTTTCCTTTTTTTCCGCCACAGGGATTTGGTATGACAAGAGGATTATAAGAAGGATATTTTCAATCTTTTCCTTATGAGTCCTCATTCTTATACCGAATTCTTGTGCCAAGGCCGGGACTTTCATCAATATGACATGCTGACTTAAACAGCAAATAGCTGTCAGGGATTTTCCAAAAATAAACTGCCCTCCTCAGGGGGGAATCGCAACACCGGGCCTCTGAAATCGGGAGATCTGTAGGGGGGCCATATGTAAGTTAAGGGATCATAAGTTTCCGGGGGTCTGCTTATGATGGGAAATCACGGGGAACTTCTGGCCCAGACACTTGTTATTTTCTGAGAACTCCCTTATTTCATTGCTATTGTTCACTCAAACACCAAAACATGAAAACACTCAGACTGAAATGAAACCAGAATCCATTTTCGCAGGTATTGACGTGGGCGCGTCCAGAACCAAAGTCGCACTGATGGACGCAGATAAAAAACTGATCGGCTATGCCGTGGAAAAATCCGGCACAGATTTTTCCGCCACGGCAAAGGAATGTCTGGCAACTTCTCTGGAAATGGCGAATGCAGCGGAAAAAAATATTGCCGGAGCCGTGTCTACCGGATATGGCAGAAAAAATGTCTCCTTTATCACCGAGGAAAACAAAACTGAGATCAGTTGCCATGCAAAGGGCTGTTACTATTATTTCCCCACGGCCATCACGCTTATTGACATCGGCGGGCAGGACAACAAAATCATCAAACTGGAGGAAAACGGGCAGCGCATCAGCTTCAAAATGAACCGCAAATGTGCAGCGGGAACCGGCGCGTTTCTGGAGGAGATGTCGGCCCGGCTGGATATCCCCCTCAAAGACATGGACGGGCTGGCCCGGCAGTCCGAGGATATGGTGAGACTGGGGAGTTTCTGCACTGTGTTTTCGGGAACTGAGGTGTTGGAGAATATCCGAAAGGGCAAAAAAGTGCCGGATATCATCAAGGGGCTTTTCTTCTCCGTGATCAAGCGGGTGACGGAAATGGATACCTTTACGGAAAAAGTGGTGATGACCGGCGGCGTGGTCGCGCACAACCCTTTTCTGGTGGAGATGACCGAGGAGATCATCGGCACAGAAATTCTGGTTCCGGAATTTCCGCAACTGACCGGAGCCATCGGCGCTGCATTGTATGCCATGTGAAGGCAAAAAAAAGGAGTGCAAAAATAGAGCGAAGCGGTCTTTCGTTTTTTCCAGATTAAAAAAGATACTGATTATAACGGATCCAGGGGAGGGCCGCAGTCCGATATCCCACACAAAGCCGCAAAGAACACGGAGGCTCTGTTTTCTCTGTGATCTCTGTGCCTCTGTGTGGGATCATAAAAAAAAATCTGATCATATCTGATTTTTAAGGGAATGCTTTCTGATTCAGCCTCCCCTAAATCCGTTATAATCAGAAAAGATACCAAGATATGAAAACACAAAATGACAAAATACTGAATCGCTTTCTGAGAGCATTGAGAAAAGAGTTGGGAGATCATCTCAAGCAGGTCATTCTTTTCGGCTCCAGAGCAGGACAGGATGCCTGTCTTGATTCTGATTATGACTGCATGACAATTCTGGATACCGTATCACCTTCTCTGAATGATATAATTGATGAGATTGCAGGAGAATTTCTGTATGAATACAATATTGTTTTCTCAGTTTTTCCTGTTTCCCAAGACAGATATCAGCATGAGATTCATAATCCTTTCTTCATGAATGTTCGGCGGGAGGGAATTTCTTTATGAGTAAAGTATCAGCGCATTTAATCAGCATTTCGTCAAAACCGGAGATAATTCAGCAAACTGATAAGTCGCCTGTTCCGTGAGAGACAAATCGGTGATTATGATTTTAATCCGAACATCACAGAAGATGATTCCCGGAGAGATATCGCTTCAGCGAAGAAGATGGTAGATGCGATCAGCGAATATTTGAAGCATAAAAAGAAAATACAACTTCAATCAGATAAAGGAGGAACACACTATGGCTGAGGAAAAAAAAGCACCTCGGAAGAAAATAAAAGCCACGGGCGAAATGCAGCGCATTATGTCCGAATATTTCTATGAACTGAATGACGCAGAGAAGACACGGGACAAAAAAATTGCCTGGTGTACCAGCGTGGGCCCTGCGGAAATCCTTCGCGCAATGGGTTTTCTTGTCCATTTTCCCGAAAACCACGGAGCCATGCTGGGCGCGACGCGTATGTCAACGGACCTGATTCCCGCGGCCAATGCGCTGGGGTATTCACCGGATATCTGCTCTTACCTCACAGCGGATATCGGCTCCTATGTAAAGGGTATCACGCCGCTGTCAAAGGCATACCCCGGTATCGAAGGCCCGCCCAAACCTGACGTGCTGGTGTATAACACCAATCAGTGCAGAGACGTGCAGGACTGGTTCGCATGGTATGCCAGGGAATTTGATGTGCCGCTGCTTGGCATCCATACTCACAGAGGTGTCGGGGATGTTTCGGAGAAGCATTTTCAGTCCATCGCCAAGCAGATGGAAGCCCTGATTGAGCCGCTGGAAAACATTTCCGGCACAAAATTTGACATGGAGGAATTGAAACGGGTACTTGCACTTTCCCGCGAATGCTCAGACCTCTGGAAAAAAGTGCTGGACACTGCCTCTGCAACTCCCTCTCCCCTGACATTCTTTGACGGAACCATCCACATGGGACCCGCTGTGGTGCTGAGAGGCACACAGCAGGCTGTTGACTACTACAATCTGCTGCTCGCGGAACTGGAGGAACGGATCAAAAACAGGGACGCGGCCATTGACGGCGAAAAATTCCGCATCTACTGGGACGGAATGCCGGTCTGGGGAAGACTCAGCACACATTCCAAATTGTTCTCGGGACTCAAAACCAATGTGCTTGCCTCCACCTATTGCAACAGCTGGATATTCTCAGATTTCGATCCGGACGATCCCTTTGTGAGCATGGCAAGGGCTTACACCAAATTGTTCATCGTGCGATCCGATGATTCAAAGGAAGAATATATCAGGAGCATGCTTGAATTCTTCAAGGTGGACGGCGTGATTTACCACGATGCCAAAACCTGCCCCAACAACTCCAACTGCCGTTACGGGATGCCCCAACGTATGGAAAAACTCACCGGCATTCCCAGCCTGACCATCAACGGAGACCTCAACGACATGCGGCTTGTCTCGGATGAGCAGACCAAAACGAATATTGAGGCATTTGTCGAACAACTTGAGGAGAGAAAGTGAGAAGTGGGAAGTGGGAAGTGGGAAGTGAGAAGTGAGAAGTGAGAAGTGAAAAGTGAGAAGTGAAAAACTTTCCCTTCCGCGCTCCCGGCGGATTGACAAATCCGAGGCAATATGGTTCGGATTTGCCAATCCTAACCGAGCAACCTCAAGACTGAGAAGTGGGATATGGGAAGTGAGAAGTGAACAATATTTCCCACTTCTCATTTCCAGTTTCTCACTGAAAATAAGGAGAACCATTATGTTAGATTCGCTGTTCAGACCAAAATCCGTGGCCGTTATCGGCGCTTCCACAAAGACACTTCATATCGGAAACCGGGTGATCCGCAACCTTCTGGATTTCGGATTCAAAGGCTCTGTTTATCCCGTCAATCCCAAGGCAGATGAGATCCACGGGCTTAAAGTATACAAATCCATTCTGGAAGTGCCGGAAGAAAACGGTATTGATGTGGTGCATATGGTCATTCCTGCCAAATTCGTACCACAGGCTGTGGAGGACTGCGGAAAAAAGAAGGTGAAAAATATCATCATCAATTCCGGCGGATTCAAGGAAATCGGCCCTGCGGGCGAAGCCATTGAAAATGATTTTCTTGAAAAGGCGAAACAATACGGCATCCGCATATTCGGGCCCAACTGTCAGGGCATCATCAACAGCGATCCGGATATCAGAGCCTATTGCAATTTCACCTTCACAAAACCGGAACCCGGGCATATCTCCATCACCGCACTGAGCGGCGGTGTGGCCGAAGTCATTCATCAGGCATTTGCCCAGAAAGGCATCGGAACACGGATATATGCGTCCAATGGAAACGCGTGCGATATCACCATTCCGGAGATTGTCCGCTATCTCGGAGATGACGATGGCACACGGGTTGTGGTGCTGTATGTGGAGGGACTGCGGGATGCCACAACGTTTATGGAAGTCGCCAAAAATGTCGCTGCCAAAAAACCGGTGCTTGCCATGAAAGCCGGCCGCACCGAGGTGGGCGCAAAAGCGGCCTCGTCTCACACAGGCGGTCTTGCAAAGGTGGATATCGCCACGGAACTGATCTTCAAGAAAGCTGGCATTCTCGCGTTCACAGATGAGGGCGAACTGTGTCAGGCAGCAGCAGCTTTTGCTTCCCAGCCAATTCCCAAGGGCAACCGTGTGGGTATTATCACAAATACCGGCGGTCCCGCGGTCATTGCCACAGATGTGATGATAGATGCCGGACTGGAAATACCGCCTCTGAGCGAAAGAGCCGTGGCCGCAATCAAAGAGAAAGTTTATCCCGAGGCATCAGTGAGCAATCCCACGGACCTTCTTGCCACAGGAAGCGCGGCCCACTACCGTGCGGCAATGGACGTGATGATGGCCGAGGATAACATTGACTGCATCTATGTCAATTTTGTCACGCCTTTTTTTGTGGATACGGACAGCATCGCCAAAGAGATCGTGGAGGTGAACAGGCAGAAGAAAAAACCCATCATCTGCAACCTGATGACCGACCCGAATCAGTGGGCCGAAACTGTGAGGATTCTCAAAGAGGGTGAGGTTCCGTGCTACAGTTTCCCCGGAGAAGCAGCCAGAGCATTGTCCGCAATGACGCACTACAGCCAGCTTCGGTCCCGGGACATGGGTGAACCCGAAGTCTTTGCCGATGTGGACAAGGCCAAAGCTCTGGACATTGTTCAGAAAGCAAAAGCATCCGGCAGGCAATTTCTTTCGGCTGATGAAGTTTATGCGGTTCTGGAGGCCTACGACATCCCAATAGCGGGCTGGGGTATGGCAGCCAATGCGGTGGAAGCTGAAAAGATCGCCGCTGAAATCGGTTTTCCGGTTGTCGTCAAGGCCGATGCCCAGAGCGTGGTGCATAAAAGCGACATGGGCGGCGTGGCTGTAAATCTGACGGACGGCGCAGCGGTTCGTGCCGCTGTGGAGGGAATGGAGAAAAAGCTGAAGGCCGATGATCTGAAATTTTTTATTCAGAAATTCATGCCCGGAGGAAAAGAAGTCATTCTCGGTGCGAAAGCAGAACCCGGGTTGGGCCATCTCATCATGTTCGGGCTCGGGGGCATTTATGTGGAAGTGCTGAGGGATGTGGTGTTCAACCTCACGCCTGTCACGAAATTCGAAGCCCGGGAAATGCTTTCCTCTGTCAAAACAGCGGCACTTCTGGAAGGGGTGAGGGGCGAAAAAGGCGTTGACCGTGCAAAACTCGTGGAAACCATTCAGCGGCTTTCCCAACTGGTGAGCGACCTGCCCATGATTCAGGAAATGGACCTCAATCCGGTGATGGCCTATGAGGACGGGGCATTTGCAGTGGATGCGCGGATCAGTTTGTAGTGCATTCTGACATCCTGCGCACTGAAGCGGGGCTTTGAATTCCGGAGTGCAAAGCTCCGCCCTGTCTCAAAGCTGACCTTGAAAATTATCGGATTGCTGACAATTATGATCAACCCACAGGTCAGAGTGACAGACTATCCTGCAAAGGAGTTCTGACCGGACTTTGAAATTCCGGAGGCGGATGAGGAACTTGTCAATATCTTTGAGACAGACTGATCCGCCAAAAAAGAGATTCAGCAGATACTGATATCAGTCACTGACCACCAATCACTGAGATAAGGGGGTAATAATGCCTGAAAAACAACAGACGGGTCGTTCCGGAAACAAAATTTTCACAAGCCTCGTCATTTGGGCAGCGATTATCACTGCCATTATTGCCGGAATATGGTTTGGCCATAAAAAAAGCCCGAAATCCGTGATCAGCGGAAAACTGGGTGAAGTTAAAAAGGATTCGGCTGTTGTCAAAAAAGTGATCAGAAAATCTCCCCCGCCTGAAGAACCGCAACCTGTTGTTGATTATGAAAAACTGGATAAGGATGAGGCATTCACTGACATGATGCGTCAGCGGAAGGAGGAATACACTGTTGATGAAAGCATTGATGTGATGGTAAAACCGGATGAATCTGTCAAAGTTGCAGATTCAACCGTCCCCATGCAGGATATTCTGGAGGATATACGCCTGAAAGAGGGGGAGGTCATTGAAAAAGACCTTTCAGGCAGGCCAGCGGCTCCGCGTGTCATGGAGCCGACAGTTCCTTTTCAAAAGGAAAGGAAGGATAATGAGTTCGGGATAAATCTCAAATCCGAGAAAAAACCTGATATGTACGGCATACATGTGGTTCAACCGGGGGACAATGTCTGGAATGTCCATTTTGCATTTCTGAAACATTATTTTGATAAAAAAGGGATCAGGCTTTCGCCCGTGGCGGATGAACCTAACCGGTACGGACGCAGTACGGGTGTGGGGAAGATTCTGAAATTTTCCGAAAAAATGGTTTATATTTATAATATCGGAGAGCGCAGACTGGTGGGCGATCTTCATCTGATCCATCCCCGAAGCAAAATTGTTGTATTTAATATGGAACGGGTCTTTTCACTGCTGGATGAAATTGACCAGAAAAATATCAGCAGCATTGAGTTTGACGGGGAAACACTGTGGATACCCGCTGCACAGTGAGAAGTGGGAATTAACCCTCCCACGGCAACGGACAGGAATTATCTGAACAGAATTTCCTTCAAAGGGGAAATTCGCAGATATTCCGGCGGATTTGCCAATCCCCGTGACCAGTTGAAAATGGTAAAACTTCACCACAGAGATCACAAAGTGTTTTTTTCTCTGCGCGCCTTCTGTGGTGAATCCGGCGGCGGTTCGTCAAAAGGTTTAAGACAGACATCAATCTGAACGGAGCAGATTTTGCTCTTTCGGAACATTATTCCTGCAACTCCTGCAACTCCTGCAACTCCTCCAATGCCTCCCATCGCGCATAAGCCGTTTCCAATTCACATTCCAGACTGTTCAGTCCTTGTTTTGTCCTTGCGATCTCCCCGCTCTCCCGCTGATAAAATGCGGGATCAGCCATGCGCTGATACAACTCCTGCTGTTCTGCCTCCATTGTCTCAATCCTGGCGGGAAGCCCTTCAAGTTCCCGCTGTTCCTTGTAATTCAGTTTGCGGGGACGATTGTTCCGGGGACGCGGCTTTTCCTTTCTGATCAGAACTTTTTCTGATTTGTCCGGAGCTTTTTCCGATTTGCGCTGAAGAAGCCAGTCATCATAGCCACCGGCGTATTCGCCGATATTTCCCCGGTCTTCAAACACAAGTGTGCTGCTGACAACATTGTTGAGGAAGGCCCGGTCATGGCTGACCAGAAGCAGGGTTCCCGAATAGTCCGCAAGCAGTTCCTCGAGCAGTTCAAGGGTTTCGGCATCAAGGTCATTGGTCGGTTCATCCAGCACAAGGACATTGGAAGGCTTTGTGAAGAGTTTTGCCAGCAGCAGGCGGTTCCGTTCTCCGCCGGAAAGAATGCGTACCGGGCTGCGGGAGCGTTCCGGGGTGAAAAGAAAGTCTTTGAGATAGCCGATGATATGCCGGGGTCTGCCGTTGATGATCACATTGTCGTTTCCATCCCCCACATTCTCCTCCACGCTTTTGTTCTCATCCAATTGGGCCCTGAGCTGATCAAAATAGGAAATTTCCAATCGTGTTCCATGACGCACTTTCCCCTGTGCCGGGGACAGCTTTTCAAGAAGAATTTGCAGCAGAGTGCTTTTTCCGCAGCCATTGGGGCCGATGATTCCAACTTTGTCCCTTCGCATGATGGCAACTGAGAAATCGCTGATGATCGCCTGTCCTCCGTAATTGTGGGAAATATTCCGCGCCTCGATAACCAGCTTTCCGGTACGCTCGGCTTCCTGTGCCTGCATTTGCGGCGTACCTGTCCGCGCCATTCTTGCATGCCTGATCTCACGCATTTTCTCAAGGGCGCTGACCCGGCCCTCGTTACGGGTCCGGCGCGCTCTGAGACCCTTCCGAAGCCATGCCTCCTCCTCTGCCAGTTTTTTGTCAAATGCCGAATGCTGCTTTTCCTCGGTCTCGATATCAGACTGCCTGCGTTCCAGATAAGTCGGATAATCACATGACCAGTTGAAAAGTGATCCCCGATCCAGTTCAATGATGCGGGTTGCCAGTTTTTGCAGAAACATCCGGTCATGGGTGACAAAAAGCAGGGTTTTCACATGCCGCAGCAGAAAATCCTCCATTCCTGTGATGGTACTGATATCCAGATGATTGGTGGGTTCGTCCAGAAGCAGAAGACCAGGGCGGCACACCAATGCTCTGGCGAGCAATGCCCGGCGTTTCACACCTGCGGAGAGCGAATCAAAATCAGCATCCCTGTTCAGTCTCATGCGTGAGACAATTTCCTCAACAGCCTGCTGCCTCTGCCATTCCTCATCATTTCCGGATGAATCGCCATGGTCCCCCAGTCCGCTCATGACAACATCGGAAATCGTCCCCCTCAGTCCTTTTGGCACTTCCTGATCCAAATACGCCACACTCATACCCGGCTGACGCAGAATATCGCCTTTGTCAGGAAGCATGTCTCCCTTGATAATTTTCATCAGGGTGGATTTGCCAGTGCCATTTCGCCCCATCAGACAGACACGCTCTCCCTGTTCGATTTGCAAACTGATCTGACTTAGCAGCAAAGGGCCGCCAAATCCCAGACAGATATTTCTCATACTTAACAATGCCATGAATTTCTCCCAAATAAGGCAGGGCAGATGTCCCCTGCGGATGTTCTGTCTTACAGACTTTCAGCAGTGAAATTGCGGGTGAGTGCCTGAAAAGACATCCTGATTATAACGGATTTGGGGGAGGCTGAATCAGAAAGCATTCCCTTAAAAAAAATCACAGATAGCCGCGGAGAAAAGTTCCCTGTGACTGTCAGAGCGCATTCACAGGGTTTCCCCGAATCCGTCATAATCAGATATGATCAGAATTTTTTTTATGATCCCACACAGAGGCACGGATATCACAGAGAAATTCTTTCAATCCGCTGGTTTCTGTTTCATAGCTTTTGGAATAAATATATTCTCAAATGCTCCGACAGCTTTTTTCAATACGAATTTTCCCACTCCGGCTAATGTGTTCACCCCCCTTCAAATACTCCTTTCCCCCCATTGACCTGCTTCTTTTATAAAGTAAAATGATCTTTCATGTTTCCGTATAGCATATTTGGCAGCGGATTGAAATTTTTTTTCCAAACCGCGGCACGATCTCTGAGCCGCACCGAAACAAAGGAGCAGACAAATGAAAACTTGTAAGCAAGTGTTATTTTTTGGCATACTTATCTGCCTGTGTCTGGCGGCCGGGCCGAGTTTTGCCGCAGAAGATGCTTTCCAATGGCTCAATCCCGCATATGAGGATGTTTCCGGGGAAAAATCCCCACACCCGGACAGAAGGCTGAAAAAAAATGAGATTTCATCGGAATGTGCCTCTTATGATGAGATCAAAACTGCAATAAGGGAAAATCTTCAGAAACGCGTGAACAGCTTTGCTCTTCATGTGACCGAAACGAATTTTGATGATGTGGATGATATGCTGGAAAGGGCCTTTGATGAGATCGGAAATGAGGATGATTATCTTTACTGGAATATCAGGCGTTACAGCATGAATTGGGACGGGTGGGACGGAGATATTGATGTTGAATGCACGGGGGAATATCTGAGCTCTTATGACGAGGAACAGCAGGTTTCGCAAAAAGTGGCCCTGGTACTGTCGGAGATCACCGGCCCTGATATGAGTGACGAGGAGAAATCAAGAGCCATCCATGACTGGATTGTGCGGAATGTGGCATATGACCTGACAGACACCGAACGCAGCGCATATTCCGCATTGTATCTTGGCACAAGTGTCTGCCACGGTTACGCGCTTCTGACTTATAAAATGCTTGAGCAGGCCGGCATGGAGACTCGCATCATCGCCGGAAGCGAGGAAATGAACCATGTCTGGAACATGCTGAATCTCTGCGGAAACTGGTATCATATGGATGTCACATGGGATGATCCGGTTCCTGACAATCCGAACCGCGTATATTATGACTATTTTCAGAAATCCGATGAGGAGATGAGAAACGCGCCTGAGCCTCACAC
>Ga0233403_10001223_pt1 | contig 12057 bp, 10 predicted proteins | sample Na_oxic_1_MG_FD_179866 | JGI IMG/M metagenome (GOLD analysis project Ga0233403, IMG submission 179866) | Seawater microbial communities from Saanich Inlet, British Columbia, Canada - Na_oxic_1_MG | ecosystem: Environmental > Aquatic > Marine > Inlet | place: Canada: British Columbia | collected...
AAAAAGCGCTGGAAGTTCGGACAGCTGTTTACTAGCTCCATTTCAAACTACAATATACCAGCACCTTTCCACAGAGACACAAGAAATATTAAGGACACTGTAAACGTAATTATCACAAAGCGACACAATTCTATTGGAGGCTGTTTACACGTTCCTGACTTTGGCGCAACCTTCGAACAAAATAACGGTAGTATGCTGGTCTATCCAGCCTGGAGAAACACACACGGAGTAACACCAATTACACCCTTATTTGAAGGCGGCTATCGTAACTCCTTTGTGTTCTATCCTTTGAACGCATTTACAGGAATTGAATAGGCTGTAAAACAGCGAAGGAACAGCAAAGGAACACAGAACACAAAAAGTAAAAAACATGAGCGAACACCTAGTACAGCACCAATGGAAGCCAGGACAAAGCGGCAACCCGAACGGACGACCAAAAAAGTACGTTACCAGCCTGGTCGAACAGGGCTACAAACTGAGTGAAATAAACGACACTATACAAAACATTCTAGGTATGAACGTCGAGGAGTTAAAGGACGTTTGGGACGACGCGAACGCTACCGTGCTGGAAAAAACAGTAGCCAACGCTTTGAGACGTGGAATAGAGAAAGGATCACTATACAACCTGGAGACGCTGTTAAGCCGCGTGTACGGACAGCCAAAACAAGCGATAGAACACGACCTTACAATACAGCCTCCTTTGTTTCCTGACTTGAATAAGAACGACCAGGAAGAAATAGAAGAATAATGTTTACCAGGACCACGGCAATAAATAAAATTGCAAGCATGAGCGCCCGTAAAAAAATAATCCAGGGCGGTACTTCGGCTGGTAAAACGTTTGGTATCATTCCAATACTTATCAACACGGCCTTACAACAACCAGGCAAAGAAATTTCTATTGTATCCGAAAGTGTCCCACACCTCCGTAGAGGAGCAATAAAGGACTTTAAAAAAATAATGAAGGCTACACACCGCTGGCGAGAAAGTGAGTACAACAAGTCACTTTTACGGTATGAGTTTTCGAACGGTTCATACATCGAGTTCTTTAGCGCTAACGACGAAAGTAAACAGCGAGGAGCCAGGAGAAATATACTTTATTTGAACGAGGCAAATAACCTAACTTTCGAGGCATACCATCAAATGGCAATAAGGACGAACCAGGACATTTACATAGACTTCAATCCTACGGGCCAGTTTTGGGCCCACACCGAAGTAGAACCAGGAGACGACGCCGAACTAATCATATTGACTTATCAGGACAACGAAGCGCTAGACGAAACAATTATAGCGGACCTGGAAGCGGCACGCGAGAAAGCGAAGGTATCCGACTACTGGCGGAACTGGTGGAAGGTTTACGGCCTGGGACAAATAGGAAGCCTCCAGGGAGTTGTATTTGATAACTGGAAGCCGATAAAGAAGCTACCAAAAGAAGCACGACTTTTAGGATACGGGCTTGACTTCGGATACACTAACGATCCTTCCGCTATTGTGGCTTTGTACAAATGGAACGGAAAGCTAATTGTAGACGAGGTGCTGTACAAAAAAGGACAGACAAATAAGGCGATTGTAAAAGCATTGAAGGACCACGGCGTACAAAATAGCACCGTGGTAGGAGACAGCGCCGAACCAAAAAGTATAGACGAAATATTTGCAGACGGTGTAAACATCTTTGGAGCCGTCAAAGGTCCCGACAGTATTCGTAACGGTATTAATTTGCTCCAGGAGCACGAAATACTTGTAACAGAAAGTTCAATTAATTTGATAAAAGAACTTCGTAACTACCTTTGGAACACGGACCGAACAGGAAACAAAGAGAACAGGCCTAACCCAAATTGCGCGGATCACTTGATAGATGCACTCAGATACATAGCTACACGAGTGTTGAAAAACTACACCGCCTCCTATTCTGTTCGTTGAACCGACTACAAAGAATTTAGCATTTACGTATGGAACAACTCCCTAGTAACATGAATAAATTTGTACTTCCTATGACAGCCGCGTTAGCCTCGTTCTTTGCACCATTAACAACAGCCTTCATAGTGGCAATTTCAGCCGTAGCGCTCGATACATTTACCAAAATAATTGTAGTCGTAAAACTCCAGGGAGTGAAAAACATTGTAAGCCGCAAGCTGTTTAGAGTTGTTCCTAAAACTTTGTTCTATTTCGTTTTTATTATTATGGCTCATATTTTGGCTACGTTCATTGATCCTACAATACCTTTCGTTAAATTGGTCCTGGTTACAGTCGTCGGAATAGAAGCGTATTCGATAGACGAAAACTTTGAACAAATGACTGGTTTTAGTTTTATCAAAAAGTTGATTACCTTCGTAAAGAACTTGACACAATACAAAAACGATACAAAAAATGAATTTACCTAGAAGCTGGCGCCAGGTCACGTTAAAACAATTCATAGCCCTGGAAGCATTACCCGAAACTGAAAACAAGATAACAAGGATCGTAGGCCAAGTTTCTGTACTTACAGGAATAAGCGAGAATGACATACGAAACTGGAAGCCAGCAAAACTAGAAAAAACAGCACTAAAATTAAGTTTCATTACATCACTACCAAAGGAGCGAAAGGCGAAGTACTTCTACCACAAATGGAGACTTTACAAACGGGCCGATATGAACAACACGACAGTAGCCCAGGTTACCGATATAATGACTTTGAACAACAATACTGAAAATGTAGGAGAGAAAGTTCTAAACGCGCTTGCGGTCCTGTATTACAGACGGAAGAACACAGAATACGACGCGGATAGATTTAAACAAATGAAGGCCGAACTAGAAAGCCTGGATTTTCAAACAGCTATGAATAGTAGCGCTTTTTTTTTCGCTGGATTGAAGAAATACTTACCAGGCGTTTTAGCGCGATTTTTGAAAAAACAGACGACGAGGACGATAGAGAAATTGATCCACGAGACAGGGACCTTATCCGACTTGAACGCATACGCCAAATTTATCAATGGTACGACTTTACAATAGGCCTGGCTGGTAACGATCCTTTGAGAATTGACAAGGCCAGCCGACTTACATTTATTGAAGCGTGCGTTTATTACGGATATTTGAAACAATACAAAGCGAATGAAAACAATACGGGAAATACTTAACGAAGTTCGGGACGAGGTCCTAAAATTGACGTTCGCAAAGGACGCGACAATATGTACCTATGAAGATTTGCTTATTCGAGTGACTGAGAACAAGAACGAGTACCTACACGTTTTTATCGTTTACGACCTTTCACAAATAACAGCCCTGGAGCGGTCCCAGGAAATACCGTTTAAGTTTGTCGTTTGTGACAAGTTGAGAACGAACCAGGACAACAAGCTACACATACACAGCAACGCTACGAGCCTGTCTATTGAAATACTCAAAATTTTAACGACCTGGGCCGACAAGGACCTATGCGAAATTAAACGACCAGTTGGTATTGATATTTGGACAGACCAGGAAGCCGACGCGCTTCTAGCTGGTACGACATTTGACTTAACACTAATCACAGAAATAGGCGGCTATTGTGAAATATCAAAAGAAATTTAATTTCTAGATTTTAAGAAATGGGCCAGGAAATAGAGGACATATTACAAGCATGGGGAAACGACGTAGTTAAAGATATTGGCGCTTTCCTGGACACAGTAAACAAAACGAATACGGGAAGCCTAAAAAAGTCTCTGAGATTTGAGGTAAGACAAAACGCGGACGTTATCGAAATGGAGCTACTAGGCGCTCCGTATTCTGAGTTTGTACGGTTAGGAGTTGGCGGCGCTGGTCCTTTCACAAAGGGACCGAACAAGGCGCCAAATAGCCCGTTTAAATTTGGAGCGTCGAAAGGCCAGGGTAGACAAACTGGCGGACTAATTTCTTCTATTGACAAGTGGACAATTACAAAAGGAATAACAGGAACACGAGACGCGAAAGGCCGTTTTGTACCTCGTAAAACTCTTGTATTTTTAATTAGTCGATCCATCTACCGATTTGGAATACGTCCTACTAATTTTGTATTCCCTTTCTTCAAACGGTTAGACGAATTGACGGCGCTTATCGGAAAGGAGAAAGCAAAAGAAATAGAGGATAACTTAATAACATTATTCAATGCAGACAAATAACACAATACCTAATTTGTTTCCAGCTTTTAACCGCTCATTACTGGAGGTCGAAAGTTTTAATTTTTTGAAGGAGAAACATAGTTACCTTGTAGACATCCTGGCAGACGAAACAACACACAATTTAGTTATCGACGCTGTTGTATTTGGGTATCCTGGCTTCGCTTTGTTTTTCGGAGGTGTAGGAACAACACAATACACGCCAGGCGATTACGTCCTGGTTCGAACAGTCACGGCAACAACAGCATACGACGGAGTTTATCGCGTGTTGAACGTGCCGAACGATAGCGTAGTTATCCTGGATGCACCAATTACAAACGTGGTCACAGGAGCGGACATTAAAATATACAGAATATTCAGAAACAAATTACCAGCGAACCCCGAAGGACGCGCTATTTTTAATTTGAACGGATACGCAACAGGACGAGTTACCCAGGACTTCGGCCTAAACAATGTTGGCGCCTTCAATATTCCAAACAGCTTCGATAGGTTTTTGTTTTTGCCTGGCGAAGAATACTACGAAAATTTTACGTATCAAAGCATTGTAGCCGACGGAGTCAAAGCAAAGGTAACAGGAATTAGCGGCCCTGTATTCGTTGGTCAAACAGTCGAATTAAGAGGCAACTCAAATTTTACATACGACGGACAATACCAGGTAACAGCCTGGGACGGAATAGACGCAACAATAAACACGTCTTTTGTAGGAACTGTCGTTAGCACAGGAGTTGTAATAACACTTCCAAAGGTCCCAATAGTGTATGAGGACTTCGCGGACCTCAGTAGCGACAAGTTGATATTTAACGGCGCGCTTTCCTTTCCAGGTATCCTAGACTTCGACGGAACAAATTACGACGTCTCTACGGCTCCTAACGCTCCATTTCTGACAACAGTACCGAACAACCAAACTATCAAACGGGACCAACGCGCATACACTCAGTTTTATCAAAGCACCAACACCACCGTAACACAATTTGCAGTAGATGTAGTGGACGAAAACGGAGTGACACAACAATACATAGTAAACTTTTCAGCGGCTCCCGAAAACATCATAGGGCTGGCTGTTGGAACTTTGGACTTAAACGCTATTGATCCTTCATTATTTGAAACTTTGCCAGGACGAGGACTACCAGTTATCCAGGATTGCGACCGCTCTTATTGTGTTTACTTGTATGGAGAAATAGAGTGTAACATTCAAGGAACACAAACGGCAAATTTTACACACCCATACGCACAAGTTTTAAGCCCGTTATTGTGGTCGAACCAGGAAGCAATATGGTATCGAATTGAAACGCTTGTATTTGAAATTGGAGGAGCTCCACAAGTTTTTACGCCGACAGGAACAACATACAACCAGGCAACCGTAACAGGACAAATACAAGAAGAAATTTACGCACAAGAACTAGCGTTACAAACTGGCTTGACGGTCCAAAGTTCGTTAGCGTTAGGTTCGGGCCTGACTAACGGACATTGGATAGACATAGACTTTAGCCAGGACTTCCTACTTGTTGTTGAAGTGAAACTACAAAGTACATTTTTTGGTAAAGGCGTGGAACTCCAAATAGAATACAGTTGGAACACAGCAACGTGTACGACCTCTTACAAGGTTTTGAACGGAGCAACAAAATACGAAGGCAAGAACGGAACACAAATACAAGCGCAAAATATACCAGGATTTATCGGATTAACTTCTACGCTTGTGACGCCTATTGCTCTGAGTGAAAAACTATGCTTTGAATTGGATTACAACAACCTGGCGTACTCAGGCGCGCGCGTTTTATTCCAGGACAGATTAGGAAGCTTCATAGGATACAATTTCAATTTAAAACGATCCAGGAGAATAGAGACAAGTAGCGACGGATTCGAGCGCGACGACTTCGCGATTACTGGAATTGACAGCGCTACGCGAGGATTTGAAACTATTCAGTCTAGTTATTCAGAAGAATGGGACCTACTGACAAATTTTATCAGCGAGGAGGACGCCGCATACCTGGAGCAGTTGTACACCTCTCCTAATATTTGGGTAGAGTTCAAAGGACAAGTGCTACCAGCCGTTATACAACCGCAAACACAAACAGCCCAGGAGAAGGAGAACACCGATTTACGACAAGTCGGAGTTACATTAAGAGTAAACAGAACACAATACAGCCAACGTAACTAGCATGGAATTATTTACAGAACGTGGACAAATAGACCTTAACGATAACTTTGCCTGGAGTTTAAATTACACCACGGCGGACGTAGTCGACCTCACAAAAAGGAAGGCCAGTTACACGAAAACTGTAAAAGTACCGTACACGTCCAAAAACGCTTTAATATTCCAGGGACTACACGAGGCGAACGCGTCCAATATTGGATACGACACGAAGCGATACCTAACTTGTTTCCTGGAGCACAACGGACAGTTACTTATAGAGGGCGTTTTGTTTGTTTTGTCCTGGTCAAAATTGAAGGAGGCCCAGGAAATAGAAATACAGATTGTAGCCAGGACCAAGAACACAATAAGCAACCTAAAAAACGTCCAGTTAAACGAACTTGATTTTACGCACCTGGAGCACAATTACACGGTAGAGAACATTGAACATAGTTACAACGGCTTGAACGTCGTAAACGGACTGTTACAGCAACGAGACGGCTATATTTATCCATTGGTCGACTACGGAAAGGACGACACGATACCGAAACGCTGGACTATCCAGGACATGAGGCCTAGTATATTTTTGCGTGAATTGTTCGATAGGTTATTCTTGACGGCTGGACAAACTTATACAAGCGACTTTTTGAATAGTCCGTATTGGTCCAGCATAGTTTTATTGAACACTCTAAACGAAATTGTCTACACGGACGAACAGCGCGCGCCGTTTCAAACTGAGGTAGAAAACAGCACCGAACAAAATACATTTATCGATCCTTTTAGCTGGCCTGTTCACAATATTGAAATACCAACGGACGTAGAAATAGACACGCTGGTAACTGACAGTTTAGGACAATGGAATTTAACGCCGTCAAGCGATCCGAAGATTACGATACAAAAAACAGGAAGATACAAACTGACATTTACAACGGCTCTGACAATAGAGTACGCTGTAAACTTTCCGTATTTGCTCAGTCTTTTACCTGGCGGACCTGGTTTACCTTTCAATCTTACAAACGGAACAGTTACACAGTATTTTCAATTAAAACGAAACGGTGCAATATTGGACAGCTTTCCGATTACGGACATTATTCTTAACGACACCTGGGACCAGGACCTAACGCCAGGAGCCGTTGTAAATTGGTACACACAACCAGTAAAATATATTTCATACGTCCTGGAAGCGGACCTAAATATAGGGGACGTTCTCGAATACAGAATACTCCAGGACGAAGCGGTAGACAGCGGCCTTAATCCTTTGTTGGTTACACGCTTCAAAATAAACGACGCCAGGGTGGTTACAGAACTGGTCAAGGCTGTTGTAAGTCCTGGCGAACAAGTCAATTTTAAAAACTACATACCACAAGTCAAGGCCAACGAATTTGTAAATACAGTTTTTAACACTTTCAACCTATGGGTAATTGACGATCCATACAATACAGGTAATTTGATAATCGAGCCGCGTACAAATTTCTTCGACCTGGGAGGCTATGTAGACTGGTCCAATAAACGCGACGTATCCAGGCAAACTACTTACGACTTTTTGGCGGATACTTTACCAAAGAGATTTAGATACAAGTTCGGTACAAGCCTGGACGTAGACGTAAAAAATTACTTTGACGAAAACGACACAGGTTACGCAGACTTCGACAGCGAAATAGATACGGAACTGTCACAAAAAGACCAGGAAATAAAAACACAGTTTACGCCGCTCAAAGCCCAGGAGCAAAACGGACTTATTTATCCTCGTATTTTTAAACAGTCGGAGCCGACGGAACCGAAACAAAATTTAGGAGCTGTCCTAAAAATTGGATTTGTAAAAAACCTCACAGGAGAATACGAAATAGACGACGGTACCACGGTCCACGCTTTGACAAATTACGTAGCGGTTACTGAGTTCGACAACCCCAGGAAGCCTACATTTACTTTGACATTTGGAGACGCCGATACGGATCTACTCCAGGACAAGGCCGCATACTGGAATATGTACCGCCTGTTCCATCAACTGACTGAGGAGGAGAAAACCAGGAAAGGAGCGAAGGTAGTCACAATGTATGTAAATTTGAACGAGAACGACATACGCCAACTAGACTTACGAAGAGTTGTTTACGTGGACCAGGTGTACTATCGTATTGTGTCGATAGATAGCTTCAATCCTTTGTCGAGCAAACCGACACGCGTAAAACTTTTGCAAATAGAACACGTCAAATACGATTTTACTAGCAACGAAATAATTTACAAGTCGTACAACTTGGAACAACCAATACTAGCGACAAACAACAACGAGCCAATCATAACTAACAAAAACGCATATGTACAGACTGACTAAGATACACGAACTGAAAGACGAAGAACTTACAGGAGGCCCAGGCAAATTAGTAGCCGTTGACGTGCCCGACGATACAAGCCCAACAGGATACACGACCAAATACATACAGGCTTCAAACCTGGCGCCAACAGTCGAGGACACAAATATAGGAACAGACGACCTAACCAGCGCCGACCTAATTCGTAAATACATTTTGGCTGGCGCACTTGCGACTAACTATTTTTCTTTTAGAAACTCAGCCGATACCGTCGATATGTTGAAGGTCAAAGGAGACAATACAATAACAATTCCAACGGGATATTTATCGGTAGGTTTAGATTATGGAGGCCCTGGCTACGGAGGTCACAGAGTTTACATAGGAGACAGCGGTAACGGCGGATCAATTTACGCACCGAAAGGAGGCGCCAACGGTTCGGCTTTCAAGACTGTTTTAACTCCTTCGGGCGGTAGCCAAATAAAAGGTCTAGACGTTCGAAGTTCTAACGCAACAATGATAAGTAAATACGGATCATATTTTAAAATTACAGGATCAACAAATGAAAATTTAGCAATATTCATAGATGAAGGAGACGTAAGATTAAGCAACACGGTAGGAACTAAGATAGGGACGGGAACAACACAAAAAATAGGTTTTTGGAATACAGCTCCAATAGTGCAACCTGGATTAATGACAGCGGCGGACACAACCCCGACAGACGGAACCATAGGAACAGCTGACACAATACTAAACAACATGAGAATAAGAATAAACGAATTAGAAGCGGCACTTTCCGCCGCTGGAGGAGGTGTAGGACTTTTAGCATAAACAACAAGAAAACAAAGTAATATGAATTTGAAAACAAACGTAGACGTACAATTTAACGACGGTGTAACAGGACAAAGTACTGGTAAAGTCTCAGGAGTTCTAATTAGTGTCTCCTGGGTACGTAACCCCGAAACGGGAACTTTTGACACAGTAGGCGCAAACTTTGCATACTTCAAGCCCGACGGAACGCAAATAGCACAAGACGCATTTACAGTTACTGGAGACGAAATACAAACTTTGTACGACGCGATTAGCAAAGATATTCCAACTAGCGGAGAGTTCAAGGATATAGAAATGGAAACATACTATTTAGGTTTTCGTCTCCAAATGGCTAACACTTTCTCAATTACAACAGCTGAGATAGACATAGAAAAATAAACGATTTTTAAAAATACAATATTGTGGCGGAAACTGTAAATATACAGGTCTTAATCGACGCGGCTAAAAGCGCGAAAACGATAGACGACCTCGAAAAAAGTGTAGACGACTTAAACGAAGTTTTAGGAGCCGTTGGCGAAAACTCCAAAGAGTTTAAACAGCTTAGTAAAGCCGTGGACGACGCCGAAAACAGTATGGTAAAGTTGGCCCTGGAGACAGACGAAACTAGCGCCACGGTAGGACAACTTGAAAAAAATGTAGAAGTACTCACAAACAAGCTAAAAACAGTCGACAGAGGCACCAAGGAATTTAACGAACTGAAAGGTAAGTTAATCGAAACGAGTCGAGAACTAAAGAACGTCGAACTATCTTTAGAAGCCCTGGACACAGAACAGGTAGCAGGCGAATTAGGTAGTGTTGCTGGAGCAGTAGGAGACGTTACAACCTCGTTCATACTCCTGGGAGGAGAAAGTAACGAAACGCTGGAGGAGATAGCCTCACGAGTTGAGACAGCTATCGGCGTAGCTATTGGATTCAAAGGAGCCGTAGAAGGAATACAAAGCGGTTTAAAACTTTATCGAAACTTTGCAAAACAATTAAAGACAAACGGCGTATTACTCAAAGCCCAGGCAATAGCAACCAGCTTGTACAGTAAAGCCCAGGCGATAGCATCAAAGGTTATTGGCACTTCGACTATTGCGTTAAAAGGTTTTAGGACCGCACTTATCAGTACAGGAATAGGCGCTATCGTGGTGGCCCTTGGAGCACTCATAGCCAACTTTGACAAACTAAAAGTAGCGTTAGGCGGAGCGACCGAAGCCCAAAAATTACAAAGCGAAGTAAGCGACAAGGCCATAGAGAACGCGGCGGAGGAATTAAGCGCTATTGACGAATTAACCAACACAATAAACAAGGAGGGAATAACAAGAAAGGAACGAAACTTAGCGATAGAAAAACTCCAGGAAGAATACCCCGATTTACTCAAAAACATAGATTTAGAAAGGGCTACAAACGAAGATTTAAACAGTTCGTTAGAGGAGTACAACAGGCTGGTAATCCTTCGAGCCGAAGCCGAAGCCGCCGCAGAAATACGAGCGGAGAACTTTAAAGAAATTTTAAAATTACAGGCAGACGCACAAAACGAAACGAACAAAAGTTTTACATCTTGGGCCGCTTCATTGTCTCTAGGTGCAGACCAGCAAAAAATAGCAAACGTACAGACTAAAATAGCAATAACCGAACTGGAAGAACAGACAAAGAAAGTAGATAATCTAACAGCTTCAAAGAAGGAAGAAATAGCGGAAATAGAAAAAAAATTAGGTTTAGACAAAGCGACAAAAGAAGCGGAGAAAGAAGCGGAGAAGGCCGCGAAGAAAGCCGAAGCCGCCGCCGCGGAGGCCGCTAGAAAAGCAAAAGCCGCCGCCGAAAAAAGAAAACAGCAAAAGATAAAGGACGCCGCGGACGAGGTAAAACGATTAGAGGACGTGGCCACGCTGGAGGAGGAGCTATTCCAAAAAGGACTAACGAACCTGGAGGACCAGGAGGCGCGAAAACTTACTATACAATTTGAGGCACAGCGAAAGCGAATTACAACATTAGTTAAGGACGACGAGAAACTAAAGGCACTCCTAAAGACAAACGAAGAACAATTTTTTAGGGACCTGGAAGCGATAGAAAAAAAGTTTAGCGACCTGGACAAAGCGAAACAACAGGAACTACTAAACAACGCAAAGGACACGAACTTAGCGCTACTCCTCCTGGATCAACAATTACAGTTAGAGAAACTGGCGGACACAAAGGAGAACGCGAAGGAACGCGAACTAATCGAGGCGCGAATACTTCAAGTCAGAATAAAACAAATACAAACGGCTTCGGCAAAGGAGTTACAGGATCAGAAACTAACAGCGAAGGAACGCGAGAAAATAGAGAAGGACACAGAGTTACAAATACTCAAAATTAGAAACGAAGGACGAGACAAGGACTTAGCGGCGGACAAGGCGGCGAACGCCTCAAAGGAGGACGAACGTAAGAAACTAAAAGAAGCGCTTGTAGCGTTAGGATTCGAGACAGCCCAGGCCGTAGCGGATGCTAGTTTTGAAATAGCACAACAAAACGCCGACAGAGAAAGCGAGAAAATAATTAGCGCCGTAGAAAGCACCTTTACAAAGGAGACAGAACTACTAGCGGCAAAAGTGGACCAGGGACTAATTACCCAACGGGAGGCCGACAGACTGACAGCGGAACAGGAGCGAGTAAAAAACAAAGCTCTAGCCGTCGAGGCTAAACGCGCCTTCGAGAACAACAAGAAACG
>Ga0233403_10001224_pt1 | contig 12056 bp, 9 predicted proteins | sample Na_oxic_1_MG_FD_179866 | JGI IMG/M metagenome (GOLD analysis project Ga0233403, IMG submission 179866) | Seawater microbial communities from Saanich Inlet, British Columbia, Canada - Na_oxic_1_MG | ecosystem: Environmental > Aquatic > Marine > Inlet | place: Canada: British Columbia | collected...
GTTGCAGCCGCAATGACCACTTTAGGCGAGTCGCCGGGTTCACCGTACAAAGATGCTAATAAATCTCCCTGCTCAACTTTAGTTGGCAAACCCGTAGATGGGCCTCCCCGTTGTACTACGCACACAACCAACGGAATTTCCGCCATTACCGCAAGGGCTAAAAACTCGGTTTTTAGGGCCAGCCCGGGACCGGATGTAATAGTGCAAGCAGTCTTGCCAGCATAAGAAGAGCCGATGGCAAATCCAACCGCCGCTATTTCGTCTTCCGCTTGATGTACAAATCCCCCAACTTTATGATATACATCGGCAAGGTAGTGTGATGCAGAGGTGGCTGGCGTGATCGGATACATTGCCACCATTTCCATACCCGATGCCATCACCCCCAAACCCATAGCCTGATTGCCGTTGGTGACAATTAAAGGCTCATCTGAATCACGTTCCCAACGCGGAATTTCATACCAATAATCCAGATTTTCTTTGGCAAACTCATAACCGGCTTGCAGCAATTGTTGATTAAGCTCAATGACTTTTTTGCCTTTACGCCCAAAGGTAATCTCAATTTCACTATTCGCCTTTTCTAAATCCCGACTATAGATATAACAAAGCATACCTAAGACAAACATGTTTTTGCCCAAACGTGGACGCGGTGTTAATTTTAGGCATTCTTCATCCATTGGTAATTCGTGGACAACCAAACCGTTCTCGCGGAATTCCGCCACCGCCGATTGGTATTGTTCGCAAATCGCCGGATCCGGATCGGTGAGCCATTTATTTTCCAATAGAATAACCGTACCGGGTTTATAGGCATGGGTAGCGATACGCGAGTAAAGTACTTGTTCGTTAAGTGCCACTACCATATCAGCGGCATCTCCCATATTCGTCATGTAATGAGAGCCTAAACGAATACGAATACCACTTGCACCGGCGGGAGAACGCGCTGGCGGTTTAATTTCAGCCGGAATAATTTCGACCGTCCAAACGCCGTTACCCATCTTGGCACTTATGGTACCGAAAGTTTGCCCAGCTTTTTGGGCACCCTCGCCAGAATCACTGACGATTTCGACGATATTTTCATCAATTCGTTTGGGGCGTGATATTGCGTTGTCCGCAGGTTTACTCATAGATTTATCCTTATGGTTTAGGTCAATACCTTTTACTAATCGGTGAATTGATAAATGATATTTAAGCTATTTACATTGTCAACTTTGTGGGTTTGGCCAAACCTCCGAGGTTTCCAAAACCTCGGAGGTTTTTTGAAACCCCGAGGTTTCCAAAACCTGTCAGGTTTTTACGATATGAAGGATAACAGATTGTTATCTATAAATATTTTTGATATTACTCGCCTCGCGTTCTGACAGTTTTAAATAGTCTACACTAATCCTATGCTACAATAAAATGTTTTTACTTTACGATAAGATAATATTTACCAAAACGATAAAACCATGAAGTCAAAAGACCCAAAATTGGTCATCCAAACCACGCCCTTTCTGCGACAGGGCATGACAACACCCCAAGCCATGCTTGATGTGATCTATGCACTTATCCCTATTACTATTGCATCAGTGTGGTTTTTTGGTGTCAGTGTATTATTAGTATTAATGGCAAGTATCGCCGGTACGGTACTTACCGAATGGCTATTCGGCTCAATGCCAAATCGTGGTTCACTGTTCGATGGTAGTGCCGTGCTAACTGGTTTGTTGCTGGGCTTGACTTTACCACCCAGCTTGCCTCTGTGGATGGCCTTTGTTGGTGGTGTGATTGGTATGGGTTTGGGAAAAACGATGTGGGGCGGACTTGGCAATAATTTATTTAATCCCGCTTTGTTGGGACGCGCATTTTTACTAGCAAACTTTCCCATCGCCATGACCACTTGGGCACCACAGCCGCAAGGACTATTTAACTTATACCCTAGCAATTTTGCAATGCCTTTTATGCGAGCCGATGTTGATGCCGTAACTGAAGCCACGCCGCTTGGCCTTATGAAATTTCAGCACCAAGACACGCCTTTAGTAGACCTAATTATCGGGAATATACCGGGGTCTTTTGGCGAAACTTGTGGACTATTAATTATTCTGGGGGGCATTTATTTAATCTTGCGACGCAGTATTGACTGGCGAGTTCCGGTTGCCATTATAAGCACCGTGGTTATTTTTACCAGTATATTATTTATGTTTGATTCATCGCGTTTCCCAGAGCCATTATTCGCGGTATTTTCCGGGGGATTATTACTTGGCGCATTTTTCATGGCAACCGATCCGGTTACATCACCGTTAACCCCAAAAGGAACTTGGCTATTCGGAATTGGCATTGGCATTATTATCGTACTAATTCGCGTATTTGGCGGTTTTCCGGAGGGGACAATGTATGCCATCCTCTTGATGAATGCTACGGTGCCACTGATTGAACGTTATACTCAGCCACGGGCATTTGGACGCAAAGGGGTAAAAATATGAAAATTGATTTTTTTAAACCTCCGGAAAAAAACGCTGATGAGCCTAGTTCTATTAAACTCATATTCACTTTGGGATTGGCGGGGCTTATATCTGGATTTGCCATTGTTGGCATTTATGAGGCAACATTACCAACCATCACTGCGTATAAAGCGAAGGTTTTACGGGAGGCAATATTTAAGGTTTTGCCATCCGTTACGCAATACCAAAAAATGCAATACGAAGATGGACGTTTACAAATCACCACATCGCAACTGGATGATGAAAATACGATTTATGCCGGCTATGATGACAATAAAGTTTTGGTAGGCTATGCTATTGTAGGGGCTGGGCCGGGTTTTCAAGATACCATACGCATACTTTATGGATACAAACCGACCGCAAAGATTATTGTTGGTATGGAAGTCTTAGAAAGCCGGGAAACGCCGGGACTCGGAGATAAAATCTATAAAGACGCTGATTTCCAAGAAAATTTTAAGGCTCTCGCAGTATCTCCTACTATTATCATGGTCAAAAAAGGCAGCAAATCGGCCCCCAATGAAGTGGATGCCATTAGTGGAGCCACTATTTCTTCCAAAGCCATTGTTAAAATAATTAATGAAGCTAATGAAAAATGGCTTGACCGGCTTGATTAATATAATGCTGATGTACCTTTGATGGAACTCAACAAAGTCTTGAACTAGGATTTAATGATTATGTGATGACTAGCAGCCTGTCGGATTAATCGCTAACTCATTGATTATTAGTTAAAGCAATTGTTAAAAACAATAACTTAGCTGTATTCTCCGACAGGCTGCTAGGATTGAGATAGAAGATAAAATCTGATTCTATCGAGCTTCAAAGAAATCCGATTTTTTGAAAAAATCGGATTTCCGGCCTTTTTTAAAATACCTGAAAATTAAAGGCGTTGGCTAAATACCTATTTTATTGGAAGACGCACATAAAACCGACTCCTTTTCCCAATTTCACCCTCAACACCTATAAAACCACCACATTTTTCAACCAATTCTTTACACAATACTAAACCAAAACCATTGCCGGTTTCGCCAGCGGTGCCATAAGTGCAAGCGATGTTGACTCGAAACAGTTTGTTAATGTCTTCGGGTTTGATGCCAATTCCAGTGTCTGCAACTGATATTTCAACTAAGTTGTCCTCTATTTGTTCGGCTGTTACCCGTACTGTGCCAGATTCTTGAGTGAACTTGATCGCATTTGAAATTAAGTTTCTCAGGACGGTATCTAGCATATTTTTATCAGCACCGCTATGTCTTCATCAACAGCTACAAAAATATCAAGGCTCTCTGGTAATTTGCGTGGCTCGTAACTTATTGATTACAGAACATATATTTCTTGTTCCAAAATGTCCCAAAGTATCTGTTGAAACCGGTACTCAACATTAAATACCGGCGACTAACTACAGTACTGAAGCACAAATTATAAAAATAATTTACTTTAAAATCAAATAGTTAAACCGTTAAAATCTACGAAAACTTGTGCTTCACTACTTAGAACCAGTGAAAAGAAAAATTGGAAAAGCCTTAGTCTCGCTCAATTTTTCAATCTTTGTTATGATTCCATCATTGGTTTCCGTTGGTTACAACGTACTGTTTTTATTGTAAATTTGTGTAACACAAACTACCAGAGAGCCAATATCAATCTCTTTGCGGTATGCTTTGTCGTGTTGTAATTCAACATTCTGATAAATTGAATCTTGCAAAACCAGTGTTGTTGGCTTGCAATCTACCGGTTTGTGATCTTGACCAATTTAGCCGGTTCGTTAGCAAGTCGTAACCATCACTAGCGGCTTGCATAAGCGTTTGAAGGGTGTATTCTCTTTCTTTGACATCAGATGGCGTTCCTTCATCTATTAAATATTTAGTAATACCTTGTAATCCATTGAATATATTACCTAAATCATGGCCTATAATGGAAAACATATTCTGAAACTTGCATTGAACTGAACCAGTGCCCAGAAGTGTCTAATTTAGAAATTACTCAATTGCTTGATTCACCAATGATGTTATATGTGGAAGGTGAAGATGATGAACGTTTGTTGCGTTGTTGGGCATCAATATTAAATACCGAGGAAAATATTAGCAAAGTTTGTTTTCACATTATAGTGTGGTGGGCAAAGCAGATGAAAGATAATGCGGATCGGCATTTTGCCGGTGTCAAGCTCTTTTGGTTGCCCACCTACAGTCCCAATGCCATTAAGTTAAGGAATTTTATTGGAATCCAAACCGTAAGACTTTGGATTATTCGGCTTAAATATCAAACATTTCCAAATCTAAAGGTTTGGACTCCAATGCTTAACTTAATGGCATTGAGACCTTGCCCACCTTACAAAAAAATGTTACCTCAAATTGAGGTTACACCCGTTAAGTCTAGCTCATACTACTATAAGCCTGTAAATAGCGTCGCACGATTGCCAATTGCTGTGTTAAACCGGAAGTGTCAAAGCAAAGTGGCATACTTTGTAATAGTTGTACACCTTGAAAATTTCCACCAAGCACCTGATATATCTTTAAAATTTGTTGGAATTGATAAGGTAAACCTAAGTGTTGGATATAGCGTGAGAAATCCGTGAAATTCGGACGAGTAAGATGGTAGTTACATAAGTGTGTCATTTGAGGCATTGTTCGGCGAGAGGTTAACAAAATTCGCAAGTCTGTCGTTTCCAATTGATACAGAATCTCAAGAGCAGTTTTAATAGACTCATCAGTTAATGCACCATTACACTGGTTTTGAATACGTTCTAAATTGTCTAACCACAATACCCACCGTTCTGCAACGATTTTTTGCAGCAGAGTTTCCAAACAATGTACTTTGGGTAATTCTAACGCTTGGGCAAGGGTTGGAATAAATGCCATTTTCCCGCTCGCCTGATACACCAGTACCCGATATCCTTCCAATGTCATCGCCAACTGTCCGGCCAATGCCGTTTTCCCCAAGCCACCCCTTCCATGAATGAGTAATTGCCGAATGGTTCCAGAACGCAACCCTTCTCCCAAGGTTCGCAATGCTGGACGGTGCCCAATAAATACAGAAGGATTAGCAATTTTACTCCCCACCACCGGCGGTAGTGAAATTGGTTGCAAGCAAAAATTCCAATCAACTAGAGGTTGAGTCGGAAAGTGACTAAGTAACATAGGCAAACACCATTGCCCCACACTTGGATCATTTGATTGGGCACCGCGCCACACTTCATTTGGTGCTAACAACTGAGTCATAGCACGACGGCTTTGCTGTACCGCCATATCAACCCGTGTTTGTTGTGCCAATGCCACGCATATCGTCCGCACAAATACACTAGCCGCCCTATCTATTAACTGTTCACGCATACCAACAACGTATTGAACCCCAGCTTGGGCAATTTGCATAGCTAAACTAGTTCCGGTTGCCGATGAATCACCGGATTGACAAGCCGCTATCACGACACATTGTACATTTGTTGCCCCGAAAACTTGGGCTAATTCAGCATTCGCTACCAGTTCACCATGCCCTCCTTCACTTTCAAACACAAATGCCGGCGAGCCATCTTGGTTAAAAACTGCATGTCCACTAAGTAAGACAACATGCCAAGACTGACTATGCAACAATTTAATTAACGTTGTAAAGTCCCCACAGTTTGGGGCGTAAAAACGCACTTTACCAGTGCTTATAAATGGCTCAAGGGCAGCACGTACCCAGTATCGTTCTTCTTCAATAGCAAGGTGCCCCCGCCTCCTAGAAATATTTTCTGGTTGCGCTGTAAATTGCAATATGCTGAGTGGGCCTAACGGTGGGGGCGAACTCCTTTTATCACTTGACACCAGCCGCGATAGCGTATATTCAGGATGTTTACCTAAAAAACCCAGCTTTGGATGATATAAACACTCCCACGGTAATTGAGCTATAGCATTGCTATGACATTGCTCAATTATCAACGCTTGTGAAGGCAATATTGCATCTATATCAAGTACTTGCCACAATGCAATACCAACATTCTTAAGAGCCTCTTGAGTAACGTGGTGGGTGCGATAGAGTTGGCTCAATTGCTTGGCAAGTGAGTACAACTGAGGATAAGTTGCCAACCGCTTAACCGAAGGGGTAATGTGTGAATTGTGAATTGTGAATTGTGAAAATTGATGGAATACTTCACTATAGCGTAGTGCGTGGCCGGACATCTTAAAGAAATCCGATCTTTATGCTGTTTGGTGTTTGCAACACCAAACGAAACGTTTGTCTATGCTGTTTGGTGTTTGCAACACCAAACGAAACGTTTGATGCCAGACTTTGCTATTCTTGATGGTTAAGAAATCCGATTTTTTCAAAAATCGGATTTCTAACTCCCCCGAGAATTATTTTGAAGACTGACTGCTATTAGCAAACTTTACGCAATAATATTTCGTTATAACCGGCTACAACTAGATCATCTAACTGACCAATTTCAACAAATCCAGTTTTATGATAGAAATGCTGCGCGTCATGGTTAAATGAAGAAACTAAAGTCCAAATATTGCGTAAATTGGTTTTCTGGCATAGTTCAGTTTCAAGCCAGTTTATGATCTCACGTCCTAATCCTTGCCCTTGCTGTGAATGGTACATCGCTAATAACTCTATATAGGCACCACGTAGCCAAGGATAACGTATACACACGACTCCAACAACTTGTTGAGAAACAATTATTCCATATTTAAAAAGTGACTGTTCAGAATGGTATAAATAGTTTGAGATAGTCTTCGCAGAATATTTTAAGGTAAACCAAGGTTCCATTTGTTCCAAAGTTTGAGCAACGGTGACAGTTTCTTTTTGAGTCAATTCGCGCAGTTGACAAGTTTTAAGAGTATATTCAGGGTGTATAAAAATATTTTGGGGCATTTATTTCAGTTTGGTAAAAAATAACAGAAGTACAACGAATTTTGTTCCCTTTACGAATAATAATAGCTTTGATTGTCTATTTTTACCAAGGGCAACCAAATCGGTATGCCCCTACAACAAACAATATTCATATGGGCAATCCCTTGTGGTTGCCCTATTTACTGAGGCAAATAAACCTGATAATCACGTAAATCTCCCGACAAACTTGCATCTTTAACTACTACCGGGCGTAAAAAGATTACCAACTCAGTTTTAGTATACTTATCATCACGGTAACGAAACAAATCACCAATCAACGGTAATTGAGATAACACTGGCACACCCTGAGTGTTTTTATCCGTCACATCTTGCATTAAACCGCCCATAATTGCTACATCACCATCATTTATTTTTAGAATTGACTCGATTTCACGCACTTGTATTTCCGGAATTAGGTTGATTGTTCCAGCATTAGCCAAGAGCGGATTAGGATCAGTTTTATAACCAATGACACGCGAAATGGTTGGGCGGATATTAAGAATAACCACATCACTCTCGCTAATTTGCGGAGTTACACTCATTACTAAACCTACCGGTACAGTATGGATTTCGGTGGTAAAGGTTTCCCGAGCTATTTTTTCAGTATCCTTATTTTCCACTTCCGTGGTAAAATATACAATGTTATCAACAACTTTTAATATAGCAGTTTGATTATTAAGGGCCATAATTTTGGGGCTAGATAACACTTTTACCGTTCCAAACTGCTCAAGTAAACGCACGGTTGCAGAAATATTCCCAAATTTACTGTCTGGATTACTATACCCAAATGAATAAAAAGGAGGCTTGCCCAAATTACCACCGGTCAAAGCTTGTGTATAACTGAAATCCCCGGCAATACGTTGCCAATCAATTCCCGCTTGATATTGATCATTGAGGCGTACCTCAGCGATAGTGGCCTCAATCAATACTTGTCTTTGGACATTAACAAGTACTTGATCAAGAAAATGCTGTATCTCTTCATGTTGCCGATGATTCGCACGAACTGTCATAACACCGCTTTCGGGATTTAAAATAAGATTGTTCTCGCTTGTCGCCCCGGTTTGAGGGTGGCTTGCTAAAATCGCCCGAATATTTTTTTCCAAGGTTTCCCAAAAGCGATTCTTTGACTCATTAGTAATCTTGGTTATGGAGTTATTGCCACCAGAATTACCACTTCCAGCAGAATTGCCGCCACCCCCACTTTGAGAGATACCCCCACCGGTACTGGCGATCTGAGTAGCGACGGTTACATCACTCTTACTACCCCTTAACATATTTATGTAAGCCACCTTATATAAGCGCATATAAGGCAAATCCGGTGTAATTGTTAAATGGTTGCCGTCGATCTTATAACGCAAATTTACTTGTTTAGCGAGACGTTCAAGCAATTGTGGTAAAGTTTGATTGATCGCATTAAGCGTGACATTGCCTTTTATACCCGGATGAATATCAACATTTAACCCAGTATCGCGTGCCAAAGCAAACAATAACTTATCAACCGGCACACTATCAACTACCACAGTGAAAGTTTCTAGCGGTGACATTGGCTGTGGTGGTGGTACAAAAGCCCGTTGCTGTACCAATGGCGGAATATCATTTCGAGGGGGGGGAATCTCGCTGGCATTTATATGGCCCGGTGAATGAACTGGCGGTTGTGGCGCACAGCCACTTAACAACCATAAAGCGAGCAAAATGCAATGAGTGAGATCGTTATTTTTAAGAAAAAAACCGTTGAAATGAAATACCATAAATTCATTTAGGAACGTGCATGAAATAATTTAGTCAACTAGAAATAGCATAGCTTGATTAAATTATTTCGTGCAGATTCCTAATTTCAATTATTAAAAAACTAGGTTTATTTACGTGTACTCATAACCATCTGATCTTTGGATTAAACGGCAATATTTATATGAAATACCGCCTACTTTTTCTTCACCACTACCAATATCAAAACTACCACTGGCTCGCACTGCAACACGCCCAACATACGTGCCTATCTTTTTCCCCTTAGTCACGATGGCTTTTACAATGTCGCCGGTTTGAAAACCTTTGACCCGCTTGTGTTTTTTGGGGCCAGTTCTCGGAAAACCATATTGATTCATTCTGCACATCTGCTTTGAACCACGTCCCTTGGCGGTTATGATTAAAGGGGTTATCGCTTTGGGAATAACAACATGGTTGCCATTTTCACCGACACAAGCTGCGTCAATCCAATGATCTTTCGAGTAACCTAGCTTGATACGGTTAAATTTGGTTCGCCCACCACTTGAAAAAGCAATAGGTAAACCAAAGCCTTTTAAAACATTACCAGTCGCATAACGGGTAGCATTGACGGCAGCAGCATCTTTTAAGGGTGCTTTCGCTTGTGCTTGAATTTTCTTCAAACGCTTCGGTTTGCGCTTCAGAAACTCTTTAATGTACTTGTTGCCCTTATTGATGTTGCATGGAGTGCATGCCAAAGTCAGGTTGGACACTCGATCAGAACCACCCTTACTACGAGCTTGGATGTGTTCAATTTCAAGCGGTACATTTTTGGCACCACAATAAGCACATTCACGGCCCCATTTTTCTAGCAAATATTCCCGTAATTCGTACCCAGCCAGTTCACCTTGTTGATATTCGACACCCGATATCTCAGGGTTTTGCATTTTCTGAGTATCAAACCTAACCGTTTCCACAGCTATTTGAGCGAGCGGTGCCAACCGTGACAATTTAATCATCCAATTCTTAACGTTCTCAACTCGTGACCGCAATGACGGTGGAAGCCAGCCTTGTGGTCGCCGTCGGTTATTAAAACGTGCTGGCCGATAACGGGTATTTCTAGATCGCCGTGAGCGGCGTATTGCCCGTCTTGAGTTGAGGGCTTTTTTGATCTGAGGACCACGGTGGTTTAAATTGCCAGCCCAAATAACCTCTGAACCACGGTCAAAATGCCCAACCAAAGCTACACCAGTTGTGCGGCTGCCCGGATCAAATTTGACCTCAATAGGCTGTAAATCGCCACCTACACGGTGCATCATAATAATTGTGAAAGGATAGCGTCGATAAACAGCAGCCTTTTCCTTTTTTAATAGCTTACGTGCCCTAGCTGGATGGCAAAGCATCAGTGGTTGTTTGTTGTGATCTAAAACAAATACTCTTTGCATAAATTGTTACCTATCTCCGCTTGCGCGGGTAATGGTCTCCTAGCTAATGTTAGAAAGCGGTTTTAAATGGAAATGACACTGGCCTTTCCATCAGACCGGTTTAATCATTCCCCGCAGGGTCTCAGACTGGAGATGCATCACAAGAGTGCCTATATTTTCGCCCCTAACGGAGTTCCGAAGAACCAAAGCGGGTAACCTTAAAATACCTTAGTTGCCTAAGTTATTTATGGACGGTTACTGTACACATTAATCATTAATAAAATAATTCCGACTAAGACATTTTAACGCGCCAGCTAACATTGCAAAGTAATTCATAAGCAATCGTACCGGCTAGGCTCGCAATTTCTTCTATTGGCAAATTTTTGCCCCATAAATCCACCGGATCGCCAACACGGGCATTTGGTTGGGTACGCAAATCCACTGTTATCATATCCATAGACACTCGCCCCACCAATGGCACCCGCTTACCGTTTACCAACACTGGAGTGCCTGAAGGCGCATGGCGAGGATAGCCATCAGCATAGCCAATTGCGACTATACCTATCGGCATAGATTGTGGACAACGCCAATTTGCTGAGTAGCCAATGCTATCGCCTTTATGACACCGCTTAACACTGATTAAAGCTGATTTTAACTGCATTACCGGTTGCAAATTTTCCTGTTCCCCAATACTGTTTATAAACGGCGATACCCCATATAACATAATTCCGGGTCGTACCCAATCAGCATGAGTATGAGGCCATCCTAATATTCCGGCTGAATTGGCTAATGAAGCCTCAGTTTTTATGGTATTAGTAAGCGTGGTAAAAATCTGGGTTTGTTGATCAGTGATGGTATTTTTACAATCATCAGCACAGTATAGATGGCTCATGAAACGAATAGGTTGTGCTACCGGTGCCTTTTGTTTGAGGAGTTTATAAATAGGATCAATTTCAGTCGGTGCAAATCCTAAACGATGCATACCCGTATCAACTTTCAACCATACATCCACCGGTTTGGAAAGCTTTGCCCTAACTAAATGTTCAAATTGCTTTGGTGAATGGATGACTATCTGTAAATTTTGGTTAACAATTACTGGCAACTCTTGCGGTTGAAAAAAACCTTCCAACAAAACAATGGGCTTCAAAATGCCTTCTTCCCGTAAAACAAGTGCTTCTTCAATACCACACACCGCGAAAGCATCAACATCGGCCTCAAGAGTATTGGCGACTCTCACTGCACCATGACCATAAGCATTGGCTTTAATAACTGCCATGATGCGCGACTTTGGGGCACAAGTCTTCACCTGTTGCAAGTTATGACGCAAGGCGGTTAAATCAATGAAAGCACGAGTAGGACGGGCCATTTTGTATAATTGTGAATTATGAATTGTGAATTGTTAATGAACTATGATTTTATTTCTTTAGTACAACGAATTTAAAAATGAACGAATTTAAAACCCTTTGAATTTAGTACAACGAATTTAAAAATGAACGAATTTAAAACCCTTTGAATTTAGTACAACGAATTTAAAAATGAACGAATTTAAAACCCTTTGAATTTAGTACAACGAATTTAAAAATGAACGAATTTAAAACCCTTT
>Ga0233403_10001225_pt1 | contig 12049 bp, 12 predicted proteins | sample Na_oxic_1_MG_FD_179866 | JGI IMG/M metagenome (GOLD analysis project Ga0233403, IMG submission 179866) | Seawater microbial communities from Saanich Inlet, British Columbia, Canada - Na_oxic_1_MG | ecosystem: Environmental > Aquatic > Marine > Inlet | place: Canada: British Columbia | collected...
TTTCCGTCACCCTCCACTGCATCTCGGGCCAATTTAGCGAGGATGTTGTAGGGTCTTTCGCTAGGAAGGCTGTTAAAATCACCACAGATCATAATTGGGGTTTGCTTGGGAATCTCAGGGTGCTCGCCCTGGCGAACCGAGTCGATAAAGTCCAAGGCCCGTGTCGCCTGCTTGATTTGCACCTCCTTGGGTTTCGTGAAGAAGTGCAAATTGATCATCAAGAGATCGTCACCCACATTGTCTGGTAAATTGATCAACGCAGCCATGCCACGGGCGTTTCGGATCGACCCGGACCAGAGTATAGGGTAGCGACTCAGCACCAATCGGCCTTTGCCATCAGCCGCGGCATGCCAGGTTTGCTCCGTGATTTTGGCGAAATACTTAGCGATAGCTTCAGAGGAGGTATCCTCTCCGTCTTCTTTGCTGTAGATGATTTCCTGCATGGCCCAGATGTCAGCATGCGCCTTGGGTGCCCATGCTGCAAAACGGTTCAAGCGCGCCTCGCCATCAATGCCTTTTCCATCAATCCTCTCGCTGGTTCTGATCTCGCCATTATCCCGAGGAAAAATCGAGGTCCAATACCCATTGTAAGAGACAACTCTGAGCCGAGTATCTTCCATCCTATGAATCCCCTTGGGCAACGCTTCCGCACCGCCATCAATCGGCCAGGCTTTTGCACTCATGCAAAAGCTGAGCCCAATAAAAAGAATGCGAGTAATCTGTTTGTTCATTTGTAGATATGATTATCCTAATGAATCCCCCCTCTGCAAGGCGGTTTCGTTGAAATGGGCTAAGCCATCAACACCTATGTTGCTTCGTGTCTTGATTCGACGCTCCAAACAAGACAAAGGCATCGCGCTCTATTGGCTAGTCCAGTTTGTCTTGCCGTGCTCTGGTGTGCCGTATCCTAGAGACTCCACATTTTATGACAACGCGCGCTACTCGCTGGCCATTTTTTCTAGAGCTCTGCCGTAGTCGACATAACTTTGGTAGCATTGGTCCCAGTCCACGCTATCGGATTTGGCATGGAAGACGGTGGCGACATGAGGCTCGATAGCCACAAAACCTTGATAATTTGAAGCCTTGAGATCGGACATGATCTGTTCCACGTAGCCCTGCCCTTTACCGGGGAAAACGTATTCAGGCTCCACGCCATCGCGCAACGGATTCAAGCAATCTTTAATGTGCACATGCACGATGTGCTCTTTCACGTCTTGATAGAACTTCCAAGCATCTTGCCACGGTTGCGGCTCGCTCATAGATCTATCCCGTTGAAAAACTGGGTTGCCTGTATCAAAAATGAGCTTCATTCCAGGCACCTTCTCGACAAGATCTAAGGTATGCTGGCTACTGAATCCTCCGTAGTTCATGCAGTTCTCGTGAGCAACCGTGATCCCAGCGTCTGTAAATCTAGCTACAATCTCACGGAGCCTTTTGACCCTTTCATCAAGGTATTGCTCCTCTCCCCAGGGCTCTTGAGCGTAGGACATCACGCGAACAATCTGGGTACCCAGTTTTGGCATACGGTCGATGCAGCGTTCGACTTCGCCAATCGTAATATTGAAATCAGAATGAATCGACTTTGCCCAAGTTCCAACGAGGGAACCAAATTCTGCAATCTTGATATCTGCTTCAGCCAATTGCTCTACCGCATTGTTAAATGCAGCATCGCTGAGGTCGTGGATGTTTTTCCCATCGATTCCGCGAGCTGAAATATACTGCCATCCCAGCTCTTGTGTCGCTTTGATTTGAGTCGCTAGGTCTTTTGCTGCTTCGTCAGCGAATCCTGTGAGTTTCATGAAAATAATTCTATTATGTTTGAGTGTGAGCAAACATCTCAACTTAGAGACTTACCCATGCGCCGTCGTTACGCGCACTCTCATAGATAGCACAGATCACTTCCACAGCTTTTCTGGCTTCGTAGCCACTTACTGAGCAAGGTCGTCCTTGCTCGATAGACTCTACCACCTCTTCGAAGTTTCTCTGATGACCTGTGAAGTTAATCGCGTTGGGGTCATTAGCGCCCAAGCCAGCTTCCTCTCCGCCGACCATAAGGTTTGCGTGAACATAGCTGTCGACATCTTGCGCTTCCGCAAAATCCCAGACTTTAAACTTCTCGTCAGCAAGGAATGCGCTGCCTTTATCCCCACAGATGTTCACCTCAGCTGGGTGACCTGTGGAAGAGTAACAAGCAGTCGACCCCTGAACGACGCCCTTAGCCCCATTTTCAAATTCTAAAATAGCAACTGCTGTGTCTTCAACTTCGATGTCTGTGTGTGCCAGACACGCCATGCTTGCGGAAAGTCGTTTGACTGGCCCAATGGTGTGGATAAGTTGATCGATGATATGAATAGACTGATTCATCAATGCGCCACCGCCGTCAAGAGCCCACGTGCCACGCCAGCCTGCTGAGTCGTAGTATTCTTGTGATCGGTACCATTTGATTGAGGCCTCTACCAGAGACAGCGTACCAAAGCGCCCTTGGTCGACCGCATCCTTCAGTACAACGACTGACTCATTGAAGCGTCGGTTCAAAATAGCTGCTAAAGTAACCTTATTTTTCTCCGCTGCTTCAATCATAGGAGCGATGCGTTCAGGTGTCACCTCAAGTGGCTTCTCACAAATAACATGCTTGCCCGCATTCAGTGCAGCCATCGCAGGCTCCTGGTGAGTGCCTGATGGTGTGCCTATCGTGACTATTTCAAGCTCTGGATCGGCCAGAAATTCCTCCATTGTGGCATAGCTCACTATGCCGTTAGCTTCCGCGTATTCAACTGCACGCTCAGGGCTTCGATCAAAACAAGAATGGAGAGTTCCCCCAGCCATCGCTTCGATTGCTTTGGCATGAAAGTTTGCGATCATGCCAGTTCCTATAATTCCAAATTTCATAATATATTCTTTTTTGAGATTTACTCTATGCTGCTTTATTCCGCTTCAAGAAGCCAAGAATGCCAATAACTGCGAGCGCTCCGAGTCCAACCATGCCAATCATTCCTGGAACTCCTTTAGCGCTGAGCGCCCAGATCGATGCGAACGATGCTGCACCAGCTGAGATGATCATGAGGATATTGATCAAGCCTCTGCGCTTCGGAAGCTCGTCGCCCAATGCGGACTTCGAGTTCATCAACAGCAGAAAGGCCAAATACGCGATCGGCAGCAAGGTTGTTGCTATCACCGATGCGGGTACTGCCATAGCAGCCTTGGCATCGCCACTCCAAAGGTAAGGTGAGAAAAGCCCCGCAATCGCTGGCATCGTGGCTCCTAGCACGAAGAACTTCGAGTTGCCGACTTTGTTGAATGCTTCACTTATTGCGTAGCCGTTCATCATCATGTGAACGAGCAATGTCGAGATCGCCATCGCTAGAACGCCTATGCCAAAAATAACTTGTGCATTCTCACCGAGGAAAGGTTTCAGTGAAACCGCTAAGTTTTTGGCTCCTCGGTTTGCTAACATTGCAGCGAGTTGCTTTTCTTCTAATGGTAGTGCTTCACGATCGATATTTTTAGCTTCTACATCTAGCTCGGCAAACCCACTAACGTCGCTTGCTAGGCGCTTATCGACCACCTTGTAATACGCGCTTTCCATTCCAGGTAGTGGCTTACCGTCAGCCGAGATCATATCAGCATGCTTAGCGTGAAATGACGCAGCTGAGGCAATAACTAGCGCTGAAGCTCCCAGGATGAATGGCACAAACAAACCGAGCAGTAGATCATAGCGCGAGAGTTCGCGGTGCGGTTTCCCCCAACCTTTTTTCTTAAGTGAATACGGCAGAAGGAAGGTCATATTGATACCCACTGCTGTTCCGAATGCTGCTATAATTTTACTGCGCTGCTCACCCGTGACGTACTCGGTCCAGTAACTAGCGCCATCACCAGTAGCTGAGATTGCCGCTGCTATCTGATCAGTGGGTCTAAAGAGCGCTGTGAAATCTGGGATAAGCCCTGAGAATAGGCTGCTCCACTGCACAGCTCCCTTGGAAATAAGAGTCACGACCACGGCCATGAAGCAGAGGACGATGATGCCGACTAGGGCTTTGAGAATATTATCAATCAGCGCTGCTGCTCTCGAGTTTTTCTGGGATATACAGATCAGAGCCATCGCTAATACGAATAATGAACCCGTGATGACATAGGGCCCAGGGGTAAATCCTAGGTTATCCTCTATCGCACCTCGACCTAACGAAAACTGAGCCGCACAGAATACGGTGTCCGCAATAACCGTCGCGATCAGCCAACCCCATGCAAGAGTGGGCGAAACTTTCTTTTCCATCACGCGAAATGGGCGCTCATCACAGGACAGTGTGACGTAGCTGATAGCTGATAGCATAACAATGCCACAGAGCATCGCGAGTGGTTGCAGCCATAAGAACTCATAGCCACCGATCACTCCCAAATAAAGCGCTCCAACCAAGGAACCACCGCCCAAAGTCACCGCAGCCTGAATCCAACCTGGACCAGACATTTTGCCGTAGATGGCTAGTTTCGTGCCAAATCCACCTTCTCTCGCTCTCGTTAAATCATCCATTATCGTTGTGTCTTAGAATTGCCGATCATTCCATCAATGAAAACATTCATCACGGTGTACTCTGACAGCACTAGTTGGCGCTCAAAGTTCAATTGGTCTAGCATTCGTGGATCCTGCACAAGAGCATGTCGACAAGCAATCACATGCTGCGCATCGGATCATTACATTTAACGACAATTCATTTTCTATTGACTTACACCAGCGCAGCTGTGATCACGTCGACATTACGTCATTCAAATTTCAAATCACGACACCTTGAAAGCTACCCACCAAAAACTCAAAATCCTCTTTCTTGGTGAATCATCTGGTTTCATTTCACGTGAAATCCTCAGAGGCGTACTCTCAATGCGCACCGAGGGCTTCAACTGGGACATCCGCTGTATCCGACCATCCATTACTGCCGAGGAACTGGAAAAGCACCGCAAACAAGCTGGCTTCGACGGAATCATCGCGCGCGGACTGACACCTGAGTTAGCCCGCTCCATCGCTCAACTCAATAGCCCCTGTATTTTCATCCGAGACACTGAAGATGAATCAGCTGAATATATCAACGGACCTCATGTCGACGACCAAGCCATCGGTCGATTGGCTGGCGAAGAATTTAGCCTACTCAACCTAGGCTACTGGGGCTTTGTCCATTGGGACGACGTAGTGTGGTCCGACGCGCGTCGAAGATCCTTTCACTCCTATGCCACAGCCAGAGCGGTGAACAATGAGACCCTTACCCTTTCTGCTGAGACGCGCCACAGTTGGGCAGCGGTAGAAACTATCGCCGAATGGCTGGCCCCAATCCCGAAGCCCTGCGGGATACTTGCATGCAATGACCAAGCGGGCATCGACGTGATCAATGCCGCTAATAAACTAGGCCTTTCCATTCCAGATGAGGTGGCTGTCATAGGTGTCGACAACGACAGACTTCTTTGTGAAACAACGAGTCCATCTCTCAGCAGCATTGATCTCAGGAGCGTGGATATCGGCCGGGCTGCAGCCGTGGCGTTAGCCAAGTCTATGGGAGTTCTAGAACCAGACGCCCCCAGCATGCTACAACCCGCAAAGACAGTCGTGCGCGAATCCAGCCACGAGATCAACAAGTCGATGCTGACCTACCAGAAATCTCTCGATTACTTGGCTGCTCAGTCGCTCAAGGGCACTAGCGTCACTAAGCTAGCAAGCGCCTGTGGAGTCTCGCGCCGAGGGCTCGAAAGAGCCTTTGAAAAATGCACCGACACTAGCCCTGCGGCATTGATCCGAGAAATGCGCATCAAAGCCATCACCAACTTGTTACGAGACAAGTCCTCGTCGATTGAGAGCATCTCACAACAAGCTGGTTTCTCTGAAGCCTCAGGACTCTCGAATTTCGTCAAAAGAATGACTGGTAAGTCTCCAGGTGAGTTCCGCAGTGACGGCTCATAGCAGTCCTCTCTCCCCCTCTACCTACTCTAATACCTTAGGCTACGACTTAGTCGCAAGCCACACTTTGATTTTGCTTGGAATAGGAGTAGATTCAGTCCACCACTTCGCAGCAACAACGAGCTTGCAAAGCAAACCACTTTTAGAACCATGAACAACGACCGCACACCCGAACTTCTCTCACCCGCAGGTAACTGGGACTGTGCCCGCGCAGCTGTTGCTAATGGAGCTGACGCCATCTTCTTTGGTCTCTCAAAATTCAATGCCCGCCTTCGCGCAGACAACTTCACTGACGAAGACCTACCCGAGCTGATGAACTTTCTTCACGCTCACGGAGTCAAAGGCTTCGTGACGATGAACACCCTCATTTTCACCTCTGAACTAGAAGATGCTGAAACCCAGCTACGTTTGCTCGAGCGCTCTGGGGTAGACGCCATTATCGTCCAAGACCTCGGGCTCGCGATGCTCTGCCGCACCGTGGCTCCCTCCATCGAGATCCACGCCTCTACCCAGATGACCATCACCTCACCAGAAGGACTAGAGTTCATCGATTCACTTTACAAGTTAGACCGAGCTGTGCTCTCCCGTGAGCTTTCTCTCGTAGAGATCAATAAATTCAACCCCAGCGAGTGCGTCCCGCTAGAAGTCTTCGTTCATGGAGCCCTCTGCGTAGCCTACTCCGGCCAATGCCTGACCTCCGAATCCCTCGGCCAACGCTCCGCCAACCGTGGCGAGTGCGCTCAGGCATGCCGTATGCCCTACGAACTCGTAGTCGATGGTGAAATTCAGGACATGGGAGAAAAACGCTACCTTCTTTCCCCGCAAGACCTGGCAGCTGTCGACCTCATCCCCGACCTCGTCAACCAAGGCGTGGTTTCCTACAAGATCGAAGGCCGCCTCAAGACTCCAGAATATGTGGCTGCTGTGACCCGAGTCTACCGCAAAGCGATCGATGACGCCGTCGCCCAGCGCGATTCCACCATCACCGACCACGAACGCTACGCGATGGAAATGACCTTTTCTCGCGGACTCTCCACCGGATGGCTCGCTGGCACAAACCATCCGTATTTGACCCATGGTAAGTATGGTAAGAAGCGTGGAATTCGCGTCGGTACCGTCGAGAACTGCGGACCTGGCTGGATCGTCTTTAACCAAGAGGGCAATGTGGGACTCAAAGCTGGCGACGGAATCGTCTTTGATGCGGGTGAAAATCGTGACCTCGAACAAGGGTCTCGCATCTGGACTGTCGAGGGCACTGTCCTCAACTTCAGCAGCAAGCATTGCAGAATCAACTGGGACCGGATCAGACCGGGAATCGAAATTTATAAAACTGACGACCCAAAGCTCAATTCTGAGGTCAAAGCACTTTGGAAAAACACCAAGCTAATCCCCGTCAGAAGTGGTCTACAAATTACCGTCAGTGGAGCACAAGGAACAGCCCTCAGCCTCGATTGTAATGGCCTCACTGTCACCACCACCGAGCTACTCCAACTCGCAGAAAATCGCCCACTCACCACCGAGTCACTCACCGCGCAGCTTGGCAGGCTAGGCAACACAGCCTACGAGCTAGGAAACATCGAGAACAAACTAGAAGACGGTCTGATCATCCCCGTTTCATCCCTCAATCGCGCTCGGAGAGCTCTGGTCGAAAAACTCGACCAACACGCGGATGCCCAACCAGTAGTCGAGAAAGCAATATCAAAGCTCAGCCTCGCTGACGTCATGCCGACAAAGCCTGATTCTGAGCCAGCGCCTGCAGAACTCTCCACACTAACTCGACACCCGCACCAGATCGAAGCAGCGCTAGAGGCTGGAATCAAGCGAATCTACGCTGACTTTGAAGACATCCGCCGCTACAAAGAAGCTGTCGAAATCGTCCGCAGCGCTGGTGGTGACGCCACGATCCACCTCGCCACACCGCGGATTCAAAAGCCGCAAGAAACAGGCTACTTTAAATTCATCGATAAAACTGAGCCCGATGGCGTCCTCATCCGCAACCTCGGAGCTGTCCGCTATTTCGAAGACCATGACGGGCTCTATCGCACAGGTGATTTCTCCCTCAACTGCGCCAACCCAGCGACTGCTAAAATCCTCAAGGAGAGGGCATCACTCGATCACCTCACTCTCTCCTACGACCTCAATGTCCAGCAACTCATAGATATGCTAGAACAAGCTCCGAGCGAGTGGTTTGAGCTCACTCTCCACCAGCACATGCCTATGTTCCATATGGAGCACTGCGTGTTCTGCACCTTCATGAGCTCGGGTACCAGCTATAAGGACTGTGGGCGTCCATGCGAGAAACATAAGGTCCAATTGCGCGACCGCGTAGGCCAACTCCACACCTTAGCCGCCGATGTCGGCTGCCGTAACACACTCTTCAACGGCCGCGCTCAAACGGGCGCCCGGTTCTATGATGAAGTCCGCGCCACCGGCCTCAGCCGCTACCGCATCGATTTCCTCGACGAGAACAAGGAATCCACCCTCCTCACACTCCAAGCCTACCAGCAACTCATCGAGAAGAAAACCGATGGCCACATGCTCTGGCAAGACCTCGGCATCATGGAGAAACTCGGCGTCACTGAAGGCACACTTGAGGTTAAATCCTAAAATAAAACCAGCCCTAGCAGTTTCCTACTAGAGCTGGCTTTTTGCACATGTGGTTAGAGAGAACCTTAAACTCCTAACCACGAACCCTATTTTAAAATAGGGCCCAAATTGTCAAACATGATAATAATCCAACTGACACCCAAATAAACACACCAGCTCTAAAGCATTCTTGCTTTTGATTTGATTCATTCGAAAGGAGTTCAGCATAAGTGCAATCTAGAGGTTGCTTCTTCTTTTGTATTTTTGTTGTAGTTATCATTTTTTCGGGGGGGGGTGAGAGTAATTTGATCCCTCAGGACCTGCGAGACCACCAGCTAAGCTAGCAGTCCCGCATATCCGGGGGTATTTCGGGGGAGAAATATTGAGGTAAATAAATAATGTTAGTTAGCTAATCAGCAACAAGTAACCAGAGTAGAAAAACGAAGAAGAGCAGACACATGCCAGCGGCGAGAATAATGCCTGAAGCTGAGGGGAATTGCTGTCGGTATCGGTTCTCGTCACTGAGAAATTCATCTAAGCTAGGGTCAATGAGCCCGTCTTGCTTTACCTTGGAAGATGTATTTTTGAACATGGGAGATCTTAGATGAGTTTTTTCAACCCACGGAGCCAACATTGAAGTTGGCCCCGCAAATTAAATTTGGATTCGGGGGCTGTTTCTAGGATGAGTGAGTAAATAGATCACCTCAAAGCTATCCACATCTGAAACAAACAACACAGCACTAGGCGGAACTTCATGCTTCAATGAGCTTTGAGGATCACCCTCTACTGATACGAAGAATAAACGAATGTATCATTTTGTCTATTCCCCTAATTGGGGGGGCATCTACTTAGTATTCTTAGCTCGAGTAGCCAGACCACCTGTATAGGTATTTCCCACAAGAAACTTGCTCATCAACTGAGCATGCGAACTCACTCCGAAATGCCTGTAAATGTCTTTAATATAACCAGCAACTGTATTTTGAGTGAGTCCCATCTCATGGCCAATTTGTTTACGCCCCATACCGTCTAACATCAGATTGAGCACCACTCTTTGACGAGGATAGAGCTGAGGAGCTTTGGAAGTAATTTCTTGTGACCAACCGGCCGCATGAAGCCAAGGGATTTCTTTAAAGAGGAGGTGAGCAATCTTAAGCTCTCTAGCGCTGAACGGTGCTGCGTCTCTACCTCGATATACGGCAATGGCACTCATGGATGAATCATCTACCGGATATCCACTAACAAGAAGCTCACCAATGTCGGCATGCTTCATAAGATCAGTAATTTCACTATCACTATATAAACCTCTCTCATCTAAATCTGCTAGGCTATAGGTGGAATGCTTTCTTTGAATCGTCACTTCTTCAATCCACGGGGCCACAATTTCCTCATTATGTGGATGCTCAATAACTTTAAGTAATTTAGCAAATTTATCCTCATCAAGCCCTCCATGCATAATACCAACATAAACTGGCTCATCTCCAGGTTTACCCCAAGTACCCAGTGACCAGATCCAAGCATCTGCTTCAATCAACCCACAAAGGCCATTCATAAGAAAACGTTTTTTCTCAGCAAACTCACCCTCCACTGCTGCAGTGTTGCCAAGTAAGCGCACTATAGCGCTAGCATCCGAATCCGATATCATAAATGTGGGAGTACGCCGAAGCTTAGTTTGCCACGACGAGTAACTCTAACATCTTCAAATACTCATAATCAAGTTTTGAATCACAATCTTTGATTTTCAAAGGATTCTCTGAATTATATTTCGATAACGTAATATCATTATTAACTTCACCTCGACCTTCTCTGCTGACAACTTCTCCACCAAAAGAAACCATGCGCTTCAAACTCACAATAGCCTACGACGGCCGCCCATATTCAGGCTGGGCCACACAGCCGCACTCACAAACCATCCAAGACAAGCTGCAGGAAGCTCTGACAGTGATTGCGAAACAGGAGGTCAAAATCCATGGCTCGGGAAGAACCGATACTGGTGTCCATGCTGACGCCCAAATAGCCCACTTTGATAGCCCTGAAGGCATTGATATGAACCCGTATAATTGGGTTCCAGCTCTCAACACCAAGCTACCAAAAACGATCAGAGTGCTGGATTGCGCCGAGGTCCCAGAGGATTTCCATGCGCGATTTTCAGCTAAGTCGAAAACCTATAGCTATTTTCTCGCTACCAATCCGGTGCTCCACCCCATGCTTGATGGCCGAGCTTGGCACCTACCGCGCTTACTAGACCCGGCCACGCTGGAGCAAGCATTGCAGCACTACCTTGGCACGCACGACTTCAGAGCATTCGCCGCTCTACGCGGCAACGAAACTGAGGAGACGAGCTACACACGCACCATCACCGAAGCCTCACTCACCTCAGTTGATGGAGGCTACCTCATCCGCTTTACTGGCAATGGATTTCTCTATAAAATGGTCCGGCTTTTGACGGGTGCTGCGGTACAGGCGGCACAAGGTCGACTCAGACTCGACGACCACCTCAACCTACTTGATCAATCAGCCGATCTCCCCAATGGTAAATCCCCCTACTGCGCACCAGCTGACGGTTTGACTCTTGAGGACGTAGGGTACTCATTACTATAGCAAGCTCTAGTGAGGAGCTTACAAACCTTAGTTAAGTGAACTTCATCAACATCATCAAAACTGGCCAAGTCGTCTGAATCGACATCAAGTACCGCTCGTAAATCACCTGCAGCATCCATAATTGGCAGCACAATTTCTGACTGAGTGCTGGTAGAACAGGCTATGTGATCAACAACAGCATTCACGTCGCCGACTATTTGGACCTGCTTTGTCCTAGCAGCTGCTCCGCACACTCCGCGGTCAAAACTAATTTTTAAGCAGCCGTGTCCACCTTGATAAGGTCCAACTGTCAGAACTCTCGGTGACGTCACTCGGTAAAACCCAACCCAATGGAAATTTTCGAACCCGTGAAATAACTCGCAGCACACGGTCGCGAGACATGCAACCTCATCAGTCTGCCCCGCCAACAACGCCTCAAGGCGTCGGCACACCTCCTGATACTTCTCTTCCCTAAAACTCATAACGAAATAGGTGGCCATAGATGCGCTCATTATTCAACTGCATTACGGCTGCATCGCTTCATCAACAACTCACTAAAGCCCCTTCAGCAAGACAAAAAAAGCGGCCCTCCGTAGGGAGAACCGCTTTTTGAAAAATCTCGTAGAGAGAGTAGAATTAATCTACTTTCTTAACGTTTGAGATGTGGATAGTACCGTCAATCTCAACGATGCCACCTTCTTGGTTAGCTTCGGAGGGCTTGATCGCCTTCTTGATCTTGCGTACACCTTCAACGATAACGCGCTGCTTAGCTTCATTGATAGAAGTTACAGTGCCGGATTTACCTTTGTGGTTGCCCGCGATGACCTGTACTTTGTCACCCTTTTTTACGTGTGCCATAATAGTTCAGTTCTTTAGAATTAGAGTACCTCTGGAGCGAGGGAAACGATTTTCATGAACTGCTTTTCACGAAGTTCACGAGCAACAGGGCCG
>Ga0233403_10001226_pt1 | contig 12036 bp, 8 predicted proteins | sample Na_oxic_1_MG_FD_179866 | JGI IMG/M metagenome (GOLD analysis project Ga0233403, IMG submission 179866) | Seawater microbial communities from Saanich Inlet, British Columbia, Canada - Na_oxic_1_MG | ecosystem: Environmental > Aquatic > Marine > Inlet | place: Canada: British Columbia | collected...
AAATAGAAGTCTGATCTAATCCTTTCTAAAATACAATCCTTGTAGTTATTGTCACAATATAAAATCCGCTTGATTATACAATCCCTTTCGTTATGATTTTTTAAAAACTTGATGATCGAGTAAAAAACAAACGATTTTTATTCATGGTTCCGCATTTTTGAATAGTGGGATAGGTTCATAGTAAAGTACAATAGACTTTATACCCATTTGATGATGGTGGGCAACAAACGTTGCCAACCCCCTACATAACTGAATAACTAAATATGTCAGGAAATACCTTTGGAAAACTTTTTACTGTCACTACCTTTGGTGAAAGTCATGGTCCCGCTATTGGTGGCATTGTCGATGGTTGTCCACCCAGTTTGGCATTAGCGGAAAACGAACTACAAATTGATTTAGATCGTCGAAAACCCGGCACCTCTCGACACACCACCCAACGTCAAGAGCCAGATAAGGTAAAAATTCTTTCCGGCGTGTTTGAAGGAAAAACAACAGGTTGCTCTATCGGGTTGCTGATTGAAAACACCGATCAGCGCTCTAAAGATTACGGCGACATTAAAGATAAATATCGTCCCGGACACGCGGATTATACTTATCAGAAAAAATATGGGGTTCGGGATTATCGTGGCGGGGGGCGATCATCTGCGCGTGAAACGGCTGTTCGTGTTGCCGCAGGTGCGATAGCAAAAAAGTATCTTAGAGTACGCTATGGTATCCAAATACGTGGCTATCTGTCCCAATTGGGATCGATAAAATACGAACCGAATCATTTCGACTGGGCGGAAGTTAATCGCAACCCTTTTTTTTGCCCTGACGTTTTGCTTGTACCTAAATTAGAAGCGTATATGGACTCTTTACGCAAAGAGGGCAACTCTATCGGTGCGCGTGTCACCGTCGTCGCGAGTGCTATGCCAGTTGGCTTAGGCGAACCCATTTTTGATAGATTGGATGCAGATATTGCGCATGCACTGATGAGTATTAATGCCGTCAAAGCAGTAGAAATAGGCGATGGCGTTGATTGCGTTTCACAGAAGGGCACCGAACATCGGGATGAAATGACACCCCAAGGATTTTTGAGTAATCATGCGGGTGGCATTTTGGGTGGTATTTCGACGGGGCAAGATATTATCGCTACCCTCACATTGAAACCCACTTCGAGTTTACGCTTACCAGGGCACACCATTGATATTCATGGACAACCCACAGAAGTTGTCACAAAGGGTCGTCATGATCCCTGTGTAGGCATTCGCGCTACGCCGATAGCAGAGGCCATGTTAGCGTTAGTATTAATGGATCATGTGTTACGTCACCGCGCTCAGAATTTGGATAATCCTAAATAAATAGTGATAAAAGGAGTCCAAAGCTTTAGGAATGGTCATGAAATAAATTCCCTATATCTTTCAATGATTTATAGTTCCTCGTATCGCGAGGACTCAGTCAGAAGATGTCCCAACCCCGATAGGGGTTGAATGTGAATAGCCACCGGTGGAACCGGTGGTCACATCGCAACAAAACGGGAAGTTATTTCGTGGCCATTCCTTAGCTTTGGCAAAAACACCTAAAGCTGAAGCTTTGGACTCCATTACTACATAAGCTAAAAAAAATGAAAACGTTAAAATCCCAAATGTTTCTCGTTTCCGGCATTTTATTGTGTGTGTTAGTCACACTGGCTGGCATGATCATTAAAAACGCGTATGAAGAAGAAAAACTCGCCAAAGAGTATGCCATCAAAAACCAGCTTGCCGGGCACTTGAATGCTGCCGCTGGGTGGCAAGCCATTGAACGAGGGGTTGGTGCTGCAATTATCGGTGGTGGTAAAGGTAGTTCATCACCGCTATTTCCAAAATTTTTGGCCGCAGGAAAAAACGTAGAGTTAGAAGTTTCAGAAGCTGAAAAGTATGCAAAAAAATTTATTACCCTGTTTGAAAACAAGGATTTTGAGGAAAAACTCGATAATTTGCGCGAGAAGCATGATGCGCTCAAAAGGCTTCGTACCAAAGTAGCAACTGGCAATGCTTCCACAAAAGAATGGTTCGACATTACCGCCGCTAACATTCGTCGTGAATTTGAATTGCGTCATTTTATCTTTATTCCCGAACACCAGAAAGAACAGATACCCTATTTGAATAGCGTCCTTCGTGCTAATATCGCCAAATTGTGCGAATTTGCTGGACGGGAACGTGCCCTTGTGGGTAATGCCATTGCCAGTGGAAAGCCTTTTTCCAGTGAAACACTGAATCAGATCAAGCACTATCGTTCCATAGTAGAACTATATATTGATAAAGTATTGCTTTTAAAAGGGCAGCCTTCTACTTCAAAAGAGATGGAACAAGCAATTATTACTTTTGAAAACGAATTTTTACACGCTTTTGAGATGATAAGAAAAAAAGTGTTTACCACGAACCAGAAACAAGAAGAAGCTATCAAGGCGGTTTCTCTGCAAATAGCGAGTAAAAAAATGGCTTTTCAAAATTATTTATCAGGCATTTCTACTGACTTGCTAAATATCGTTAACCATCAGGATCTAAAAGCATTGGCTCAAATATTGTTAAAAAATAAACAAGCGCCTTTAGATAAACAACTCAACCTAGTGGAAACACTATTTGACAAATTTTCTCAAGTCAAAAAAGTGTATATGCAGATTCGGTATTTAGATAATGTGGGACAAGAGCATGTACGAGTCGATTTTTATGCGGGCAGGACTAAAGTGGTTCGTGGCGAACAATTGCAGAATAAAAGCAGCCGATATTATTTTAAAAACTCAATCGAACTGCCACGGGGAGAAATATATTTTTCGCCACTTGATCTCAATATAGAACGTGGACAAATTGAATACCCATTTAAGCCAGTGCTACGTTTCGCAACCCCTGTTTTTACGGATGATAAGCAACGGGCAGGCATTGTTATCTTTAACCTGTTGACAAACACCTCATTATTTTTACATAAAATTGCCGAAGCCGAAAGACTGGAAAGCTATATGTTGGTTAATCAAAATGGGTTTTACCTCCATCATCCCAATAAAGGAAAGGAGTGGGGAATGATGGAACAGCTCCATAGAACACAGCATAATATAAAGCGAGACTATCCTGAATTTGCAGAACAAATTCTTTCTGGAAAAGAAGGAGATGTGCGCTTAAAATCTGGGAAAACGCTTGTCTATCAGCCATTTTTTGTTCAGGTGGATGGTAATGATACCGGTCATTTTTGGGTTATCATCAAAATCATCAATAGCATAGCGTATCCTATAAATGCGGAAACATGGCTTGAAGCAGCAACAAAAGCGATTAATACGGGATTGGCCATCTCAAATGTTGCCGGTAGACAAGCCAATACGGTTATGTTAGAAATGAAATCTGCAGCCAGCAACAACGCGATAATCAGTACATTCTTATTGTTCTTTGTCTTATTAATTTTCTATTTTTTCATTCGATGGTCAAAAAATCGTATTCTAGCACCCATTCAAAAATTGACTTACCTAACGCAAAAGATAGCTGATGGGAATTTTTCTCAGAGAATCACAACCGCATCAACAGATGAAATAGGAAAATTAGGTAGCTATTTCAATAAGATGGCTGATAATTTGCAAAAGTCAACTCGCGAAATTATTGAAACAAAAGAACAAGCGGAACTTGCCAAAGAACAGGCGGAACTGGCTAATCAGGCAAAAAGCGAATTTTTGGCAAATATGAGCCACGAAATTCGCACGCCCATGAACGCTATTACTGGATTAGCTCGGCTGGCTTTAAAAACAGAACTGACTGAAAAACAGCGGGACTATTTAATTCAAATAGAAAATTCAGGCCAAGCACTACTTGGCATTATCAATGATATTCTGGATTTTTCCAAGATCGAAGCGGGCATGTTGGATATGGAATCGGTGGATTTTCATTTGGAAGATGTGCTAGATAATATCTCCAGCCTGTTTGGATTGCGAATTGAAGAAAAAGGCTTAGAATTACTTTTAGCCATTGATAAGGAAGTCCCTCATTATTTGATGGGAGACCCTTTGCGGCTCAGTCAAATATTGATTAATCTGACAACCAATGCCATTAAATTTACGGCAAAAGGTAATATTGTTATTAAAGTAAAAGTCATCAATTCGGCACCAGAAGGCGTTACCCTCCGTTTTACAGTACAAGATAGCGGGATTGGCATTTCACCAGACATTATTTATAAACTCTTTGAAGCTTTTACACAAGCTGATACCAGCACCACGCGCCAATTTGGAGGAACGGGATTAGGATTAACCATCTGCAAACGCTTAACCGAAATGATGGGCGGAAAAATCTGGGTAGAATCCCAACAAGGCAAGGGAAGTCGCTTTATTTTCACAGCAACTTTTGGCTGCCAAGTGAATACGCCTAAAATAACTTACCATACACCTGAAGAACTCTGTGATTTTAAGATACTAATTGTCGATGATAACAAGACATCGCTTGAAATTATGCAAGACGAGTTGTCCGCCTTTTGCTCATGTGAAATCTCGTTAGTCCGTTCTGGTAAAGCAGCACTGGAAAAGCTAGAAGCCGAACCTTATGATTTAGTGCTATTAGATTGGAAAATGCCGGGGATGGATGGGCTGGAAACCGCAAAACGCATCAGGGAAAATGCGCTTATGCCTCAAAAACCCCGGATTATTATGATGACCGCTTTTTCTAGGGAAGATGTCTTTAAAAGTGCGGATCAGTACATAGATGCCTTTTTAACGAAGCCAGTCACCCACTCAACGTTATTTGACAACGTGATGACGGTATTTGGAAAAAAAGTGGCGAAAACGTCACGCTCTGTGCAAAAACAGGCTGAAATGAGTGCTGATATCAATGCCCTTCGAGGAGCGCGGATTTTGTTAGCCGAAGATAATATGATTAATCAAGAAGTGGCACGAGAAACGATAGCAAGCGAAGGTTTACAAGTCTTTATTGCCAATAATGGCAAAAAAGCGGTGAGCATGGTTGCAGAAAGCATTTTTGATGCGATACTTATGGATATCCAAATGCCGGAAATGGATGGTTACGAGGCGACTCGATTAATCCGAGAAAATTCCCAATATGATGAGTTGCCCATTATCGCGATGACTGCCCATGCCATGAGCGGTGATAAGGAAAAATGTCTAGCGGCAGGTATGAATGACTATATCACGAAACCCATTGAAGTGGAACAATTGTTTACGACGCTTAAAAAATGGGTTAAGCCTTCAAACCGCGAGCTGCCCACTCCCTCTATTTATAAAAGCGATAAAAGCGATAAAAGCGATAAAAGCGAGAGAGAGGTATATTCTGAGAATCCGCCTAATAATAGGGAGGATAGGGAGGATTTTGAAACCACTTTACCAGATGATTTACCGGGCATTGATATTGTACAAGGCTTAGACAGACTGAGTGATAATCGCCAGTTATACCGGAAACTATTGAGAGATTTTCACAGAGACTATCAGGATGCTGGTAACCGAATGAAAACGCTCTTAGAAAATGGGGAAACTGAAACGGCTATGCATCTTATCCATGCTATCAAAGGAACGAGTGGTAATCTCAGTATTAATCAATTGTTTAATATCTCAACACAACTAGAAACGACACTGAGGGCTGGGGATAAAATTACCCCTCAATTGCTTAAACAGTTTGATGGGCTTATCACAGAGGTAATGAACACGCTTGCCAGCCTCAAGGATAAATCGAAAGAGGATAACAGCCCTTGTGAAATGGTGGATACTGCTACTTTGACTCCGTTGTTGCAAGAAATCGCAACACTTTTATATGAAGGTAATTTTGACGCAGTTGAACGCTTGCCAGAAATTAAGAAAGCACTTGGGGGCAATTTTCAGGTAGAATATAAAATTTTGGAAGAACAAGTCGATGATTTTGAATTTGAAGAGGCACGAAAAGTCGTGGTTGAAATGGCTAAAACCTTAAATATAGTTATTGAGCCTTGAAATTTATTTCAAAGTTTGGACGCCAGAACGAAAATTTCAGGACGACCGAATTTTATTTTTAGCTATTCTAAAAAAGGCGTTTTTCAGAAGCGTAAATTATAATTATTAATTGATAATTTATTTAGAATTAAATAGGGTAATGTTAATCAAGAAATTCTTAGACCCAATTATTTTCGATCATATTTACAATAATATAGATAGAGAGAATCAATGATTAAAATAGGTATTGTAGGTGGTACGGGTTATACCGGCGTTGAGTTATTACGTCTATTAGTTAATCATCCACAAGTGCAGGTGCAAACTGTCACCTCTCGTACCTTGGCAGGTACGCTGGTGAGTGACTTATTTCCTAATTTGCGGGGATGTTTAGATTTAGTTTTCACGGAACCTGTACAAGAAAACTTTGCCGATTGTGATATTGTTTTTTTTGCTACCCCTAATGGTACGGCGATGCAAAGCACCCCATATTTACTAAATAGAGGACTCAAAATTATTGATTTAGCAGCAGATTTTCGTTTGAAGGATGTCGCTGTTTGGAAAAAGTGGTATGGTATGGAACATAGCTGCCCTGAATTACTTAATGAGGCAGTGTATGGTTTGCCTGAAATAAATAGAGCAGATATTGCTAAAGCGCGTTTGGTGGCTAATCCGGGCTGTTATCCCACAGCGGTGCTATTGGGGTTCTTACCTTTATTAAAAGCGGGGATTATTGACTCCCAACATTTAATCGCAGATGCAAAATCGGGTGTGAGTGGGGCAGGGCGTAAAGCTAGCGTACCCACTCTGATGGGCGAAGTTGGGGAAAGTTTTAAAGCCTATAGTGTTTCAGGGCATCGCCATTTACCAGAAATTTGCCAAGGTTTAAAAGCTAACACGGATCAACCTATCGGTTTAACTTTTGTTCCCCATTTAGTACCAATGATACGTGGCATTGAGGCAACTTTATATGCCAATCTATTGAGCGATGTCAGTTTAAAAGAAATACAACGCTTATTTGAGCAGTATTATCAAGATGAACCTTATGTTGATGTTTTACCCCTTAACTCTCATCCAGAAACGCGCTCCGTGCGCGGTGCAAATGGGTGTCAATTAGCAGTACATCGTCCTCAAGAGGGTAATACAGTTGTGGTGTTATCAGTCATTGATAACTTAGTCAAAGGTGCAGCGGGGCAGGCGATTCAAAATATGAATATTATCAGTGGTTTACCAGAAACGACGGGGTTAATGGGCATAGGATTATTACCTTAATCTAATTGTGAATTGTGAATTGTGAATGTGGCATGGTTCAATTCAAAATAGCATGGATTCCAATTTTTGAACCATGCCGTTAATGCGAATATCAATATAAAATGAAACCTGTAAAATATTATCACTTGATATTAAGTCTATAAAAAATTAAACCTTTAATTTTCAATAGTTTACATTAATTTCCGTTCCATTAATTCGCATTGTTAATAGAATAAATCTTAACTGAATTAATTCATTAACCAAAATAACTGACACACTGAAAAATGCCACTCGTTTATCGACACCCACTCCCTGCCAAACCGAAACCAGTACCCAGTGTGATGACGATCAAGCCACACCAATCTTGGGTTTGCCCAATGGGGATGGTGTTAACTATCGTCGTGATGGGAACAATAGGACTGTTTTTATGGCAAAGCAGCGTACAAGCTATTAGACAAAATCGGCAAATCGCCATAGAGCAGCAATTAGAAGAACTGGATAAAAGTCGCCTGCAACTAGAAAAAGCATTCCAACAAAATGCCAGTTTGATAGCACAAAATGCGACTTTAACGGCGAAAAATAAGGAAATACGGGATGAACTCGCGGAGTTGACTGAAAGGGTGGGTATAGCACAAGCGGAACAAAAAACTTATGCCTCAGTGCTTCAATCCTTCAGTCAATCACAGGAATTCAATCAGGATTTAAAAGAAGAATTGAGCTTTTATAGACGTTTGCTCACATCCCCAAAAATTTCATCGAAAAATCAAGCGGTCGCTGTGGCAAATTTTACGCTCAATTATGATAAAAAAAGTGGACACTATCCCTATAAGTTAGTACTCACTCAATGGACAAAAGAATTAAAAGTAGCAGAAGGTATTGTACAAATTGATATCATTGGCAAAGCGTATGGCAAAACAAAACGCTTAAAAATGAACCAAATGACAAAAAATTCTGTTGACTCACTCAAATATGAATTGCTTTATTTTCGGCGCATTGAAAATGAGTTAAAGTTGCCCAAGAGGTTTACACCTCATCATTTGATTATTCGTCTTTTGGCAAAAGGTGAAAAAAAAGCAAACGAAGTCCGTTTTAAATGGAAAGAGTTACAAAAAAGGAGCAATTAAAATATATGTGGGGAAACCGTAAAAGAAAAGTCACTCGAATTGACTCGCTCATTGGTCAACAAACTAAAATTAAAGGAGAAGTTAGTTTTAGCGGGGGATTACATATTGATGGTCATATTGAAGGAAGTATTATTGCGTTGGATGATCCCAATGCGGTGTTAACCTTGAGCGAACAAGGAACAATCGAAGGTGATGTACGAGTCCCTAATATCATTCTTAATGGCACTGTACGAGGCAATGTGTATGCCCAAGAGCATATTGAATTAGCCATTAATGCCTGTGTGATCGGTAATGTCTATTATAATTTAATTGAAATGGCAATGGGAGCTGAGGTGAATGGGAGTTTAATACATAGTACAGATATGGCTAATCAACCTGCATTGCCACTCGAATATCACGAAGAAAAAACGCCAGAACCTTCAGAACCTTCAGAAGATAGTTCGTAGTCAATTCGATTTAGAAAAAATTCGATTTAGAAAAAATAATTCATTTTGTGACTACTATTTGTGAAGACTATAACCCGTTTTTTAGCACCTGCAAAACTTAATTTATTTTTACATATCACCTCACGACGGGCGGATGGCTACCATTGCCTACAAACCGTTTTTCAATTTCTTGACTATTGTGATGTTTTGTGTTTTAATAAACGCAACGATGGTATTTTATCGTGCCATTATTCTAATAATATGCCTCATTTATCGCCCGAACAAGACTTAATCTATCGGGCTGCGCATTTACTCCAACAGTATAGTGGTACACCATTGGGCGCAGATATACAAGTCGAAAAAAAAATCCCAATAGGCGGCGGTTTAGGCGGCGGTAGCTCCGATGCTGCGACGACATTACTCGCTTTAAATAAAATTTGGCAATTACACCTGCCTTATGTTATATTAGCGGAAATTGGTTTAAAGCTAGGAGCAGATGTGCCTGTTTTTGTGCATGGAACCGCAGCGTGGGCGGAGGGAATTGGTGAATTATTGACACCTATCACCCTTGATGAACCTTGGTATCTTATCATTGAGCCGGGCTGCCATGTATCGACAGCCGAAATTTTTAATGCGAAAGACTTGACACGCGAAGCATTATCTGTCACAATGGACGAGTTTTTTGCGGGGCAGTGTAAAAACGTTTGTGAAGAGGTTGTGCGTTGTCGTTATCCGCCTGTTGGAGAAGCACTTGATTGGCTGAGTCAATATAGCCCTGCGCGGCTGACGGGAACGGGTGCGTGTTTATTTGCGCGGTTTGATGACTTTGCGCTTGCAAAAGCCGTACTTGCTGAACTGCCAAGTCAATGGCAAGGTTTTGTGGCTCAAGGAAAAAATATTTCTCCAGCCCGATGACTCAATGCCATATCGTAACGCCTTAGAATAAATTCTAAGGCTTTAAGCTTAAGTACCGCATCAGGGCACTAATGGTGGGCTTTAGCCTACTTAAGCTTGATGGAGCCTTTAAAATTTATTCTGAAGCTTAAAAAATTTTTTTCTGATTAGAGTTGCTTTTTTTCATAAAAATTTGTTATAATCCTATCCATCAAATTTATTGGGGTGTAGCCAAGCGGTAAGGCACTGGGTTTTGATCCCAGCATGCCCAGGTTCGAATCCTGGCACCCCAACCACTTTTTCTCATAGCTAATCAAACTTTATAATTGGGGTGTAGCCAAGCGGTAAGGCACTGGGTTTTGATCCCAGCATGCCCAGGTTCGAATCCTGGCACCCCAACCACTTTCTCTCCTATTTCCTACTTTCCTACTTTCCTACTAATGAATCCCGCAAATGCTTCGGATGCTTCAAACCGAATGATGATATTTACGGGTAATGCCAATCCTGCTTTGGCAAAAGCCGTAGCAACCCACCTGAATCTACCTTTAGGCAAAGCTGTTGTTGATCGGTTTAGCGACGGTGAAATCATGGTAGAGATCCACGAAAGCGTTCGTGGTAAAGATGTCTTTATCATCCAATCGACCTGTATGCCTACCAATGATAATTTAATGGAATTACTGGTACTGGTCGATACGGCGCGACGTGCTTCAGCAGGTCGTGTTACAACGGTTATTCCCTATTTAGGTTATTCTCGTCAAGACCGTCGTACTCGCTCCGCCCGTGTACCCATCACCGCCAAAGTTATTGCCAATATGATCGCCAGTGTTGGCACAGATCGTGTACTCACAGTCGATTTACATGCCGATCAGATTCAGGGCTTTTTTGATTTACCTGTTGACAATGTTTATGCGTCGCCCGTTTTATTGAGCGATATTTGGCGACATGAATATCCGGAATTAATTGTTGTCTCGCCAGATGTGGGCGGCGTTGTTCGTGCAAGAGCCTTAGCAAAGCAACTTGATGATGCTGATTTAGCTATTATTGATAAGCGTCGCCCTCGTGCAAATGAGGCGATTGTCATGAATATCATCGGCGAGGTAAAAAATCGTACTTGTATTATCATCGACGATATGGTTGATACCGCAGGTACATTAAGTGAGGCTGCCTCTGCGTTAAAAAGAAATGGAGCCGCTCAAGTCGTCGCCTACTGTACACATCCCGTTTTATCTGGCAAAGCGGTGACAAATCTTGACGCTTCAGGTTTGGATGAATTAGTTGTCACAGACACTATTCCCTTGAGTGAAAATGCACAGGCTTGTTCAAAAATTCGTCAACTGAGTATTGCTGAAATGTTGGCAGAAACGATGCGCCGCATTAGTGAAGATGAACCTGTCAGTTCTTTGTTTATGGATTAATATCATTGAAAAACCTTTGGTCGCGGAGGTTCTTCATTTTCTTCGTTATAATCTATTTATTATTGTAAAATCAATAACATGGAAATTTTTGAACTGGATGCCCAACGGCGTACTGAGCGAGGTACAGGTGCGAGCCGCCGCCTACGTCACACGGGTTATATACCTGCCATCATATATGGTGCGGGTAAGGAGCCTGTTTCGTTAACCATATCCCAAAACGATGTGCTTAAACGTTTAGAGTATGAAGCTTTTTATTCGCGAATATTGACTATCAATATTGATAATCAAGCTGAAAAAGCAGTGCTTAAAGCTTTACAGCGTCATCCTTTCCGCAAGATGGTGCTGCATCTGGATTTACTGCGTGTCAGTGAGACAGACAAAATACAGATGCGTATTCCTCTACACTTTATTAATGAGGATAAAAGTGCAGGGGTCAAACAAAGTGGTGGATTCGTGTCGCATCTTGCGGCTGATATTGATATACGTTGTTTGCCCAAAGACTTACCTGAATTTATTGAAGTTGATTTAGAAAACGTACAACTTAATCAAATTGTACATTTATCGGATTTGGTACCCCCAGAAGGGGTAGAATGGACAGGTTCTGCAGTTGACATACCTATTGTTTCGATACATTTGGCACGAGGTACCCAAGAAACAGATGAGACTGAGACTGTTCAAGAAGAAGAAGAAAAAGAAGAAGAGACTGTGTCCAAGAAATGAATTAAAAAGGGAAAGCCGTGATTGCAATCATTGTTGGACTGGGCAATCCAAGCCCACGTTATGTGACGACTCGTCATAATGCGGGCTTTTGGGTGGTGGATAATATGGCTGTGCAAGCGACTACTTCATTTCGTACCAACGCAAAATTTTTTGGTGAAGTTTGTCGTGTCGAAATCCCTCCTCTGTCTCAAAAAGGGGAAAAGCTGACTTGTTGGTTGCTTAAACCTAATACATTTATGAACAATAGTGGGCAAGCAGTTGCTGCATTGGCAAACTATTATAAAATTCCCCCAGAGCAAATA
>Ga0233403_10001227_pt1 | contig 12032 bp, 13 predicted proteins | sample Na_oxic_1_MG_FD_179866 | JGI IMG/M metagenome (GOLD analysis project Ga0233403, IMG submission 179866) | Seawater microbial communities from Saanich Inlet, British Columbia, Canada - Na_oxic_1_MG | ecosystem: Environmental > Aquatic > Marine > Inlet | place: Canada: British Columbia | collected...
CCTTTTGTAAAAATGATAGTTGACTTTAGTTTAGAAGCAATGCTAAAATGATAAACTTTATTTTTCTTTGACATTTTATCAACTGTTAACTAAAGTATTCCCATTTATATAAGGTTTTATTATGGAAGAATCTATCAGAGATACTAGGCTTGTTACTATAGGCAATTCAAAGGACATTAGTTTACCTAACAGCCTTTTACAAAAATATGGTTTTTCTAATTGGCTCATTTTAGAAGAAACCGAGCGGGGTATTTTGTTGCGTAAAAAGGACGACAAAAAACTCTCTTATGAAGAAACTTATAAAGCAATAGTTCAAGCTCAAGAAGATTGGACAGATTTTGACCAAACATTACTGGATGGATTAGAAAAAAATGAATTTACTACCTCTTCGATATGATATTTATTTGGCTGACTTGAATCCAACGATTGGTGGCGAAATTCAGTGAGGTAGGGTGGTAGGAACTTCGTTGCAACCCACCGTTTTCCAACGTAATGGTACGGTGGGTTGCAGTGAAACTCCTACCCACCCTACGCTTCACTGCCATTAAGTTAAGGGCAGACACGCAGGTCTGCCCCTACCAAACATCACGTATTTAGGAATTGTAGGGGCGAACCTGCGTGTGTGTTCGCCCTGGCTTAACTTAATGGCAGTGACCCTACGCTTGCTGAGCATTCATTTCAACAATTTCTATTTTGGTGAGGTGTAACAGTTTATCAAGTTCTTTTTTTCCATTTTCACCTTTTCTAGCTTCAATCACAACACTTGTTTCTAATGCTGAAAAAGCACTAAGCAAGCGTTTGGAATCGTGAAGGATAGCTTTCGCAAATTTTTCAGCCTCAGTTTCTTTTAAAAGTATAGCGATGAGAGCTGAGGTATCTATAACCATTTATGAAAAACTCGTATCTTATCAAAAAGTGTGGGTAAACTTGCCCAAACCTGACAGGTTTTGGAAACCTGTCAGGTTTTTTCCACCGAATTTAGAGAAGATACAAAAACTCCCTATTTCGTTGTAACCCAAAATTTCGTTTTCAGAACGATAATCTTGAGTTGGTAATGCGGCACATCGTCTGGAAATTTCCATAATGGCTTGGAAATTTTCATCTGGTTTTTTCGTATTGTCTGCTTTTTTGAACAGTTTTTTACTGCTTTCTAAGGTGATTAGGGCTTTTAAAGCAGCTTTCAATAAGGTTGTTTGCTCAACGATACCTGTTAGTTATGACGCTCTTATGAAGAGATTATCTTCAATAGTCAAATTAGTGATTTTCATCGGTACTCCAAGTCAATTTGGTTTTGCTGGTTGGGGTCAAAGCTGAAGCTTTGGATTCCACTGATTACAAAAAATGCTGTTTCAGAAAAAACACCAAAATAGCCAAATAGAAATAGCCACCAATATGGTGGGCAACAAAAACACGTTGCCCACCCTACCAGGCTGACCCCTTTTATTGTAGCTGATAATTTCTGGCATGAATCACACCAGCACTATATTCAATAGTACCTATAATAAATGAATATAAGATAGTAAAATGAAAAAAAACGGCACCACAAAAGTTAGCCATTCCATATCCGGTACAAAGTAATAAACTTTGTTTCATTTTAATATTTAATTGTTTTGAAATATCAAAAAGATAAGACAAATGAGATAATCCCCCATCCATCAAAACTACTTGAGCGGTATCTGTCGCGATAGAGGTTGCTCCAAGCATGGAAACAGACACGTCTGATTTTTTCATGGCTATCGCGTCATTAATACCATCTCCAACAAAACACACGGTTTTTCCTTCTTTTTGTAGTTTTTCAATAAGCATGGCTTTATCTTGCGGCAGAAAATCATAAAAGTAATCATCCATACCTAGCGTTTTCGCTAATTTTTTTGTGGGTTGTTCCCTGTCGCCTGAAACAATAGCAATATGTTTAATACCACGTTGTCTCAATTCCTGTATCACTTGACTTGCTTCAGAACGTACTTGAGGCTGTATTTCAATAGCCCCTTTAATTTGATGTTCAACGGAAAGCATGACAAGGGAATAGCCTTCAGTATCACAATGGGCTTGCGCTTTCTTGATTTTGTCAGGAATAATGATACCTTCCATTTCCATAAAACGGGTACTACCTACTTTGATCGTTTTGTTGTTGATATCCACTGTAATGCCATAACTCATTTGGTAACTGGCATTGTCAATATCAGGTAAATACAAATTGAATTTTTCTGCTTTTGCCACAATAGCACGGGCAATAGGATGTGTCAGTTTGCGTTCTGCCGCCGCCGCATAAGCTAAAATGTCATTTTCTTGAAAATCATCACACAGAATAATTTGCCCCACTTCAGGTTCGACTGAAGTTAGAGTACCTGTTTTATCGAAAAGAACCGTGTCAACCTTCAGCAAATTTTCTAGGGCACGTCCATCTTTGACTAAAATACCTTTTTGGTAAGCTAAAGTCAGATGCTTGAGTGTCTGAAGTGATGTTAAAACTTTAATATCACTGCCGGGACTGCTATAAAGAATCGTCATCGTTGCTGGAATACCGACAATAGGCAAGAATACGCCACCGATAGCTAGTAAGGGTTTAGCCGCATTATCGGCCCATGTTTCCGCTCTTGACTGAAGATAAGTTTTAAACTCGACTGTGTGAGTTAAAATATGAGTAATTTTGGAAAGATTCGTATCAAGTCCAGTCTGTTCAACCTTGATCCATATCTTACCACTTAAAATGATTGTAGAGGCAAATACTTGCTCTTCCACCCCTTTTTCCACGGGCATGGACTCTCCTGTCAAAACCTGTTGATCAATCATCGCCATGCCATTGATGATCTCGCCATCAATGGGTATTACTTCTCCCATATCTACAACGACGATGTCATTGAGTTGCACTGTCTCTAATGGTACTTCAATTTCGACATTATCTTTTAATATCCACGTATTTTTTGGTTGTTGACCAAAGATATTTGTCAGTATTTCTTCGGAATGATTTTGAGTTTTTTTCACCATCTTGTTGCCCAACTGATAAAACCAAGCAGCAAGGCTAGCAGTAAAATACTGTCCCATTACAAAGCATCCAACGCTGACAATAGAAATGAGTAAGTCATTTTTAAGCTTGGCTTTTGAAAGCGATTTTTGTGTTTCTACTAGGATTGGAACGGTCGCATAACTCGTCGATAGAATGCCCAACAATTTAATGGGAGCATAAAAATACCCGCCAACAACCAATCCAACAGAGATTGTACTGGCTTTCAAATAATGATCAGTTTCTGTCATCGTGATATTTAGTGAGGTAATTTGAGTTGCTTTCTGGTTGAGTTTAAGAAGACCACTTTTGGGTTTTGGCTGGTTTTTTTTAACCTTAAAATGGTTAAGTACCCTTGTTCCAACATAGGTGCCAACTAATATCTCAATACCTAATAATACCATTATATGACTGCCCGTTTGCTAAGAGACTTGTCCTGAAATAAAATTAAATATAATAAAAACAATTATTTAAACCATTTAACTCCTTATTTCCGGACAACTCTAATGAAAAGCCTAACAAATTAAATTTACCCGTAGAGTTTTTCAGTTGAATACGAGACTTGATTAAGTGTTTTCTCATTGGCAAAAGATGAAGCGATCACCATGCGTTTAACAGAAGAACGAAGCAATGGTGCCACACGATGGATGGAGTCACCGGCCCCTAGTAAAACACAATCTCCGGGCTTGGGGCATATACGAACAACGTTTGGTCCATCTAGTTCTTTCTGTTCGATAGCTCTAGGAACAAGTTCTTGACAACCGCCATCTCCTTCGTTAGGTGCCTCAAGCACGGTGATCAGTGCATAAGCATAAGTATCAATGTGGGCTCCATGTGTATCGCCCTTTTGATGCAAAATGTTTAGTACATAATTTTCTCCCGGATCTTGGACAGTATAGAGACGCTCGCCAGTAATGGCAGACAGGAACTCACACAGAGGTGGATCGTTATAGAGCAAAGGTATCAAGGACGAATATTCGTCAATGACATCACCATTTACGGTATTCATTATACGAACACTATTATCAGTTTCGACCATTTTAAAATCTCGTCGTGTTGCATTTTTAGCCAACCTTTCAGCTTCATGTCTGAGAAGTTCCAACGCACTACCTTGATAAAAATTTTGCAACAACACAGCACGGTTGTCAACAAAGGTATCGTGTAGTTGTTCTCCCGCAGTTGCGGTTAATGAATACTGCTTTGAATTGACTAGCAGCGATGTTATGGATTCGCTCATTTTTTTTGCTCCTTTAGATAGTTAGCGATGTAGTTTCCATAAAGGTTCCTAATTTCATCTTCTAGGAACTTAAAGCCAAGGGTTTTCCCTCTGCAATTGTGAGCACCACAATGACATGTAGAAACCGCTATAGAAATATACTCCGTCGTATTATAATTCCAAGTAAGTTCAGTACCCGATTTTATCTCACGCAATGCATGAAATGTATAACCATCATAAGTATTGTTTCTCACACCTAAGTTTGGATCACAAGAATGGTTTGTGACGCAGGCGGGCTCATCAAGTTCAACATGCTTATCCCAATCCACTTGGAGTGAAGTCATGGTTCGGGATTTGGGAATTTCTATTGGTTGCCCTACTATAACAACCTCACCTTTTTTAAAATCCCGATTGGCGAATACGCCTCTTCCCTTGTTGAGTACATCTTTGATAATCACTTCATTGTAATTTCGTGTAATCATAAATAATACCTATAGACGTTCAGATAAATAACTTCACAAATTTAAAAATTATCGTTTATTTTTCAATAAGTTAGAATATACAATAGTGAAATTATTTATCTAAAAATCTATATTGCGTTTTTTAACCCTCATTACCAGACTATCTATAACCTTGGCACTAGGGTCGTTGAGTGGGAAAGCTTCAAATTCAAAGGCAACCACAAGGGATTGCCCTACAAATCATTTAAAGGGACCAGGGTCGAATTGTTTTTTAACGTTACAATTTGTATAAAAAATCCAAGATTAAAAATTAAATTGAGCCTGGCCCCTTTTTTTCATGTCGTCTTCGTGCATGACGACAAAATCATCGGCGTACCTTTTTATTCTAAGTTGACCATTCCTTAACCCGTTCTTGGTATTATAACCACGGAAAAATGGGCAAATTTACCTGCTATCTACATTATCCTGTCAATTTGACTTGATAAGTAGATATTATCCGCTAAATCGGGCAGAATAAAAACATTAATGAATTCTAAATCTTCAATTTTGTTATGATGTATGAAATAGAAACATTTAAGATTTTTGTATATTCTAAATCATTAGAACTCATTTGTCAAATCAAAATTCATAAAAATATAAAATATTTTTTCTAATGCGAATTAAGGATTGAGAAATTCGTTTAAAATCTTATGGTTACAATTTGTGATTTTGGGCGATGCCTGGGTTAGTTTTCTAATCCATTATTATTATTAGATACACAAATTTCAACTCTTAATTCGTATTTTTCATTCATTTGACTCATCATCGCGGATAATATCCTGAACTTTTGCCAGAATATTCTTAATGATATTGAACGGAAAATCAGGGCAATTTGCCTGCTATCCAACTTACCTGTCAATTTGACTTGATAAGTTGATATTATCCGCTAAATCTGGAGATAATACTTTTAGTATCGAGCGTAGGGTGGATAAGGATGGTCCCAGGAAGAAATGGCTGAAAAATTACAAATGGCTCTCAATGTAAAGGAATTAAAGGGGCCAGGGTCGAATTGTTTTTTTAAACATTACAACTTGTATAAAAATCCAAGATTAGAAATTAAATCGAGCCTGGCACCTTTTTACGCAGAGAACAAGTCGCACTGACCCCAATTATTTTAAAAATGGTACTGACCCATTTTCTTACCCTTACTCCTTTATTTTTTAGTCTTTGGGAAATTCGGATAAAGCCGAATGTTTTAGTAGAGGTATTGTGGCATTAAAAACTGTAATCACTAGACCAGCGGTGTTTAGAATAACAGTATGTGCAATACCAAATCCTAACAGAAAAACTCCAATTACGTTGAATGCTGCAATTGAACTTGCCAGTGCAAAAGTGGTATTGGTATTATGATTAAAATCATCGGCTAGTTTGAATAAAAAATCTAAATGATTCAAACCTTCATCCATTAAAATAATTTGGGCAGTATCCGTAGCAATGCTTGAAGCTCCTCGTAATGAAATAGAAACCTGAGATTTTTTGAGCGCAATCGCATCGTTAATGCCATCACCTATATAACAGATAAAATGTCCCTGTTGTTGTAATTGTTCAATAATAGCTGCCTTGTTTTCGGGTAATGTTTCTGCGAAATAATTTTTTATCCCCAATTCTTGAGCTAATTTTTTCGTTGGGTTCTCATGATCACCAGAAATAATATACATTGATTTGATACGAGGATGTTTTTGCAATTGTTTGATCACCGTTTTTGCCTCTGGACGTACTGTTGGTAATAATTCAATTGCTCCAATAATTTGTTTGTCAATAGCCACAATAACTAAAGAATAACCTTCCTCATGACACTGTTTCTGCTGCTGTTTGATAGAAGCCTGAATCGTAATCGCCAAGGTTTCCATAAAACGTTCACTGCCCACATAAATCATTTTTTCCGCAATTTTCACAATTAAACCATAACCAAGCTTATATTCACTTTCCGTTACCGTAAATATATCTAAGCGACGTTTTTTGGCTTCTTGCAGAATTGCTTTTGCAAGGGGATGATTTTGCTTATGTTCAGCCGTAGCTGCATAGCTCAGAATATCATTTTCAGTATAATTCGCATAACAATAAATGTTACCAACATGGGGTCGTTCTTCTGTTAGCGTACCTGTTTTATCAAAAATAACTGTATCAACTTGATAAAGCAGTTCCAAAGAACGCCCATCTTTAATTAAAATACCTTGTTTGGAAGCTAAATTGAAATAATTTAAAATCGCAATGGGAGCAGATAGTAAAATCTTGTTTTTAGGATGACTATTAATAATGGCTAAGGCACTATTAAAACCTAACAAGGGAAAAACGACAACACCACTCATTAATGCTGGCGTAACTAGTTGTTCAGAAAATGAACTAGCGCGTAATTGAGTTGAAGAGGTAAAATCAATTGAACCATTCAAAATATGGGTTATCTTAGCAACTGTACTATCATCCCCGGTTTTTTCTACCTTGATATAAATTTTACCTAATAAAACCAAGGTGGCTGCAAATACATTATCCCCAAATTCTTTTTCTACTGGCATGGCTTCTCCAGTCAAGATATGCTGATCAACAGTTGCCATACCTTTTATCACCGTACCATCTGCTGGAATCATATTACCTGCTTGCACAATCACAATATCGTTCATCTGCAATTCTATAAACGGAATCTTGAATTCAACATCATCAACTAAAATATAGACAAAGTCCGGCTGTTTTTCAAAAACGTCTAACAATTTTTGTTTAGATGTTTTTGTTAATTTAGCGGTTAACCATATAGCAGATTTAAGGATAAAAATATTTATCGCTGCGATAAAATTGTAACCCAAAACAATACAGCCAATAATAGTAATACTCATAATGGTACTGACATTACTCTTACCTTGTTTAAGTTGCAAGTAAGTTTCCTTAAAAAAATCTAGGCCAGCAAGAAGGATTAAAGGAACACTTACCAAAGTTAAAACGGGTAAATAAAAAAAACCGAGCGTAGAAAATACCATTGCACCAAAACTAAAGCCAATTTCACGTTTAACATTCTTTTCAAAAGAATGCTTTTTAATATCTTTATTGCCAGAAGTTTCCTCAACAACCTGCTTGATTTTATTTTGGATGGGTGTGTGATACTGGGTATTTTTTGGTAATTGTGAATAATTTGCTTTACGTGTTTCTTTGAGTTTTTTGAAACCTACATATAAAATACCAGCCAAAGCGAGCATTGGTAGAGGAACCATATTTGGTGTAATCTCCTTTAATGTGATATTACTACAGTAATTTTGAAGCGAGGCTTCAAATACATTGCGTTCCCAACCAAACTGCATTTAAAGGGGCCATGGTCGAATTGTTTTTTAACATTACAATTTGTATAAAAAATCCAAGATTAAAAATTAAATTGAGCCTGGCCCCTTTTTCTCATGTCCAGTCCCGACGTTTAGATTTAAAATGTGAACGAAATTCATCAGTATTTTTCCTGTCTAACCGACTAATTATTGTTTCACAAGAACAATCTGACAAATGATACTCAGGTTTAATATGAGTATGAATCGATTCCCCATCTGGTAAACCAGGGCAAGAAGCATATTCCACTTTTGACATTTCAATTAGAAATTCACCAAATGACTCAAGCCCATTTTTGTCTCCATGAATCATGACAATGGGTTTACCATTTTCAACATAAGTAGAAACTTTTAGGTTACCCAGTATTGGCCCGAATTCAGTTTGATTGCACATTGGTTATTCCTTTTGAAATATAACTATATTATTATCAGGCACATTTGCCCTGATATTCCTAGATATTGACCGACAATTCAGGCACATTTGCCCTGATAATAATATCCTGACTTTTTGTCATGATATTCTTGTGAGATTAAACGGAAAAACGGGCAAATTTACCTGCTATCTACATTATCCTGTCAATTTGACTTGATAAGTAGATATTATCCGCTAAATCGGGCAGAATAAAAACATTAATGAATTCTAAATCTTCAATTTTATTATGATGTATGAAATAGAAACATTTAAGATTTTTGTATATTCTAAATCATTAGAACTCATTTGTCAAATCAAAATTCATAAAAATATAAAATATTTTTTCTAATGCGAATTAAGGATTGAGAAATTCGTTTAAAATCTTATGGTTAAAATTTGTGATTTTGGGCGATGCCTGGGTTAAAATAGAACAGGGAAAAGTCGATATTTATGCTTCCAGATTAAAACAAATTTCAGAAACATTTGGAATGACGTTAGCAGATTTATTTCGACTAAATGAAAAGAATGTATTTAACTTTATAGAAAATTTTCATAGCTTTATTCTTCATTCGCAGCGATATAAAAATAGTACGACTGATCCGGCAATATGCAAACACGAATTAGAAAAAGCTTATTTAATTATTGAGCAAAAAGAAAAAGAAATTGCTTATCTTAAAGAGATCATTGAGTTAATGAAGAAACAAACGTAGCGATATATTAATGCTATCCCGAATTGTTAGAAAAATTTGAACAGGATTTAACGGATTAACAGGATAGACAGGATTAAAGAGCAGATTATAATCCTGTTTATCTTGAAAATCCGTGTCATCTTGTTCAAAAACGTTAATTTGTTAAAAAAGGAGAGATAATGAATTGGAAAGAATTAGCAATAACATCACATTACCAAACCGCCGTTGCGATAAAAAATGAACTAAAACAAGGGCATATTGAATATTCAACCACAGGAATTGAGGAGTTAATAGACGCTTTGTCTCGTTCAGAAAAAAGGGTTTTAAGGAGCCAATTAACAAGATTAATGATGCACATCATCAAATGGCAAATTCAACCAAAACACCGATCACGGAGTTGGTTAATAACCATTGAAAATGCGAGAATTGAAATTGAAGAAATATTGGAAGATGAACCCCATTTAAAACCGCAAGTTTCTCAATTATGGGATAAATGTTTTAATGCGGCGAATCGTCTTGCTAAAAAGGAAACTGGCATTAAACTCATTACTTTGAGCGAATTGACTCAGAAAGAGGTGTTTCAAACTGAGTATTTTTTGGATGAAGATTGAACAGGTTGATGAAACCACTAAAGCCTTTTATTCCAATCTGTTTCAAAATTGGGGCGTTAAGGTGGAGACGGAACGAGAGGTTTTTTCTCGTGCGCGGAAAATTGATTTAGTTGTTACCTGTCGCACTGAGGCGGAGCGATTAAAAAATACCGTCTTTGCTCACCTTCGGCAACTCAATGCCATCGAATTCAAAATTTACTTTAGTGATGATATATTAGAGCGATGGATTATTCATCCCAGTGAACTGGATTTGGTTCCTAAAAACTATCCGCTTTTGCCCTTAGCACGAAGGAAGAAATTAGAACAGTTTATTGCCTTGTGTCTGGATGAAGGGCTGAATGATTATTTACAATTGATAATAGACATCGGACTCGTGACTGAGCCTGAATTGATATGGCGAAAACTTTTAGAGGTGAGATCCATGAAACATATGATACGTGAAGAAACCTGGCCAATCATTGACCAGTTTTTCCAGGAAATGCCGGAAGCGATTGGGAAACTACCCACGTTTCAAGATGCTTTGTCGGAAAGTCTGCGACAAGGCTTCCAAGATGGCGAACGACATGGTTTCCAAGATGGCGAACAACGGGGCGAACACTGATTCGTCAACTACGCCATAAATTCACCCGTGTCCCAAAGGGCATTGTGCAGCACATTGAGACAACGACTGATCTTGAACAGTTGGATAATTGGTTAGATCAGGTTATATCGGCGAAGAAATTGGCGGAAATTGATTTTAATCTTCCTCAAAAAACGTAACGAGTAGGGTGCGTCCTACGCACCACCAATCCACACACCATAAATGCGTGGGATGCACCCTCACTTATTCATCTCCATACGCTTGAGTTAATAACTCGTCATAGATATCACCCTCGTTTGGATTTCTTTCCCAATGGCAGCCCCGCTGTTCCCATAACGCCACTAAGCCTAATAATCTTAACGGATCAAACGCAATAAATTCAGCATCATCCCGACGTGCATGCCAATAACCTGATTCTTCTTCTGTTTCATAAGGTTCTAACCAAATCTGATATCGACGCGCTTTTAAGGTGAGAAGTGCCCCATTATAGGTATTCATAGCGTCACCTATTTTAATGTTTGGTTCCATCTCCAAATCCTCCTAGTTTGTGTGTTTAATGTATGATGCTGGAATTTGCCCTTTAATAAGCACTTCTTTATTTTTTTCCATAATTCGCCTCACGTTGTTAGCATCAATTTTGATTTTCTTTTTAGGATGGTTTTTCATTATTCTTGTTACCTCATCAACGGTATAAACTTCGATTTTTTCTTTGGATTCTAATTGACTTAGTTTTTCATAATCAATTTTAATGATATTTGTTTTTGAAAAAGTTTCAGCGACTTTTTTAGATGTGCTAAATGAAGTAAAAATACTGGTTTGATTCGATTCTTTTCGGACATGTTCCCACAGTGTATTGATGTCCGCTTCACTTTCCAATGTTTGTTCAACAGCCCCCCCCTTATAATTATCATCTCCTCTAAATAAAGTCACCATCCACTTCATATCACAATTTATTATAATAGATTTGTTCTTTTTTAATTGCCTAAAATTTGGATTGGCGGTGGGTTATAAGTTCCTACCCACCAACATAACCACTAATTAAAGAGTTTTATTTTGTAAATTCTCAAATTCTGTAAATTACTTTGGAACGAAGTTTCTGATTCAGACATTTTAATCAAAAAATTTCATTTACACAAATACAAAACACATGTCAACCAATTCCATTCCTACAATAGCCTACGTCACCGGTGCAACCAGTCAAATCGGGCGATTTTTATTACCACGCCTACAATCGCTTGGTTTGACAGTGATAGCCCTTAGCCGGCAAACACCACCGATTACTGCTGAAGTGATTTGGCAGAAAAAAGATTTACACAGCTCATCCTTATCTATTAGCCAATCCAGTCTATTATTTCATATTGCTCCCCTGCCACTGTTACCAGCATTACTGACACGTTTACCTAAAAATGCGCCCTTAAAACGAGTGATTGCGTTTAGCTCAACCAGTCGTTTGACGAAAGCGACTTCTTCTGAACCGACTGAACGACTAGTCGCCGCACAATTAATGGAGGCGGAAACGGAAACGATAGCGACTTGTCAAGCGCGTGGCATTGCATGGACTTTATTTCGCCCAACTTTAATTTATGGTGGGGGTATTGATAAAAATGTGACGTTTATTGCCAAATTTATTCGCCGTTATGGTTTTTTTCCGCTCGTTGGACAAGGTAGCGGGCTACGTCAACCTGTTCATGCAGATGATTTAGCAGCAGCTTGTGTAC
>Ga0233403_10001228_pt1 | contig 12030 bp, 1 predicted proteins | sample Na_oxic_1_MG_FD_179866 | JGI IMG/M metagenome (GOLD analysis project Ga0233403, IMG submission 179866) | Seawater microbial communities from Saanich Inlet, British Columbia, Canada - Na_oxic_1_MG | ecosystem: Environmental > Aquatic > Marine > Inlet | place: Canada: British Columbia | collected...
CGTCCTTAGCGTATTGAATATAAGGAGCCGACCATCTATCTACCTCAATGTCATTATAAGGTTTGGTTGACGGTTGGGGGAATGCCTCCGGATGTCTACCACGCCGCAACATGGAATCAGTTGCCATACTTTCTTCAAGGACAAGGGCCAAAACGGTGACAAATTCTTCACGAGTTGTCGCTTCAAAGGGGCCAAACCGATTTTGATTGTCGCTATTACTTTCAAGAACACCGGCTTTCCACAGCATCATGACGGGCTTGGTGTACCACAAATAGGGGCTAACATCTATAAACGGATAGTAGCCGGTGAAGATGCTGTCACCATTGGCTGCGCTGATTTCAATTTCTACTGGTTGCTCGAAAGTGGCAAACGTTAAACCAAGGCTTTCGTAAAGGTTGAAATGAATACCATCGGCTTGCCAGTTCACATCAACGGGCCTTCCGTCGATTTTAACGGTGCTTGACGAAGACAAAGTAATTGACGTATCAATGGGCGTGATTTGGAAATCACCATTGTTATTGTCAAGGTTCATCGTCATGGCAATTTTGGTGGTTTTTTCAGTTGTTCCCTTAGATTGATTCAGCCAAACTTTATTGGCACCGTTATTAACGACAAAAGCATCAAGATCACTATCTCCATCAACATCCCCTAAAGCAACTCCCCAACTATTTGAATTACCAAGGTTTTGTTCAGTATCAATAAAAGTGCCTGAACCATTGTTCAACCACACTTCAGATGAGCCTCGAAGATTAATTATAAAGCTGTCTAGATCACCATCACCATCAACATCACCAACGGCAATTCCTCCAGTACTTTTAGAATTATCAAGCTCTTGTCCGCTATCTGTGAAAACACCAGAACCATTATTCAACCAAACTTTACTGGGGTAGTCATTGTTTGCAACAAGGATATCAAGGTCACTATCCCCATCGACATCTCCCAAAACAATTCCCCAACTATCTGAACTACCAAGCCGATGATCTGAATTACCAAGGTTCTGCCCACTGTCTAAGAAAATCCCCGAACCATTGTTTAACCAGACTTTGTTTGGCTGATACCCTTCATTTGCAACAGCAATATCAAGATCGCCATCACTATCAACATCTCCTAAAGCAACTTTTCTGCTAGAAAAATAGCCAAGATTTTGTCCACTGTCTGTGAAAATACCTGAACCATTGTTTAACCAGACTTTGTTAGGTTCAACTAATATATTTGCGATCACAGCGTCAATGTCGCCATCATTATCCACGTCACTTAAGGCAACTCCAAAACTATATGAATTACCAAGGTTCTGTCCACTATCTGTGAAAATACCAGAGCCATTATTTAACCAGACTTTATTGGGTTGCTGCACTGTATTTGCAACAAAAGCATCAAGATCGCCATCATTGTCTATATCACCTAAAGCGATCCCATAACTAAATGAGTCACCAAGGTTCTGTCCACTGTCCGTGAAAATACCAGAGCCATTATTTAACCAGACTTTGTTAGGTTCACCGGTATCACCCCATTGTGAGTTAGTAGGTCCATAATTAGCAACAAAAGCGTCAAGATCGCCATCTCCATCTAAATCTCCCAAGGCAACATCTTGACCATTACCCTTGATGGTGATGAGTTCTTGTCCACTGTCAATGAAGTGAGGAAAGTTGTTATCAACGCTATTGCCATTAATACTTGGAGCATTGAGTTTTAAAATGACCAACTCATCACTACCATCTGCCACATAAGCATAGTCACCTGATATTGCAACATCCCGTGTACTGGAGGGAGTATCATAGCTAGCAGCCAATACTGGATTAGCAGGATTGCTAATGTCTATGACATGTAAACCATCACTACTACATACCATATACGCATAATTATCTAATACAATCCCTCGATAGCAACCCGTTTTTGTTTCAGTGTCATAGCTTCCTACCCACTTAGGCATAGCAGGATTGCTAATATCTATCACTCGTAACCCCATATTATAATCTGCTACATAAGCATAGTTGTCTGAAATCTCTACGCCTCCAAAGGAAATATCAGAGGGACTATAGTTTCCTAAAATCTCCAGATTAGCAGGATTACTAATATCAGTGATATATAAACCTCCATCACGATCAACTAAATACGCTTGACTACCAGAAACAGCTACTCCTCGAGGTAATGGTAATACCCAGTTTAAAGGATTATCAGGATCAAGTCTGGTAGAATTACCACCACCAGGTGCTATTATTATTTCATGATTTCCCATTGATATGGGATTAGTTGGATCAGTGATGTTTATAATGTCTAAACCGATGAACTGATCCGTCAGATAGGCATAATTACCAACGATTGTCATATCTTTAGCCATATCTGCTGTTCTACAACTTCCTACTTCTACAGGATTAAAAGGATCACTGATATCTATAACGTATAACCGCTCTTGTGCTATATAAGCATAATTTCCTGATACAATTACTTTTGGCAAAAAACTCCTTTTCCAAGTACTATCATAGACCCCTACCAGTATAGGATTAGTTGGATCGCTAACATTTACAATTTGTAAACCTTTAGTCTCATCCACAATATAAACATAGTTGCCAGACACAGCAACACTAACTAACCAATATCCTGGATTCAGATTATCTAAACTCAAGCGTCCTACTTGGGTAAGGCTATCTATAACTATAGGAGTTTCCTGATTATTCACTTGATTATCAGATAACTGGATTTGCAGATCATTAGGTGGGCTTGCTTGCCCAACATGATCTCGTCCCCAACAAACAACTGTATCATCAGTTTTAATTCCACAACTATGAAACCAACCAGTGCCAACTTCAGTAAAAGTTCCGGCTGGGGATATTGTCTGATCATATTTATTCCAACCCCAGCATATCATTGTATCATCTGTTTTGATGCCACAAGCATGGGAGTATACACTACTGATATTGGAAAAAGTGCCAGAAGGGGGGATTACTTGATAGCCATCAGAATCTTCTCCCCAACAAGCTAATGTACCAACAGCCTTGAGACCACAAGTATGTCCGTACCCTGCTCTGATTTGAGTGAAAGTTACGCTAGGAATGTTTAATTGACCATTGAGATTACTTCCCCAACAAGCTAACGTGCCATCCGTTTTAACGGCACAGGTATGCCCCCATCCACTACTGACTTGTGTAAAAGTACCGCTAGGATGATCTTTTTGGCCTTCATGATTTCCACCCCAACAAGCTAATGTGTTGTCTGTTTTCACACCACAGGTATGAAAGCTACCAGCACTAACTTGTGTGAATGAGCCTTGGGGAGAGGTTGCCTGACCATATTTGTTATCACCCCAACACACTACCGTACCATCAATTTTTAGGCCACAGGTATGGGAACTGCCAGCACTGACTTGAGTAAAAATGCCTTGGGGAGGATTATTCAAACTAGCCCCCCAACAATTTAGGGTACCATTAATTTGCACTACACAGGTATGACCGGCACCGGCACTGATTCGGTTATTTAATACTAATATTGGCTCTTTTGTAGACAAGTTATCTTCTTCATCCGTATTATCACCAATACTATCGTTGGTATCTATGTCTTCAGACACAGGTTGAGCAGGTAAGTCAAGCGGTATGATCACACTAAAAAATCCACCTTCTGTTCCATAAGCACTAACTTTTAAACTCATACCTGCTATGGCTGTAGATGGCACAAACCAATCATAAGAAGTGGCATTACCCTGTAAAGTCTCAATGACTTCCCAAGGCTCTTCTGTTTGGCTCTGAGCTTCAATCACTATTTGCTCCACAGAAGCCAGCGAATTTTTCTGCTGCCATGTAATTGGATAAGCAGAACCTGCCTCCACATTTTCAGGAGTAGTAACAACTATCACTGGAGCATCATTATTGGGTTCAACAACTACAGTAACTTCACGCGGTGTTAGATCATGCGATTCCTGACTAAAATTTTCTCTAGTGGTTATTGTCAAAGACGCTTCATATTCACCGGGCGTATGATATGTATGTATAGTACCATCATAACGGGCAACACGGGGGGAAGAGCCATCACCCCAATCCCACTTCCATGTTTTTCCAGATGAAGACAAATCTGTGAATTTAACTGTGAGTGGTGCCTTTCCAACGATATTGGAAGATATAAATTTAGCCCATGAACCATTACTAAGACCCATACCATTATGTATATCACTATTGATATCAAGTTCCTTATTAGCCCTTACATTGAAAGAAGGCCCAGATGTCATTGCTTCCATATTGGTTACTAGATTCCAAAAATCCGTTACTTCTGCTGCTGTATTTCTGTGTCTTTCTCCACTAGGAACACTGTTGTCACTGAATACCTCCCCGCCATAAGGAGTCGTATCGAATGCTTGAGAATTAAATCTCATAACAACACCTTGCTGAGAGTTAAACCCTGTCACTAAATAATTTTGTCCGTTATCATCAATGGGGTTAATATCCGTGAGTGTTGATGATACTTCGGGAATAAGGTATCTCCAATCCACATTACCCCATGTATCTAGTTTTATGAGTTCAGCACCATTATTTCTTCTTTTAGCAACAACAATAATGTCTCCGTCGTCGGCTGGAATGAAGTTATTAAAAGATAATCCTCTATCAGCACTGTATCGCCATTGAGGAACACCATCTTTGTCCAAAGCTAATATGGTACTACCCATATTAGTGCCATTAATGTTACAATATGAATAGATTCCAAAGATTACATACTCACCAGATTGATTTTCATAACCTTTTTGACCATAATCAAAATATTCTTTACAGTTAGCCTCATAAGCTTTTTCCCATTGAACCTCGCCATCACTATTAAATTTGACAACCCACATATCCAAATCGTAGTCAGGATAACTTCTTGTAGTAGGAATGTGAATAGTGCCTACAGTCAGGAAACCACCGTCTGATGTGGAAGTAACATGATTAACATCAACATTGTGAGCCGGAACAAGCCGTTTTTGCCATACCACACTGCCATTAGAAGTCACTCGAACAATAGAAAGTTCTTTATTACTAGGATTAGAGTCAGCATCGGGTACAGCAAACCATTCACCCGCTACGATTAAATCACTACTCTTTTGCATTTTTGCAATTGAATTAATCTTAAATTGGTTGCCATCTTGTTCTTCAAAGGGAAGTTTCCACACAATATTTCCCTTATCATCAATCTTTATGACAGAAGTTTCGCAAGTAAAAACAAATTGCTGGTTTCCTACATTTAGTAATGTCTTTACCCCGTTTTGCTGAGAAGTCTCTCCATAGTATTTTTGCCATAGTGGAATACCTTCGTGGTTTGCGCCCATGATCGTGCATTTCCAACTACCAAATTTGCGAATCGTACCACCCAAAAGATGACCACCGTTTGGAGTTAGGGCCAATGAATGAAAATCAAGTTTTGTTTCAAATCCTCCTTCATAACTCCGAAAGTTTTGTCTTTGAACATCAACGAATTTATTGAGTGTCCCTTCCAATTTTAGAGTAGCCGGTGTTCCTTTTTCTTTTAAAATAATCTCACTATTGTGATAACCATCATTTAATTCATGAGTAGCATTCCGATTAACAACGACAGTTATTTTAGTCTGTTCGCCGGGTGCTAATGTTCTTCCAAAAAAAGGATATATCTCTAAATAGTAAGAACCAGAAATACTCCAGTTGATTGGTCTATTAGAAGTATTGGTTAGAGTATATTGTTTACTGGCAGGAAAATATCCGGTGTCCTCATAACCAGAAAAATGAAAGAAAGACTCACCATCAACAGGTTCCACTCGGATATTTGGCAAATTAACTTGACGAGTTACGATTAAATTGACCCTGCTACTTTTATTAAATTCATCTTTGGCAATACAATGTAATTTATTTTCGCCGGCGGTAAGTGGAATATTAGGTGTCATCCAAGGAATGGATTTACCTTTGATCGTGTGATCAATTTCTATCTCAAAACGTTCCTGCTCAAAACGGGTATTCTGAGTAACACAAGTTAATTCCCGAATAATTGACGCATCTTGAACTGTGCCTGCTAACACAATACTAGTGGCAGAAGTTTCTATTTGACCATAATTACCAGTTGGTTGAGTAAGCTTTAAATCTGGTTTATCAACATCTGCTTCTTCTTCACTGATAAAACTGATACTAATAGGGATTTCAATCAAAGGCTGATTGACCGAAGTTGTTGCAATACTAACTGTCGCTTCAAAATTACCCAGTGTTGTGCTTTCCAATGGACATATTTCTAAATATGCAGAATGTTCAAGAGTTACCAATTGGTTAGTTGGCCCATCAAAATTGGCTGTAAAACGGCTTGCATCTTCACCCATTAATACTGGAGCGTAGATTTTAACAGGATCACCACCCATAAATGAAATAGCTTTACCTTCACATTCAGGTAGAGATTGTCCAGAACCTACAACGTATGGTAAAAAATTGATAGGAGTAGTATCAACCGGGTAAATTTCACCATTGGGTTCAACCTCATAGACATGAGCGAGAAACGTACCTGACAAACAACTGCCATTCGCTCTGGTTGCTTCCACACTACCACGGAAAACATCATTGAGTGGATGGTATGAATAGTCATGGCAAATTCGTTTGCCAAACGGATCAGTTGCTTCTTCAGTTTTACCATCTCCACAATTCCAAACAACTTTGGTGAAGGGGGGTTCCGAGTCTGCTTCAAATAGGAAACAAGCGCGTAAAGGATGATCGCGATCAAAGGCTTCTTCGGTGATTTTTAGGTTGGCGGGTTCGCATTGTTGAATAGGAGCATCATTTTCATTCTGAACTGTCAGAAAGCTTTGCACACTCCCAGACAATGAACCATCAGAAACCTCTATATTAATATTTTCTGAATTAGCCGGCGCATCAACATCACGATTGTATTTGCCATTGGAATCTAATGATGTTGTCCATGAATTTTCTGATGTGCTGATTGTTACAGTACCCGATATTACTGATTCACCTGTATTATATGTTGCACTACCCGAAATATTGATTACAGCCGGTGGAGTTGCAATAGTTGGATTAAGAGTAGTGCTTACTGTTATTGATTCAGGGGAAGTAATAGAATTAAAATCAAAATCACTTGTTAAAGTCATCCGTGCAACAGCAAGATGTCCTAGTCCGTCACCAAGCCATGCAATAACTTCTGCTTCAGCATCTAGCAGTTTAACCTGTACTTGTGTCAAGAAATCTGACTTTTCAGTATCAGATAAATTATCTTGGATATGCAATCCATACCCACACCAAGAAAGAGCAGGTTTGGCTTTCTCATCAATGTCCATATCAACAGCAGATATGCTGACTTGACTAGAATCATTTTCCGAGATTTCAGCAACTAATTTAAAAGATGGTAGTTGCGTATTTTCAACGGGCGGCCAAACTTGTTCATATTCTTTACCAATGCATTGGTTTGCAAAGACATTGGAATTAAAAATAGCCAAGCATAGAAAATACATCACTACTCGTACTAATGAATTTAAACCTAAACGATATTGGATGTTCATCACCTTACCTCCTTACAATATTGAACAATAGTTGGTCCCTGCCTGTATTGTTTATCATCACTATAAGCAGATTGACAGACAGCATTACCTATCATTTTAGCAGCACCACTTCTGGCAACATGTTCGTCCAAAGCCAGTACTTTTTTATCCAAGTTTAATGGAGTTTTTCCTTGCAAAATACGTCGTTCATCAGATGCAACCAGCCAATTTTCTGCAATAAACCAATGCTCTTGATTATAATCTTGATAGAGTGCCATATATTCTGAGTCTTTCGATAAACGTTTTTTCATCAACTCTGTGTCACTAGAAGGATCAGTAATGCCAAGCAAAACTAGAAGAATTTTCGCTGCTTCTGCGCGTGTTATAGACTGATCTGGCTTAAAAACTTTTGCGGTTCCTTCTTCAAAACCTTCTACAATACTGTATGACTTGGCAATAGAGATATATGGTGCGTTTAGGTTATCTCTTGGAACATCGTCAAACGGTGCTGTTTCTGGCATAGGCTCTTCTCGTTTAGCTAAACCAAACCCTACTAAAGCCCATGCTATAAAATCTGACCTTGTAATCTTTTGCGAAGGTTGAAATTTTGGAAAAGTGATTGAAATAGCACGCCATCTTGCAAGCATCTGAACATGTTTAAAAAACCATCCTTGTTGATTCGGATGTAAATCAAAAAATTGCGGATTACATATAGCATCTTGCGCTAAACAATAAGCATCATCAAGATCTAAAAGAACACGTATAAATAGCGGATCAAATAAAAGTTTCGGGTTACCATCCTGTTTCCATTTAAGATGAACACCATTAATACGGTTGTTATTGAAAGCGTTAGTCATATAATAAAGACGAGCAAGAGGATTATGGTTTCTTTCTACACCAAGAATACCAGATGGTTTATCAGGATTCAGTATATCTTGAGAAGTATTATTATACGCACCTTCTACTATCCTTGCATGATGATAATCTTGCAAAAATCGTAGTTTTGGGGAATAGGAATTTATAACCGTTAGAAAACGATCATGGTTTATTAAATCTAAGTAATTTCCATTCATTGCACTGGATAATGGAACAACACCATCACTTAACATATCAAGTGTAGATAGAACACCTTTTTGCCCCGCAGCATATTTTCCTGCCAAATGAGTACCCGCCCAATCTTCATCGTTGATAATATTACGAGAATCGTCATTTTTCCAGCGATGGATTCCGGCATAAAAATAGTATTTAGCTTTTAATCCACTACGGTTGCGACGAAGTTTTTCGTTAAGGTGGGTTAACCATGGATTAGGATAAATTGGATATTGTTGAATGTATAAATCTTCAACTGACCAAAAACAAAGCTCTTTATAACTCTGAAAATCTTCTCCAAAAAATTGTTCTAGCTTGTCAAGAAAGTATTGATCAAACTGTCGAAATTGTGGATTTCGGAGATCATCTCGATACCACATGTTTGGATGATATGTTACAGGTATAGTATTAAAAAATTCATTCCCTTCTGTAAATTTTTCACAATTAACTTCTATTCTCTGTGGTGGTATTTCTGTTCCTAAGGCTGATAGTGGTGGAAGTGGAAAAAAGATTTTTTGCCTTTGTTCAACATCGGAAAATATTCCATCAGAGTTGTCCCAATATAAATCCTGAGAACCTGGTGTGGAACGATTCGTAACTATATCTATGATCCATTCATGAGGAAACCAATTTTCTATGGAAGCTGGACTACCACGATGAGGCGTTCCCAATGTTATTAAACGTATTAACTTATCAGCAAGGTCGATTTGTTGACCGTCTACGGTAATATTACCATGTTCTTCCAAAAGAGAACGTGCCACAAGCCCCCCCATACTATGAGCAAGGATAGCAATTTTTCCATTGCTATTTTTTATCCAATTCTTAATATACTGATTTTCCTTAATCAATTCTGCAAGTTGACGAGCATTATAGGTAACATGTTTATAGCTAGGATAACTATAGTAATAAAGACGAAACTTGTTAGAAATTTCAGTTTCTTCGGCAAATCGCCGAAAATTTTCAAAATATCCATCATGACCAACAAGACGTTCATAATGTTTCTCTACACTATCTGTATCGGACGGATTAAGATCATCATCCGCACGCCATCCATGAATGACAATTAGCGGCATCCGGATATCTTTATCTGGCGATATTTTTCTATAGCCATTTTTTTCTGGGATATTACGTTGTTCAAGTGGGGGAGCATGAAACAAGATATGAGTCATGCTTAAGTCATCAAGAAAGGCTACAAATTTCATTTGCTTTTCGTTTTCGTTAGGCCAAATATTATCACAATCTTCAAGCCTACTACATGTATCATCAGAAGATAGTTCTGAATAAATAGTTTGCCCAATACGACGAAAACTATAATCGCCCCACGCTTTTTCAGAAGAAGGGATAATATAGTTTTCCGCCATAACTGCACCTCCCAAAAAAAACAACGGTAAGGATAATACAGTGAAGCGAAAAATCAAAAATAAATAAGAAACGAAATCAAACTTGCATTTTTGCATTTTTATATCTCCTATCTAAAAGAATTATTCTCACTAAGCGTCATACAAATTTAGTGAAGTATCGTGTTACTACGATAATAATTAACAACAGTTACCATAATCAAGTTTATTGGTTTTCACACAGCCTACCACACAGTGGTATTTTCTTCACGGGCATCAGATAATGGCATAATCCTATTTAACGTTGAATTGAGTCATTATCAACACACTGTTAAAAAAAATTTACATTTTTTTCGTAAGGATTGTTATGCCAACAAGAATGGGAAATTCGGTACGTGTTTAGACATATTGATTTTATCCCATTTGCTTTAGCGATTGAGTGTTACCCCATTGATTATTAACTTGGTTATAGTTATTTGTTTTGCAACGAAGGCTCTGACTGTCACCCCTCTGGATGCCTAATTATTTTTTGAACTATGATTTATTGATTACATGAAACCTAAGATTGGGACAAAAAATCATAGTGTTCAAACAATCAGTTAAATCATAGTTCAAGATTATTAAGTACCGAGTACTAATTAATATACCGGAGCCAAAATCAATTTTGGTAACGTTACAGAGCCAGTTGCAAACGGGCTCCCGCCAAGAGCATGGAAATACCCCGCCGAGTATTTATATATAGTCGTAACTTTTCAATACATTCATTGCGGTGTTCTCGGAGGCAATTGTGAAACTTATTTTTTTCAAAATCAATATTAAATATTTTGAACAGACGAATTGTTAAATATTTGTTAAATATTTGTTAAATAATTTGTCGATTCAACCAAAAATAATTTCAACTTCGAGAAAAAAATGGCTGGACTTGCAACACCCTTCATATTCCCACAAAAATAGTGAACAATTGTTTCGGGAATGGAACGAAGTGGATTTCCCGAAACTTACACTTGGCTGCTTTGGTTTCGGGAAATCCGTTCCACGCAATGAACGAAACAACTGTCAACTACTTTTGAAAGGTGCTGGACTTGCCAATATTTTTGCTTAGGTTACAAATCCACCGCGAGTAAAACTACCAAAGCCAGCATTCTTGGCAGCACTTCTCTTACATTTCATTAGTCAACTTTATAAGGGCAACTTCATAAGTTTCCCGTTGCGAACTAGTACTTACAGGCAGTATCCAAGTTTTTAGATTGACTAACGCTTGCACCGCATAAGTGGTTGATGGTGCAAAATCGCTATATATAATATTCACGCAACCAAATTGTCAGCTCGTGTATTGAGCCAACCCTACGTTCGTCTCAAAATTTGTCCCATGATTTGGCACACGCATCGGGAAATATTTACGCGCCAATTTAAGGCTCATTGATGCCTTCCTATTACAAGGCTTGTTTAAAAACTCAAAGCAAGAGGAAAGTCGTCCAACTTGCTTAGACATTTTGTCAAAAATTTTAAATTGTTAAAGAGCAGTTTTAAGTGCTAACTGCAACAAGTGGCAGTGATAACACTCCTCTCACGTATAGTCAACCTTGCAAAGGCAACATCACAAATTTCCAAAACGAACTTGAACTGAAAGGCAGTATCCAAGTTTTTAGGTTGACTAACGCTTGCACCAATTTTTGCCAGTGGCTGATGGTGCAAAATCGCTATATAAATTCACGCAACTAAATTGTCGGCTCGTGTATTGAGCCAACCCGACGTTCATTTCAAAATTTGTCCAATGACCGAGTTACGACCATACTCCTTTGCAAAACGGATAGCAAGCACGTAAAAAAAGGCGGTGTGACTAAAAAAGCTTGCCTTATTCTATATAGACACCCCGTTTTCAAAATTTATTAGGGCAGACATTAAAAAATTTGGTGAGTTGACGCGATGCGTATACCCACCTACAAAAACTTTAATAAGGCGGTGCGACTAAAAATGCTTGCCTTATTCTATATAGACACCCCGTTTTCAAAATTTATTAGGGCAGATTTAAATTTTTTAAAAAATCTTGAGCATTGGTACTGTCAAAAACCAAAAACAATTTCTCAAAAATGGTTCAAATGTGTTTGCCCTTCAGTCTCCTAAACAGTACGGAGCATTTTG
>Ga0233403_10001229_pt1 | contig 12026 bp, 7 predicted proteins | sample Na_oxic_1_MG_FD_179866 | JGI IMG/M metagenome (GOLD analysis project Ga0233403, IMG submission 179866) | Seawater microbial communities from Saanich Inlet, British Columbia, Canada - Na_oxic_1_MG | ecosystem: Environmental > Aquatic > Marine > Inlet | place: Canada: British Columbia | collected...
ACGGCAACTGCGATTGCAGAAGTTGAGTGTCAGGCCCTTGTTGATTTGTATATTAGTACTGATGGTGCTAATTGGAAGAATAACACCGGTTGGAATGTGACAAATACTCCATGCGATTGGTATGGTGTGTCATGTAGCGGTGGGAGTGTGACGCGCCTCAGTATGCACAATAATCAACTTAGCGGTACTATTCCGGTATCGTTGGGCAATTTGAGTAATTTGCAAACGCTCTATTTGAGCGTTAATCAACTCATCGGCTCTATACCCGCGTCGTTGGGAAACTTGAGCAAATTGCAAATTCTTTATCTGCACGACAACCAACTCACTGGCTCTATTCCTAAATCATTGGGCAATTTGAGCAGTTTGGGGAATCTTTATCTGTATGGCAACCAACTTAGTGGCTCTATTCCTGAATCGTTGGGGAATTTGAGCAGTTTGGGGATTCTCTATTTGGAGCGCAACCAACTCAGTGGCTCTATTCCGGAGTCGCTGGGAAATTTGAGTAATTTGCAGAGACTCTATCTGGGCGGCAACCAACTCAGTGGTTCTATTCCAGACTGGCTTGAAAAATTGGAAAATTTGCGGATTCTTGCTCTGAATAACAACCAATTGACAGGCACTATTCCAGAATTGTTAGGGAATTTAAACAGTTTGCAATATCTCTCTTTGGACGGCAACCAATTCATCGGTTCTATCCAAGCATCGCTTGGAAACTTGGAAAATTTGAAGGGCCTTAAACTAAATAGTAACCAATTGGCTGGCAGTATCCCAGCATCGCTTGGAAACTTAGATAATTTACAAAGCCTTACTTTAAACAACAACCAACTCAGTGGCTCTATTCCTATGTCGTTTGGAAATTTGGGCAATTTGTTATATTTCAATCTGGAAAACAACGAGCTTAGTGGCACCATTCCTGCGTCGTTAGGGAATTTGAGCAAATTGAGACAGCTCCACATAAGAAATAATGAATTGTGCGGAGACATTCCACCATCATTGGCGAACTTGAGTTATAAAGTGGCTAACAAAGAAGGTGAACTTGAGGAAAAATTTTATTGGCTCTTGAGTAACAACCACTTAACGGCTTCTGATCCAGCCCTTATTGACTGGCTTAATGATCGCCGCCCCGGCTGGGCAGCGAGCCAAACGCCATGTTCACAAACCAAGACGTGTTTAGTCTACGCCATACACGACGACGGCTTGAACGATTCCCAATTCTTCACCATCAACCCCGCCAATGACTTTACTGTCCAAGCTTTGGGAACAACCCATCACGGTTTCGACATTGAAGGCATGGATATCCACCCCGAAACCCAAGAACTCTTCGCCTCTTCCGGTGATGATCCCGCAACTGGCTTAGAAAATGGCTATATTTACCAAGTCAATAAAGACGACGGCACCCTAACTCCGGTTTGTAGCACCGGCTTAGGCGAAATATCCGCGATGTCTTTCCACCCGCACAACCACACTTTATGGGTATGGGCTGACGGCGAAGGATTATTTACCATTGCCACCGCTCTGATCAATAACGGCGTGTGCGAAAAAACCGCCATAGTCGCCTCCCCCGCCAGAGTTGAGAGCCTTACTTGGGACAATGACGGTGAAATACTTTATGGAGCAGCCGGTACAGTACTATATAAGTATGAAAATGGAACCGTAGCCGAAACCTGTAATGACTTTCCATCCCAAGTAGAAGCACTGGATATGTTAGCCGATGGCTCCTTATTGTTTGGTTTACACACTGCCAGCGATACCAGTATTCACTCGTTCGACATTGCCAGTTGTGCCGTAAAAGACACCGTGCCATTGCCGGTGGATACGCCCTATACAGATATTGAAGGGATTAGTTGGATGTGTCCGGCTCCCTAAGAAATTGAAATAAAAGTATATTTCTCGTTCCCACGCGCCGGCGTTTTCTCGTTCCCACGCGCCGGCGTGGGAACGCATTCTCGACGTGCCAACGTCGCGGGAGGCACGCAAGCCCACAAAAACGGGACGCCGGAGCAAACCAAATCGGTTCCCACGCCGGCGCGTGGGAACCAGAAAACAGAAAACCAAATCGGTTCCCACGCCGGCGCGTGGGAACCAGAAAAACGGGACGCCGGAGCAAACCAAATCGGTTCCCACGCCGGCGCGTGGGAACCAGAAAAGAAGGGGTTGAAACCTATGGAACTTGTTAAAACGTTTGGCAAATGAATGACGCAAGAGCGTCATGATATGTATTTCCAACGCGAACGTTGGAAACAATTCAGCTCGCTTTTTTTAACAATTTCCGAATCCCACTGATAAAAACATTAAAACTGTGAGAGCGATTACCTACGAGAGACATCTGTTGTACAATGGCACGCGCACCGGAAATTTGCTGATAATGATGAATATATTTTTTTAATTCCTCTTTGGGATTGCCTAATTTATCCGGATCACGAAATTTACGTTTAGCTTGCATGTCCTGTAAATGAGTTCCATAAACTTTATCAATTGCTACCAAATCACCCAAAAACCAAGATTCAAGCTCATGACAAGGAATGCGAATCAGTGTATTTGGGTGTCCAGCTTCCTGACATAAAACCGCTATTTTTTGTTTAATAACAATACAATCAGCAGAATCTTTGTCATGTAATATGATAAAGTAAGAATGCGGTACACCCCAGTGTTGTAAGGTTCTCTTAATGGAATGAATCAAATCACTTTTGCCTTCGTGAAAAATTACCTGATGGTAAAATTCATTGGAAAGTCCTTCTTCTTCTAATATGCGAGGCACAAGTTCGTTGAGTACCACTTCCATTGAGAGTTCTTCAACCAAAAATACTAATGCTTTCATATTGGATCAACACCGGTGAATAACCCTTTTTTCCAAAGCCAGCCGGGTTTGTCTCCCCCTTTTACAAGGTTTGAAACAACTTCAACTTCTTTGGCTCGTTGAATGGTTGTGTAACCGGCTTTTTTGACTAACCAAAAAATTTCGTCTAATTCGACCGCGTTGAGAAAATCGGGGGAATGGGTAGAAACTAATACTTGTCCACCACGTAGCGAATACAACCTAAATTCTTCGGCTAGTTCATATAATAGTTTTGGATAGAGATGATGTTCTGGTTCTTCGACACACAAAAGGGAGTGTGGCGATGGCTCGCTTAACAAAATCAGATAAGCAAACATCTTCAGGGAGCCATCGGAAACATACTGAGCTAGAAACGGATCCTTAAAAGCACTGTCATGAAATTTGAGCAAGACACGCCCTTCTTCCGTGGTTTTGGCAACCACATTTTGGATGCTAGGCACACCGGTTGAGAGTTTTGTTAAGATCTGTTTAAAAACCTTGGGGTGTTGCTCATAGAGAAATTGAGTGACAAGAGACAAGTTATTGCCAGCCGATGACAATTGTTCCGCATATTCATCATTCACTTGTATTTGCCGCGCTTTATTAATATTAAAATCAAAAAGGTGTCCATTTTCGATAAATTTCCGCAAAGCATTGGCGGCTTCAAATCGCGTAAACTGCCCTAAACCTTTAAGGGCCAGAATATCCGCTGAATCCAAAGTGTGTTCTTGCGGTTTTAATTTTGGATGAAAACTTTCTTCATGGCTCAAGGCATAGCCTTTTCCATATTTAAAATCAAGACAATAGTAAGAAGAATCGTCAACCTCATAACGAAGAAATTCTCGCTTAATAACCGGTTGCTTACCCTTTTGCGTGATTTGTAATTGATAAGTGACTAATCTTGGCTGGTATGCAATAGGCATCTGAAATTGAATACAAAATTCAATATCTTGGTGTTCTTGCCCACGACTGATGACTTCTTTAAAACCCCCTCGTTTGTTTAATGCCTTCTGTATATTATCTGTCATCGCGTCTTTTAAAAAACTAAAAACCTCAAATAAAGTTGATTTACCACTGCCATTGGCACCAACGATAACACACATTGATGGTATATTATTGAGTTCAGCCGATTGAAATGTTTTAAAATTTTTGAGTGAAATGGATTCAATTTTCATAATTGTGGCAATATTGAACGGAACACTTTTTGCCCTTAAAAACTCTTAAAAACAAATAATTTTTGTATGGTTAAAATCAGCCAGAAATCCAGGATTGTATATAAGAGAGGATTTATAAGAAGGGATTGGGATATTTTGGTGAACGACTTTTGTCACGCCTCAATCAGCAACAGTTAAATCCTTTATTATAAATCCCTTATTATATTTTATTATAAATCCCTTATTATATACAATCCTTGTAGTTCTTGCGATTGTAGTTACTTTAACATGAAATGTTATATCCCTCCACTTGAATTTCTTATCTTGGCTACTTATATTACGAGGGGCGTGTTGGAACGAACTACAAGGATTGCATATAAGAAGGGATAAAGATTGTTGCTGAATGACTTCTTGATTACACCTCAATCAGCAATGGTTAAATCTTTTATTCTAAATCTTTTTTATTATATACAATCCCGGTAGTTATTCATTTCTTTACCAGAGGAAAATATAAGATGTTTACACATCACTTACGGCAGTATTTAATCCCATTAATTGGGTTAGCGTTGTTAAGTTGGATGTCTTTCGCACCGGCTTCGACAAATTGCACGGCAACTGCGATTGCAGAAGTTGAGTGTCAGGCCCTTGTTGATTTATATATTAGTACTGATGGTGCTAATTGGAAGAATAACACCGGTTGGAATGTGACAAATACTCCTTGCGATTGGGTTGGTGTGTCATGTAGTGGTGGGAGTGTGACGCGCCTTAATCTACACTACAATCAACTTAGCGGTACTATTCCGGCATCGTTGGGCGATTTGAGTAATTTGGAGATTCTCACTCTGTCAGCTAACCGACTTGATGGTTCTATTCCTGAGTCGCTAGAAAATTTGGGTAATTTGCAAACCCTCTATCTGCATGGCAACCAACTTAGTGGCATAATTCCTGAGTCATTAGGAAACCTGAATAGTTTGACAAACCTCCATCTGGGTGGCAACCAACTCAGTGGCTCTATTCCTGAGTCATTGGGAAATTTAAGTAATTTACAAAAATTATATTTAGGTGGAAATAAATTAACCGTTCTTCCAGAATTATTAGGGAATTGGGATTTTGATAGCTTATTAGTGCTAGGACTTAATAACAATCAGTTCACAGGTCATCTTCCTGAATCTCTCAGTAATTTGAGTATCCTACAACATCTGAACTTGAGTAGTAACCAATTTGCAGGAACTATTCCAAACTGGCTTGAAAAGTTAGAAAACTTGCAAAGTCTCTATTTGGCTGGCAACCAACTCAGTGGCTCTATCCCTGAATCGTTGGGTAATTTGAGTAATTTGAAAACGCTCCATCTGTACGGTAATAAACTCAGTGACTCTATTCCTGAATCGTTAGGGAATTTGAGCAATTTGCAGACGTTCCATTTGAGTAACAACCAACTTACCGGCTCTATTCCTGAATCGCTGGGTAATTTGAGCAGTTTGCAAACGCTCTATCTGCACGGCAACCAACTCAGTGGTAATATTCCTGAATCGCTGGGTAATTTGAGTAATTTAGTTATACTCTATTTGCAACAAAACCAACTAACCGGTATTGTTCCAGCATCGCTAGGAAATTTGAACAATTTGAGTATACTCTATCTGCAACACAACCTATTAACTGGTATTATTCCAGCATCGCGTGGAAAATTTAGCAGCTTGCAGACACTCTATTTGCACAATAACCAACTGACTGGCAATATCTCAGGTTTCAGATGGCTAGAAAACTTGGAAAAGTTGCAAAATCTTGCTCTGAGTAACAATCAACTGACTGGCACTATTCCAGAATTGCTAGGAAATTTAAACAGTTTGCAATATCTCTCTTTGGGCGGCAACCAATTCATTGGTTCTATCCCGGCATCGCTTGGAAACTTGGAAAATTTGAAGGGCCTTAATCTGGGTAACAACCAATTGACCGGCACTATTCCCGAATTGCTAGGTAATTTGAGTAGTTTGCGGACACTCAACTTGTATCAAAATCAACTGACAGGCACTATCCCGGCATCGCTTGGAAATTTGAAAAATTTACAGGGCCTTGGTTTGAGTAACAACCAACTGACCGGCATTATCCCAGCATCGCTAGGGAATTTGAGTAGTTTGCGAACACTCAACTTGTATCAAAATCAACTCACCGGTTCTATTCCCGCGTCGTTGGGGAATTTAAACAATTTGTACCATCTCTATTTGTATCAAAACCAACTTACCGGCTCTATTCCTATGTCGTTTGGAAATTTGGGCAATTTGTGGTATTTAAATCTGGAAAACAACGAGCTTAGTGGTTCTATCCCAGCATCATTAGGGAACTTGAGTAAATTGATACATCTCCGCATAAGCAATAATGAATTGTGCGGAGACATCCCAGCCTCATTAGCAAACCTGACTTATAAAGTAACCAACAAAGATGGTGAAATTGAGGAAAGATTTTATTTGCTCTTGAGTAACAACCACTTAACGGCTTCAGATCCAGCCCTTATCGACTGGCTTAATGATCGTCGCCCCGGCTGGGCAGCGAGCCAAACCCCAATGCCCTGTCCAGAACCGTGTTTAGTCTACGCCATACACGACGACGGTTTGAACGATTCCCAATTTTTCACCATCAACCCCGCCAATGACTTTACTGTCCAAGCTTTGGGAACAACCCATCGCGGTTTCGACATTGAAGGCATGGATACCCACCCCGAAACCCAAGAACTCTTCGCCTCTTCCGGTGATGATCCTGCAACTGGCTTAGAACATGGCTATATTTACCAAGTCAATAAAGACGACGGCACCCTAACTCCGATTTGTAGCACCGGCTTAGGCGAAATCTCCGCGATGTCTTTCCACCCCCAAAACCACACTTTATGGGTATGGGCTGACGGCGAAGGATTATTTACCATTGCCACCGCTCTGATCAATAACGGCGTGTGCGAAAAAACCGACATAGTCGCCTCCCCCGCCAGAGTTGAGAGCCTTACTTGGGACAATGCCGGTGAAATACTTTATGGAGCAGCCGGTACAGTTCTGTACAAGTATGAAAATGGAACCGTAGCCGAAACCTGTAATGACTTTCCATCCCAAGTAGAAGCACTGGATATGTTAGCCGATGGCTCCTTATTATTTGGTTTACACACTGCCAACGATACCAGTATTCACTCGTTCGACATTGCCAGTTGTGCCGTAAAAGACACAGTGCCATTGCCGGTGGATACGCCCTATACGGATATTGAAGGTATTAGTTGGATGTGTCCGGCTCCCTAAGAAATTGAAATAAAAGTATATTTTCTCGTTCCCACGCGCCGGCGTGGGAACGCATTCTCGACGTGCCAACGTCGCGGGAGGCACGCAAGCCCACAAAAACGGGACGCCGGAGCAAACCAAATCGGTTCCCACGCCGGCGCGTGGGAACCAGAAAAACCTTCAGATTTGGGCTTGGAAGCCAAATCTGAAGGTTTGGACTCCAAAGCCAAATCTGAAGGTTTGGACTCCAAGGGCCAAATCTGAAGGTTTGGACTCCAAGGGCCAAATCTGAAGGTTTGGACTCCAAGGGCCAAATCTGAAGGTTTGGACTTGTGTATAACGATGAGCGCCGGCGCGTGGGAACCAGAAACCAGAAAAATTGGTTGATTGCAAATTTCAATCGTTACGGACGGGGTTGCAAACCCCGTCCAGCAAAGTAATATAATTTCTATCAACCATTCACCATTCATAATTCATCATTCATCATTCATAATTCACCATTCATAATTCACCATTAACCATGCGTTTATCACGTTTATTTGTAGACATGCCTTTGAAAGTTGGACAAGAAATTATCTTACCTAACGAATCCGCCCATTACCTATTGAATGTGTTAAGGCTTCGTCAAGGAACATCAGTAATTTTGTTTAATGGGCAAAGCGGTGAATATACTGCCCGTTTGCTCGCAACGAGTAAGAAAAATGCCCAATTACAAGTTCTTGAATATAAAGCTATTGAACGCGAGTCAACTTTACAACTTACATTAGTGCAAGCCATTTCTCGCCCGGAGCGAATGGATTATACAATCCAAAAAGCGGTGGAATTAGGAGTGCAACGCATAATACCCGTTATCACGGAGCGTAGCCCCCCTCTTGATAAAACCAAAATTAGCAAACGTGAACAACATTGGCGCAAAATAATTATAAGTGCTAGTGAACAGTGTGGTAGAAATCGTTTATTATTATTAAATAAAGTATTGCCACTAACTGCTTGGTTGGTTGCAGAGCCGCCCAGAGAAAATTGTATAGTATTATCCCCAACCGGAAAAAAACATTTGCCGACAATTATCAAATCCGCTGAGCCAATAACAGCACTTATTGGTGCCGAAGGTGGTTTGAGCGAGGCAGAAATACAATTGGCAATACGAGCCAATTATCAAGACATTCGTTTAGGCTCACGCATACTTCGTACTGAAACTGCCGCTATTACCGTACTGGCAGTGTGTCAAGCTTTGTGGGGGGATTTACTTTAATGGTGAATTATGAATTGTGAATTGTGAATGAATAATGTGGTTTGAGGTTATTGATTTTTCTTGGGAGTTCGAGGCATAAATCTGTTATCATATATAACCTTTTAGTTATAATTGAAATGGAGTAAATCATGCGCTTGATAAATATATTTATTTTGGTGATGGCTGCCAGTTTACCAGCCACTGGGTGGGCAGCTCAGGTTCGTTATGCACTTGATGTACAAGTAGATGTTCAAAATCAGAGACTTACCGGAACTGCTCGTATCAAAGCCACTGAGGAGCAGGCTCTGACATTTTCGGTGTCTAATTTGTCTAAGCTGATTGTGGATGATAAAGCCACCACCCCAGTACAAGAACAAATAACGGTAACGGCTCAAACTGGGCAAGAAATCGTTATTCACTATGAGGCAAAATTAGAAGATAAACCGGAGCATTTTGTTGAACAAGACAATGTCTTTTTGACCGGGAATTGGTATCCAAAGCCCAATGGGTTAGCGGAATACGCACTTTCGGTAACATTACCAACCGGTTTTCTTGCCACCTCTGAGGCAGAAGCGGTGTCTGTCAACCAAACCGAGACAATGGCTACTTTCAATTTTCAATTTGAGCATCCATTGGATTCATTGACTTTAGCAGCCTCAAAAAATTATGTATTGAAAACAGATACCTATAAAAACATCATCATCGAAGCGTATTTCTTTAACAAAGATGCTCATCTCGCTGAAAAGTATATTGACTACACCAAAAAATATTTGGCAATGTATGAAACTAGGCTCACGCCATATCCATATAAACGGTTTGCAATCGTCGAAAATATTCTTCCCAGCGGTTATTCCATGCCAACTTATACGTTATTAGGAAGTGCCATCGTGCATTTGCCCTTTATCGTTAAGATATCGTTAGGGCATGAAATTCTCCATCAATGGTTTGGTAACTCCGTTTTTGTTGATTATGACAAAGGCAATTGGGCGGAAGGTATTACCAATTACTTAGCTGATCAACACTTTGCCGCTATTGAAGGTAAAGACATGGCTTATCGCAAGCAAATCATGGTGGATTACAATGCTTATGTGAATGATACTAATGTTATGCTGGTAAGTGAGTTCAAAGGCAGCCGCAGTCGAAAAGCGCAACGTGCCATTGGTTATGGTAAAACGGCGATGATTTTTCACCGATTGAGAAAACTATATGGTGATGAGACATTTTTTACCGTGTTGCGTGACTTTATTAAAAAATCTTCATTTAATATATCCTCATGGCACGACATCCAACTGGCTTTTGAAAAGGCAATCGGAACAAATTTATCCGGGTTTTTTAGCCAATGGGTGAAGCATCGCAAAGATATTCCCCACTTCAGCGCCGCCGAGGTTGAACTGCAAGTGGTACGAGGCAAACTTATCCTCTCATTCACGACTGTGCAACATAATGCCCCCTACCATTTGCAAAAATTGCCAGTTACCATTTACACCGCAACCGGGAAAACCAAACGCTTTATTGAAATCAGCAGCGATAAAGAAAAAATCACTTTGGAATTGGATGAGCCACCCACCAAAGTTGTTATTGATGAAAACTACGATATCATGCGGCAACTATTGCCCTCAGAAATTCCACCAACATTGGCTGCTGTTATGGGCAAAGAAAATATCATTGTAGTAATGCAGCCCTCGCTCCGCGAATTATATCAACCACTTATAAATGCTTTGGGTATTGATAATTCCACTATAGTGGCACCAAAGGATGTTAAGTTTACCCAACTTAAAAATAAATCCTTAATTATTGCCGGTTTTGATACACCCTTAGTGGATACACTATTTAGCCAACAAACTATTCCTGACGATGGAGTGCGCGTGGTTGTCCATAAAAATCCGTATAACAACCGGGAAATTATTGCTCTATTGCACACCAAAAATGCTGCTGAAGTACAAGCAGTAGCGCGAAAACTATCTCACTATGGCAAATATAGTGTGCTGGCATTTACTGGCGGTAAAAATACCCACAAAAGTATTGCCGAATCCGCTAATGGCATTCCCCTATTAATTCGCCCCGCACCCAAAGCCATAAAGCCCGACTCCATAACAACGTTGGATGATATCATACCGTCGCTAATAGAAAATCGCGTTATTTACCTTGGCGAAATCCACGAAAAATTTTCCCATCATCTTAACCAACTGATGCTAATAAAAAGGCTTCACGAAGCCGGACAAAAAATCGCGGTTGGTATGGAAATGTTCCAAGTACAATCTCAAAAAGCCCTTGACGATTACATGGCTGGGTACATTGACGAGGCGGCTTTCCTGCAACAATCACAATATTTTAATAATTGGGGCTTTGACTACAATCTTTATAAGCCTATTCTTGATTATGTCAAAACTACCTGCATACCACTAGTTGCCCTCAATCTCGACAAACGCATCACCAAAAAAGTTGTCCGGCAAGGCATTCATGGTTTAACGGCTTCAGAAAAGCAATACTTGCCGGCAGAAATGGACTTTTCCGACGCTCCCTATCGGCAAGCCTTATACCAAGTTTTTCTCACCAAACAAAAGCTTTATGGGCTTGAGCATTTTGAATACTTTTTACAGGCACAAATCCTTTGGGGTGAAATGATGGCACAATCCATCCATCAATTTCTCGTCGCCAATCCCGACACTAAATTAATTGTTTTGGCAGGTAACGGGCACCTGATGTATCAATATGGCATACCCAAGCGCGTTCACCGGCACTTGAACTCGCCATTTACGGTAATTTTGCAAGATGAAAGCATAGACAAAGGCATTGGTGATTATGTTCTGTTTACCCAAGAAATCAAAGGAAAACAATCGTTTAACCTTGGTATTGCAATAGAAGAACAAAACAACCAACTTATCATCACTGGCGTTGGTAACGGTACGCTAGCACAAAAGGCGGGCTTACAAGCCGCTGACATTATCACCCACTTAGAGGGGCAAGAAATACACGTTTTGGCTGATTTGAGATTAGCACTATTTTACACCAAAGCTGGCAGCACCGTGACAATCCAAATAATGAGGGATGGTCAAAAAATAAGCAAAGAAATAACGTTTGAAAATGATGAATAGCTGGCAACAAACCATTTCCCAAATCAACCAGAACTACAGGGATTGTTTATAATAAAGGATTAGTACTGAAAACTCCTTCGACATTTTTGGCATCCAATACTTTCAATGACTTATAGACTTTTTCGGAGTTTTCAGGATTAGTAACTATCCATGACATTTTCTCGATCTAATCCCTTATTATAATACCTTCGCCAATATCAAAATTTATAACATAAGAGTTTCGGGAAATCCGCTTCGCTCCATTCCCGAAACAAATATCCTAAAAATTTTCCTCTGTCAATGCGTAAGTCCTATTGGAGCCAAACCTCAGAGGTTTTGGAAACCTCTGAGGTTTTTCAACAAATTATTTATATGAACGTCTATAGACTAATTATCCTTATCATCACTATTTGATGGCACCAAATCTCGCCACACAAAAATCATCAATGTCAGTACCGTTAGCGGTATCACAAACCAAAGCATCATAGTACTAAAAGC
>Ga0233403_10001230_pt1 | contig 12026 bp, 9 predicted proteins | sample Na_oxic_1_MG_FD_179866 | JGI IMG/M metagenome (GOLD analysis project Ga0233403, IMG submission 179866) | Seawater microbial communities from Saanich Inlet, British Columbia, Canada - Na_oxic_1_MG | ecosystem: Environmental > Aquatic > Marine > Inlet | place: Canada: British Columbia | collected...
CGCCTGAATAGGCAAGTACTACTTTTTTTATATCAGTCATATTTAATTGTGAATTGTTTTCTTAGCATGAGTTTTATGCGGAAGCAGGTTTGCAACTCTTTATTATTATACACCAATGGTTCGGACAGTTTTTTAAAAATTAGCATTCTAAATTTTGTAAGTAATTGAAATAAAAGGTTTTTTATATTTTTGGCTTAAAATAAAAAGTCTTTTAATAACAATAATTTACAAAAACTGTCCGAACCATTGATACACTATAATGATAGGAACGAGAAAACGAGAAAAACACTATTTAGTTTAGGAATTAGCAGTCATAACCTAAATCAGCTAGATTTATTCCAATCAAGTGGCTGGTTCTTTGATTACTTTCACGGAAACAATCGGCAACATCATCTGCAATCAAGCGATCTAATTGTTCTCCTACACGTTTATGAATGCTTTGTGGAATAACGCGATCAATAACGGATGACAATTTATTGGCGATGCGCCAAGTTAACGGAAACCGTGAACCACCGTGATTCATCCGCGCACAAAAGAGATTAAGGTTTCGCCGAACAGCAAACGTTGCTCCCTGAACACCTACATTTCTAGCAGATGTCTGCAAATTTCTAAGTACTCCCTTTGAGCCTGCAAAACTGATAATCCTTTTAGCAAAAGCTTGTTGGTCTTTTTTTAATAGTTCAAATGGCAACACGAGTACGTTCTCCCGACCAAAAAGGTTTTGGTAATATTCAATCAACAGATCGTATTCTAGATAATCCAACTGACAGATAGCCCCAAACCCGGGTATTAGTGTTCCACCTGAACCAATGTATCGCTGAATTGTTACAGCACCTCCTAATTTGAGATATTCCCCATACGATGACTTTATCATTGATTTCTGTTCGCGTATGATGATAAGAATTTGTGCAGCTGGGAAAACAGCATGAATCTTATCTGCAACTTCTTTGCCCCAATATCTGCCTTGAATATGCCCCCCGGCAAGAGACTCTTGTGATAGGACTGCGACAAGCTCTTGTTTAGTCGCTTTCTGTAAAATAGGTTCAAACACTTTGCGTACCGACTCTGCGGAAAAACGAAAGGCGTTCATAATTATAAATTGCTCGACAGCTATAGCCGAACCCCCAAGAGAGGAGGGCTCTGGTGTAATAAAACCTCTCTTCTCATTGAAGACATTATGTTGTAACCACGTTGAACCGGCCTTTGCATAGCCGATATGGATCAATAATCGGGAGTCTGACATTGTACAACCTCCAAAGTTAATAAACAAAGTCAAAAGAGATAAGTTTGGCTTGTCTCTTTGCGGCATAAATATGTTTAATGTTTATACCGATTTTACGTAACACATTGATTTATTTGAAAATATTATGTTAATAAAAGTCATAAAATCATTAACGAAAATTAAATCGGTATAATGTCTACTATTTAGGAATTAGCAATCATAACCTAAATCAGCTAGATTGATTCCAATCAAGTGGCTGGTTCTTTGATTACTTTCACGGAAATAATCGGTAACACCGTCTGCAATCAAGCGATCTAATTGTTCTCCTGCACGTTTATGAATGCTTTGTGGAATAACGCGATCAATAACGGATGACAATTTATTGGCGATGCGCCAAGTTAACGGAAACCGTGAACCACCGTAAGAATCAACCGGCGCACAAAAGATATTAAGGTTTCGTCGAACAGAAAACGTTGCTCCCTTAAAACCTACATTTCTAGCAGATGTCTGCAAATTTCTAAATGTTCCCTTTGAACCTGCAAAACTGATAATCCTTTTAGCAACGGTTTGTTGGTCTTTTTTCAGTAGTTCAAATGGCAACACGAGTACGTTCTCCCGACCAAAAAGGTTTTGGTAATATTCAATCAACAGATCGTATTCTAGATAATCCAACTGACAGATAGCCCCAAACCCGGGCATTAGTGTTCCTGCTGAACCAATGTATCGCTGAATTGTTGCAGCACTCCCGGCTCTGAGATATTGCCCATACGATGACTTCACCAAAGACTTCTGTTCGCGTATGAAAATAAGGATCAATGCTTCAGGAAATACCGCATGAAGCTGATCAGCCACTTCTTTGCCCCAATATTTACCATGTATATGATCACCTACCAAAACTTCTTCTGACAAGACTGGAACACCATCTTGTTCAATAGCTAGCTGTATACCTGGTTCAAATATTTTACGTATTAATTTGGGATCAAAACGAAAAGCATTCGTAATTATAAATTGATCGATTACTTTATCCGCACCTCCGATATCCGATTGAGAAGTCCATGGTCTCATAAAACCGGTATTCTTATCGTCGAAAACAGTATGTTGTAGCCACGTTGAACCTGTTTTTTGATAGCCGATATGGATCAATAATCGGGAATCTGACATTGTACAACCTCCAAAGTTGATAAAAAATAGAAAAGTTTAGCCACTTCTTGATTTTTATAGATGCACCAAATCTAGTCGCTCAAACATATCTGCAAACAGCTCAATAAAGGAATCGTTGCGGTAGTAATCAGCAACAATTCGATAGGCGTGGTCTACAATGCTTTCTCGCTCATCATCGTGTTCGAGGTAATAAGCGCACTTTTCATTGAGATCGCTAAAATCCCATTTGACGGGAACATAGGATTGATTGGGTACAAAGATATCCGGGAATGTGCGGATGTGAGCCATGTCAGGCTTGATCAGTAGGCAGCGACAGAGAATGGCCTCAAAGTCTCGCCAACAGATTTCGCCATAGCCAAATGGGCTGATGCATATCTTGCTACTTAGCATTTCGCGGTAGTACTCCTTTTGGGGTACACGCTTGATGGGCATAAGTACTTTGTACTTGGGAGTCAAGGCCTGCAATTTGGGAGTCACGTCCTTGCGCAAGTGGTAAAGCCATGTATTGGGCGCGACGGTGGCTCTGCACACCACATCGTTTTCCTTGGGAAGAATATTTTTGGCGGCAAGGTTGGCGATGTATAGTTTCCTAATGTTATCATCCAACACAAGATTGTACCCAAGGAATAATTTGTCTCGCTGTTCGGGGGACAATGGTTTAGAGTTAGGAATGATGTTATCAGCAAACGACACACCCCAACGTGAAGCAACATAGTCAGTTAGATTGCTTTTTCCCACAAAGGTCCTTCCGTACTGATCTCGATCGCTGAAGACGTGCTTCTTCACATAAAGGTCAAGGTATGGGAAGATATCAGGCCACTGTATGCAGACATCGTCATCGCCGTCAAAATAGATAAGTTTGGTCTGTCCCTTTGCTGCATGAATATGTTTAATGATCTTCTGTGCTTGTGCGTCCTGTCGGGTGAACAACAGTTTCACGAATATCAAATCAAAACCGCGAATAGCGTTAGTATGGCGCAATGCGTCTTCAAGGAGCATCTGCTTGAAGACGAAACCGAAGCGCAGCCTCAGTGCCTTACGGTGGGCAAAGAAAGGCGCAAACTGCATTTGGCTGGTATAGCTTTCACCGTCTGTCACAATGAGTGCACGCAATAATTTATTACTTTGTATGGCCTGTGGCTTTCTATGCCCTGAGACGCTAACCTTTTTCAAGTTTGTCAGTGCGATATCCACTGCGTAAAGTGCCGGGCTGTATAAACGGTATTTGATATGGCGCTTAAGTTTTTGGAACATATATCGAATTTCTCTTCAATTATGGAAGTATCCAAACTGCCTGAATAGGCAAGTACTGCGGTAGTGCAATGGTTCGGACACTTTTTGAGGGGGTGAACTCTCGTTCTTTAAGGGCCTGATTTTTAAGGGGTGCTATTAAATGCCACTGAGCCAAAAAGCTAACTTTGATTTAATGGCTCTTTATAAAAATCAAGCACTTATAAATCGCCATTGGATAACCAAAAAAACTGTCCGAATTATTTTTAATATATTATTTAATATCAAAAAGTGACAAAAAACTTGAACATCAAATCTTAATGCTCCCGCGTCGCAAAAAAACGAATATCAGGCCAGCGTTCTTCTATCAACGATAAATTGATTTTTGTTGGAGCAATATAAGTCAAATGATTGGAACCATCTAAAGCCAAGTGATTAAACGCTTTACGCTGAAACTCTTCGAGCATTTTTTCATCTTCACAACTCACCCAACGAGCTGTAGCTACTTGCACGGCTTCAAAATGACACTCCACCCCGTACTCATTTTTTAGTCGCCAATTCACCACATCAAATTGTAGTATCCCCACTGCGCCCAAAATTAAATCATTATTACCCAAAGGACGAAATAATTGTGTCGCGCCTTCTTCACTGAGCTGCTGTAAACCTTTTAACAAGGCTTTCATCCGCAAAGGGTCACGCAAACGGGCGCGGCGAAAAATTTCCGGGGCAAAATGGGGAATGCCAGTAAATTTCAAATTTTCACCTTGACTAAAAGTGTCACCAATTTGAATTGTGCCATGATTATGTAAGCCTATAATATCTCCGGACCAAGCTTCCTCCGTCTGTTCACGCTCCCCCGCCATAAAAGTCAAAGCATTAGCAATTTGTACATCTCGATTGATACGAACATGGCGCATTTTCATGCCCTTATTATATTGTCCAGAACATATTCGCAAAAAGGCGATACGATCACGATGAGCAGGATCCATATTAGCCTGAATTTTAAATACAAAGCCGGAAAATTTTTCTTCCTCAGGCGCGACGCTGCGGGTGATAGTTGCGCGTGACTGGGGTGGCGGCGCATAATTGATGAAACTATCCAGCAAGGCTTTGATACCAAAATTATTAAGCGCGGAACCAAAAAAGACTGGCGTGAGTTGACCCGCTAAAAATGCTTCTAAATCAAAAGAATGACTGGCACCTTGTACTAATTCAATTTCTTCTTTTAGTGCAAAAATTATGCTTGGTTCCAAATCTTCTAATAATTGGGAATCATCTAATGTCGTATACTGTTTTCCTTCACTGGCAATACTATTTTTGCTTGGCGCAAACAAAGTGATACTATTATCTAAAAAATGATAAATGCCCTTAAACTGTTTACCCATACCAATAGGCCAAGTGATGGGCGCACAACGGATTTTCAAAACCTCTTCAATTTCATCTAATAAATCAATTGGTTCTAGTCCCTCCCGATCCAATTTATTAATAAAGGTCACAATCGGTGTATCGCGTAGGCGACAAACTTCCATTAATTTAATAGTGCGTGCTTCGACACCCTTTGCCGAATCAATAACCATCAAAGCAGAATCAACTGCTGTGAGTGTACGATAAGTATCCTCTGAAAAATCTTCATGTCCGGGTGTATCTAATAAATTGATCACGACACCTTGATAAGGAAATTGCATCACTGAAGAAGTGACTGAAATGCCCCGTTGTTTTTCCAACTCCATCCAATCTGAGGTGGCATGACGGGCAGCCTTCCGCCCTTTAACAGTACCAGCTAGGAGAATTGCACCGCCAAAGAGCAAAAGTTTTTCAGTCACGGTGGTTTTACCCGCATCGGGGTGAGATATAATGGCAAAGGTACGGCGTTTTGCCGTTTCTTTAGATAGCACTGTCATAATTCAAATAATTTGACTATTTTAAAAAAAAAGGTTTATTATATATGGGATTGACGCAAAAATAAAAATATATTTACTATTCAAAGACTTATATTTTTATACCTGTTTGGGTGTTGACATTTCGATTAAAATCATCAGATAACTCCTTGGGTAGTGTTGTAAATTTCGTTCTGGAGTCCAAGGCTTCAGCTTTAGGGATTTTGGGGACTCTTGCCAAAGCTAAAGTAACGAAAAAATCACGACATAAGGAGGCGCCGAAACTGCGCGAGGCACTCCAATCACTATATAAAACAAAAAGTGTCAATTCTAATTTTAACAGAAAACTTGTAAATTAAATGAAACAGAATTTTCCCAAAATATGGATATCAGGTGCCTCTTTTAAAACCTCAAACATGGGGGTTAGTGCACTTGCTGAGTCAAGCATCAAATGCATTTTCACACATTGGCCCAATGCTGAAGTCACTTTACAAACTATGGAGGATTCCGTACCACTGATATTTACCTTCAATGGTGAAAAATTCAGCGTTGAAAAGAAAAATATAGGGTTCCGTCGCAATATATTCAAAACTCAAAACGCCTATACGTTATTGGGGTACGCCCTACTCCTGAAAATCATACCGAGCGACTGGCTCAAAAACAAGCTCAAAGCGCGTAATCCGTATTTTAAGGATATCATGGAAACTGATCTGACACTTGATATAACGGCGGGAGATAGTTTTAGTGATATTTACGGTATGCGTGGATTTAGAATGCATTCCTTGATGAAATGGCTATTTATCTTGTGTGGCAATAAATTTGTTATGCTACCACAAACGTATGGTCCTTTCAAAAGTCGCTTTTCAAAAATAGTGGCGCGATATCTACTGACACGTACCACAGCTATTTATGCGAGGGATATGGACGGTGTAAAATGTGTTAAAAAAATTCTTGGGAAAGTGGCTGACAAAAAAATGATACGTTTTATTCCTGATGTTGCCTTTGTGCTTGAACCTGAAAAACCCAAAAAAAGTGTTATTATAGAGCAATTGGAAAATCTTAAGGCAAAGGGACATGTTCTTGTTGGCCTCAATGTGAGTGGTCATATTTACCATGTTGAATATCAAGCGAAGAGCAAGTTTGGCCTTAAAAGCGACTATCAAAAACTCATGAATGATATCGTTAAATCGCTGATGGTGTATCCTAATACAGTAGTCGTTTTAGTGCCTCATGTGTTTCTTAAAGCAGGGCAGGTAGGCAGCGATCTTGATGCCTGTCATCAAGTATATCAACAAATGGTAGAAAAGTACCCTGACCGAATTTTATTGGTAGATGAAGTATTCAATCACAAACAAGTCAAATATCTTATTGGTTGTTGTGATTTCTTTTTGGGCGCACGTATGCATGCGTGTATAGCAGCACTTTCACAATATGTGCCAGCCGTTGGTATCGCTTACAGCGATAAATTTGTAGGCGTTTTTGAATCTGTGGGGGTCAGTGATTTGGTAGCAGACTTAAGAACCGAAAATGAGCAGATTTTAGCGTGTGTGCAGGATGCGTTTCATAAACGTATCAAGATGGCAGAAAAATTACGTGTGACTGTACCATCCGCCCAAAAAAGGGTGTTAGGACTTTTTGATGAAATTGAAGTATGAAGCCTTCTTTGGAAGCGGTTAGCATATATAGACGTTCAGATAAATACAAAAACCTTCAAGGTTTTGAAAACCTTGAAGGTTGAGCTTTCGGGCACGAAGTTGCGTTACTCTATTTTTCTGAACATCTATAGGTTACCTTATTTAATCGTCATTTCTAAATCTTATTTTGTACCATTCTCCATTGGCGAAAGTATTAGTTAAATCAAACAAATATTCTGTTTATGAAAACATTTCTAAAAAAATTGCTCAGACGAGATTCTGCCCAAGGTTTGGAAAATTGGTTTTATTACTGGCTACAAGCACAAAACAGTGACTGGCGATCTCAATGTAGCCCTAAAAATTGTTATTTTGAGTTTGGGGTAGGGTGGGGAGGCACGATGTCAGCTTTTGCCCGTGCTGCTGTCCGTTATTGCAAAGATCATAAAGCTGACATGAAAGATATTTCTATTGTGGGTTTTGATTCATTCCAAGGATTACCAGAAAAACAGTCCAAGGCGGATGATCACATCGTTTGGCAAAAAGGCAGCTTTTCCAATTCTAAAGAAGTGACTCTCAATCAAGTGGAAAAAATGGGTTTTCCAGTTGATAATGTCATGTTTATAGAAGGTTTTTTCGATGAATCCCTCAATTCTGAAAATTTTCAGAAAATTGCTCACCTTTCACCCTCTATTATTACGGTAGATGTCGATTACTATAGTTCTACCCAATTAGCTTTGGAATTTATTGCACCACTCTTGAAAAGCGGTGCTGTCTTCTATTTTGATGATCTATGGTCATTTCATGGGCATCCAGATATGGGACAACCCAAAGCCATTAAGGAATTTCATGGTAAAAAAGGTTATCTGACTCCCTGCCGATTGTTTGATCATAATGGCAGCACTTATATATTTTCTGCATTAGAATGGGAATTTGGAAGTCAATCTGAATCTGAATAAATAAGCACTTAGATAAGCTTTTGGGTTGGTGCTATACTGCACGCGGGCACAACTTAAACTTTTATGTAGGCCACCCAAGTCTTTTTCGTGCAACGGCAGCCTCATTGAAAAGTTTTTCAGGCAAAAGTTTCGCGGTGCGAAACTTTTGCCTGAAAGTTTGTTCTTAGCAAAGAGTATAATCGCCTGTCCAAAATGTTTTGCTTGCGATGGAGGATCGCTACGACTTCATCTGAATATTGAGGATTAAACAATGACGAAAGCCGTTTTTATTATCGGTAATAAACGCAGTGGTTCTACCCAATTGATGCATTTATTGAACCTTCATCCCCACATTTTCATTTCCAACGAATCCGATATTTTATGGATACTATATCGGTTTCATCATGACTTAGATATCGTGCCTTATCAATGGGATACGCCTGTTGGTATAAACCGTACCCTTGAAAAATACAAAGACTTACTTTCCAAAGACAAAACACCTTTTGAAAATTTTGTTACCATTCAAAAGGCTATTATGGAAACAGGGGTTGGCAAAATCGAACCAGTACATAAAGAAAATCTTTTATGGATAGGTGATCAAAAACCCTTTCAACAAATTGATCCAGAGATTGTGCCTTTCATCAAGAAAAATTTTCCGGGCGCTCAATTTATTCATCTGATTCGACATCCTTTTCCTGTGGTGAAAAGTTCACAAGTTTTCATAGGGCAACTTTGGAAAGGAATGTCTGCCGACGAAATTCTTCAACGTTGGACTCTGCACGAAAGTTGGGTACAACTTGAAAAAGAGAAAAATGAAGTCCCCATACTGGATGTCAAATACGAAGATATCATTAGCCACACTCAACGGGAGATGGTAAGGATGTTTGATTTTCTAGGAGTGGAGTATGATCAGACGATCCTTCTAGCCGCTAGAAAAATCACCCGCAGTACGATTCGATTACATCCAAGGTGCCCTTGTTCGCCCGAAACAGAAGCCATTATGTCTCAATATGGTTATAAAACCAAATCTTTCTGGTTAGAAAAACCTTTATATATCAAGACCTTTAATTGGTTAAAAAAAATGAAACGAAAATTGACAAAGACTTGGTAAGCTTTTTAGCATTTGACAAAGGGAGTATTGTTTATTGATGAAGTGATTAGCGCGAAACACGACACTTCAATTGAGCATCCATGCTATTCCAATAACGATAATAGAGGTGCTAAATGCCACAAAGTCTAGAAGAGGCAACCACACACCGTAAGGGCGCAAGAGGTAAACTAACACAGGGTAATGAAGCCAGTCAGTGAGTGCCAAACCGATGAAAATCCCCGGTATCCCCCATAAAGAGGCACCCACGCTCATGCCCAAAATGAGCAAACCGAGACGAAATATTGTACCAATCATATGCCGAAATGAATCTCCTACCGCTAAAAAAACGGGGCCTATTGTGGTACGAATGGCAGTTGCGATTGCACCTGTGGCTAAAATTTGCAGTATCCAGCCCGCTTCGATATAACGATCATCATAGAGAAGCTCAATCAAATAATCTCCCCATAAGACTAATACCCACAGCGGGGGCAAAGACAATGCCAACAATATAATCCTTATCTTAAACATCTTGCGGCGTAGAGTTTTAGTACCTCGTTCGTGCAATCGAGAATACACAGGGAGGAGTATATTGCTCGACAATGACATTAATGCCTGCATAGCGAGCTGCGACAGATTTTTGGCCAGCACATAAAGGCCAAGCATACTCATGCCGACATAACTGCCCAAAATGAAAACATCAAGGCGCTGAATGAAGAAACCTAGTGCAGTGCTAATGAATATCCAGCGACCAAATCGGATAAGTGCACTAACCGCTTCAGGTTCCCACTGAAACCGCATAGGAAGACCAGATAGTATTGTATGGCTCGCGATAAGTTTTATGGTGCTGCCCACAAAAGCACCGAAGACAAGTGCCCAGACAGAGCGAAAATACCACGCACACAAGATCATCGCTAACATGGTAAACAAAGAGGTGGTCAAATTAAGTATGACCAACTTGTTTAAGATCATACGACGTGAGTAAACTAATAGCCATATTGAGTGAAAACCCGCTATGAAAGCGGTAAATCCTGCTACCGGGATTAATAGGAGAAGGCTTGGTTCGTTATTGAGGAGAGCCATGGGCCATGCGAAAGCTGCTGCCAACAACGTGAGTGCTATTCCCCGAATGATCTGAATAGTCCAAGCAGTGCGTAGAAATGCCGGTTCTTCACCCCGCTTGTTCTGAATGATGCTGGGTCTGAGACCCACATCGGAAAACATTCTCAAGCCCATAAGCAAGGCATTGACAATACCCATAATACCAAAGGCCTCTGGAGACAATAATCGGGTAAGAATGAGGTTTCCAACGAACCGTAATGTTTGCCCCCCAGCAACTCCCAGCATGACCCAAGCTGAACCTTTTAAGGCTAAGCGTTTGAGCGAGACTAAAGAAACGTCCTTTTTGTTTGGAGGAGTTTCCGATGGTTTGGTGACCGTTGGGGATTGGGATTTTTTATTGCTATCTCGGGGCGATGTCAAAATCGAATCTCCTTATGTTGCGGCTGGTTTTCCTTAATTTCTGAATTAAATCAATAACATAATAGCGAATTTTACATAAATACCTATATGAGCCAAATTTTCTCCTCAAATAGATTTTTGATCTATACGAAGGTAGTTCGTTATATAAACCTGACAGGTTGAGCGTTCCAGCACGAAGTTGCAAAAACCTGTCAGGTTTGGTCGAAAGAGAACGAATTTTTGAGCCTCAAGTTTTTTAAACAAACCCATGTTGTTGTAAAAAAGCTTCACTCATCGCACCTGCATTAGAATTTGCCGCTTTTTCACCGAGTAACAAGCGTTCTAAGTAGCGGGCAATAATATCTACTTCCAGATTGATCCGCCTTCCTATTGAAACCGAAGCTAAGGTTGTTTTTTCTAAAGTGTGTGGCACGATATTTAAAGTGAATTCAGCACCATTCACTGTGTTCACCGTTAAACTGATACCATCAATACAGATTGAACCTTTTTGGGCAATGTACTTGGCTAAATGATTGGGAACGCGGACATGTAAGCGTATTGAGCGAGCATCATCATAAAACTGGGTAATCGTACCCACCCCATCAACATGACCACTAACGATGTGTCCGCCTAAATGTGTTTGGGGGGTTAATGCTTTTTCCAAATTAACCAAACTCCCTACAGAAAGTTCACCCAAAGTCGTGTGACTTAGCGTTTCGTTGGAAACATCTGCCCAAAAACCATCACCAGTCAAAGTCACCGCGGTTAAACAAACGCCATTAACAGCAATACTATCACCCTGTTGTACTGTATCAATCTCCAAATTGTTAGTCTGTACATATAAACGAGCGTCTGCCCCAATGGCGGTTCTCTGTGCAATCCGGCCGATGGCTTGAATAATACCTGTAAACATTTTTCAGTTACTCAATCATTGGTTTATTTCGTTATAAATTGGGCGGGCAGTTATGCGCCAATCACAACCAATCGCACGGATATCAACAATAGAAAGTGGTATATGTTCACTGAGATGTTCAATGTTTGGCAGGTTAAATAATCCACGCGCTTTATTACCCATTATCATTGGTGCCATATAAATCACTAATTCATCAATTAAACCCGCCCGTAGCATAACACCGCTCAAATTTTCCCCGGTTTCCATCTGAAGTTCATTCACTTCATATTCCTCAGCCAGTGTACGGCATAAAACCTGTAAATCGACCTGTTTTTCTTGATTTGGTTGAGAAACAACACGCGCGCCGGCTTTTTCCAACATGGCTTTAATCGTCTTATTACGAGAGGCTGTAAAAATAACGGTTTCCCCGGGTAAGCTTAACATGCGTGCTTCCGGTGGTATACTTAAATGCCTATCAATGATTACCCGTAAAGGTTGCTTAATGAAGGTAAATTTAAAAGGGGGCA